>MDSW01151351.1_pt1 | contig 99533 bp, 87 predicted proteins | sample 811171 | NCBI WGS metagenome assembly MDSW01 (sample SAMN05326641, study PRJNA326480) | marine metagenome | isolation source: seawater | place: Atlantic Ocean: North West | collected 2012 | reverse complement strand
GGCGCCGAGGGAGTGGAGCGAGACGCATCCCCACGCGGCTCGCGACCGACCGAGGGCAGCCCGGAGGGCCGCCAGTAGTGTGCAGCGCCGCTTTTTCCCTCCCCGGTGCCGGTCCCCAGCGAACTCAACCCGCAGACAACTCTATACCCAAGCCGATGCTTCCAGGCACGGGGCGGAAACGCTTTCAGGCCGAGTATCTCAGCCTTCCGAGGCCTGAAAGCGTTTCCGCCCCGGGCCAGGGAGCCCAACCAGCAGAGGCCAGAAAACCCAGCCCGGCAATCAAGCCCTGCCCCAATCAAACGCCAGCACGTCCCGAATATCTGATGTACCAGTTGCAAGCATAAGCAAACGATCGAGCCCCAGCGCAACACCGCAGCAATCAGGAAGGCCGTGCTCGAGAGCGGCAAGGAGATGCTCATCGAGGGGGCGTTCAGGCTGACCGCGGGCGCGGCGGCGGGCGTTGTCCGCCTCGAAACGGCGGCGCTGCTCGGCGGGGTCGGACAGTTCGTGGTAGCCGTTGGCCAATTCCACGCCGTCGACGTATAGCTCAAAGCGCCGGGCGACCGGGACGCCTTCTACGGTTTCGATGCGCGACAGTGCAGCCTGGGAGGCCGGGTAGTCGTGGACGAAGCACAGGTCCTGCAGTTGTGGTTCGATCACGTGGGACATCAGCAGGTCCAGCCACAGGTCGCGGTCGCCGGTGAGGTCACCCACGTCGATGTTGTCGCGGGCCGACTGCTCGATATCGCGGTCTGCGGCTGTCATCGGGTCCAGGTCCAGGTGTTGCAGGAAAAGTTCACGGTAGCTATAGCGGTTTTCCGCACGGGGTCCCAGGCAGTCGCTGACCAGCTGCGCCACCTCATCCATCAGGGCGTGCAGCGAGAAGCCCGGGCGATACCATTCCAGCAGGGTGAACTCGGGATTGTGACGCGATCCCGCCTCACCGTCGCGGAAGGCGTGGGCGAGTTGGAAGATCGCCTCGCCGTGGGCCGCCAGCAGGCGCTTCATGGCGTATTCGGGGGATGTCTGCAGGTAGCGCGGCGCGGCCAGGGAGGTGCCGCGCTGCACCAGTAGCGGCTCGATGGCGGGGTCGGTGACGCCGGCACTGCACAGCAGGGGCGTTTCCACCTCCAGTACCCCGCGCCGTGCGAAAAAGGCGCGGATGTCCGCCAGCAGCGCGGCGCGCCGCCGCAGCCCCTCCAGGTTCGCGCGCGGTCGCCAGTCCAACGGGAAGCTCCCGGGGTGGCTGCTCAGGATTTGCCGGCGCGACCCTGGTACTCGCCGGTACGGGTGTCGACGCGGATGACCTCGCCCTCGTTGAGAAACAGCGGCACCTTGACCGTCGCCCCGGTGCTCAGCTTGGCCGGTTTGCTGCCGCCCTGGGCGGTATCGCCCTTCAGGCCGGGGTCGGTCTCGACGATTTCCAGCTCGACGAAGTTCTGCGGCGCCACCGACAGGGGAGAGCCGTTGTACAGCGTGACCTCGCAGGTGTCCTGCTCCTTCAGCCACAGGTGCGACTCGCCCACGGCCGTGGCGTCGGCCTGGTACTGTTCGAAGGTGTCGGGCTCCATGAAATGCCAGAACTCGCCGTCGTTGTACAGGTACTCCATGGTGCGGTCCATGACGTCCGCGCTCTCCAGGGATTCACCCGACTTGAAGGTGCGCTCCCAGACCCTGCCGGTCTTGAGATTGCGCAACTTGACGCGGTTGAAGGCCTGGCCCTTGCCCGGCTTGACGAATTCGTTGTCGAGGATGCTGCAGGGGTCGCCTTCCAGCATCACCTTGAGGCCGGAGCGAAACTCGTTGGTAGAAAAGGTCGCCATGCTGTTCTCTTGACTCTCGCGGGAAAAAGGGCGCATATGATACCCCAGCGTGGACACCAATGCAGCGGCCGCGTGGCCTTGCGCGACGGATGTGCCATACTCAACAGAAGAGGTTGTCGCCGTGCACACGGCTTGCGGAGCCCTTCACCCATGGCCGGGAATGGAACAATCAGGCTGACCCTACCGCGGCAGGACCTGCCGCATTTCACCCTGTTCCGGCCGGACGCCGGAGCCGCCGCGGACTGGCTGCGCACGCTGCCGGTGACGCGCGCCGAGACCTGCGCACAAATGCTGGCGCACGCGCTGGCGGAGATGAACCGCGCCCGTCTCCCGCCCGAAGCGCGCCACAGTGTGCTGGAGGCGCTGCGTCCCAGTATCGATACCGCCCTGGCCAACCTGGGCAAGCGCTTCATCAACCAGCCGCTGGTGATGCCGGACAAGCCTCGCCAGCTGGCCGACCTGTGCGACCAGCTACTGTCACTGGCGGGCACCGCCTACGCGGTGGTCGCCGTGGAAACCATCGAACAGCGCGACGCCATCCGGCAGACGCACCCGGCGCGCCTGGCCTGCCAGGCGCTGCAACACGCCCTGCTCTACACCGGCCGCAAGATCCTCCAGTCCTTCCAGCTGTACCGGCCGCTGCACATCCGCGGCTGGCACTCCCTGCACCAGCTGTTCGCCCTGGCGGAAAACCAGCAGCTGGCCGACCTGCCGGTTCCCGAGCCGCTGGCCGGGGGCGAAACCATCCGCGCCACCTACTTCCAGGCCCTGTTGCTGGGCTGCTGCAAGCCAAACCAGCTGCGCCAGGCCGACATGGCGACCCTGTTCACGGCGCTGCGCAACTGGGCGGACAAGGTGGAACTGGTTGCGCCCGGCGCGGGCACAGGCCTGTTCCTCGTCGACCTGGACAGCGACCAGCCGCCACGCTACAGCAGCCTGTACCCGGGTGAACCCGGTCCCGGCTGCCGCTATATCAACACGGCCCTGGCGATCGAGGAACTGTACCGTCGCAAGGCGCCGCCGGGCGGCGACAACGCGCAGGACGCCGCCGCCGGTATACCGGATCACCTTGTGGATCACCTCATCTCCTCACTGGGCAGCATGAGCCTGCGCAATTTCAAGCGCGCCCCGTCGACGGCGCCGCTGCGCGTGTGCCTGGGCCTGTCCGCGACGCACTACCACGTCGCCGGCCGGCGCGACTTCCGCGCCCTGCTGCGGAACAGCGGCTTCGAATCCGCGGTCGCCGACCCGGGCAACCCGTTCCTGCAGGAGCAGCGGCGCGGTGACGCCTGGTCGACGGCCAACCCACACAATGAATTTGTCCGCAACGAATGGCTTCCCGGCCAGGAGTCCGAGGCCGACCGGGCGCACCGCATCGAACTGGACGAACGCACGCGCGCACAGCTGCTGGAGGAAGTGGATGTGCAGCTGCCACTGGACCAGCGCTACCCCGTGCACGAGGTCGGCCTGGCCGACGCCAGCCCCGGCGGCTACTGCCTGGAGTGGACGGAATCCCTGCCCGGTGACGTCAACACCGGCGACCTCGTCGGCCTCAAGGAGGGGCAAAGTGAGCAGTGGGTCATCGCGGTCATTCGCTGGATAAGCCGGCTGGAAAACTCGCGCACCCTGATCGGCCTGGAACTGCTCAGCCCGCGCGCCAGCGCCTACGGCGCGGTCATTCACCGGCCGGGGGCGGACAGCTCCGCACCCATGCGCGCGCTGTTGCTGCCCGAAATCAGGCTGGTGGCGCAACAAAACACCCTGGTAACGCCGCGCGCGAGCTTTCGCGAGCGTCAGCGCGTCACCCTGGTCGCCGACGGCGAGACCCACACCGTGCTGCTGTTGCGCCAGGTATCCTGTACCGCGAGCTTCGCGCAGTTCGAGTTCCGCTACATCGAGGAACTGGGCGACGTGCTGGCCAGGGAGCACGGCGCCTCCCCGGGCGGGGGATACGACTCGCTGTGGAGCAATATCTAGTACGGTGCGCGTAGTAGAGTGTGCGCTCAGGCCTGCGCCGACACCCCGGGGTGGTAGCGGTCGGAAAAGCCCAGCAGGTAGAGAATGGCGTCCAGCCCCAGGGTGGAGATGGACTGCTCCGCCGACTGTTTGACCAGCGGCTTGGCGCGGAAGGCCACCCCCAGTCCGGCGATACTGAGCATGGGCAGGTCGTTGGCGCCATCGCCCACGGCGATGACCTGCTGCAGGTCGATGCCCTCCTCCGCGGCCAGCTGGCGCAGCAGTTCCGCCTTGCGCGCCCCGTCGACGATGGTTCCGCTGATCGCGCCGGAAACCGCCCCGTCGACGATATCCAGTTCGTTGGCGTAGACGTAGTCGATGCCCAGGCGCTGCTGCAGGTGGCGCGCAAAGTAGGTGAAACCGCCGGAGAGAATCGCGGTGCGGTAGCCCAGCTTGCGCAGGGTGGAGATCAGGTGTTCCGCGCCCTCGGTGATCCTCAGGTCGGCGGCGACCTGTTCCAGCGCGGACTCCGGCAGGCCCTTGAGCAATGCGACCCGGGCGCGAAAGCTCTCGCTGAAGTCGAGCTCGCCGCGCATGGCGCGCTCGGTAATGGCGCTGACCTGCTCGCCCACGCCGGCGATGTGCGCCAGTTCATCAATGACTTCCGCCTCGATCAGCGTGGAGTCCATGTCGAAGGCGACCAGGCGCCGGTTGCGGCGGTACATGTTGTCCTGCTGGAACGCCAGGTCCACTTCCAGCGCGCCGGCGACCTCGAGCAGTTCACGGCGGAACGCCGCGGCGTCCGGCAGTGAACCACGCGCGGAAAACTCCACGCAGGCCTTGCTCAACGCCGGGAGTTCGCCCAGGGGTATACGCCCGGAAAGTCGGTTGATGCCGTCGATGTTGAGGCCGTGAGCGGAAACCACCGCGGTGACGCGGGCGAGTTGGTCGGAGGTGATCTTGCGCGCCAGCAGGGTGATGATATAGCGCGCGCGCCCCTGGCCCTCGACCCACTGGCCATAGCTCTGCGGCGATACAGTGCTGCTGCGCAGGCGCAGGTCGCGGGCGTCGGCGAAGGCCTGGATGGCGCCGGTCAGCGCCTGCTGGTCGCAGTCCTGGGGCAGCTCGGCGAGTATGCCCAGGGACAGGGTAGCGTGAATCACCGATTGCCCGATGTCCAGGACGTTCGCCCTGCGCTCGGAGAGGATCGCACTGATGCCGGCAGTAACCCCGGGCTGGTCCTCGCCGGAGATCGTTATCAGCAGGATTTGATTCACATCTGGCGCACCGTTCTTGGTCAGGGCGCCATTCTACTGATCAGGACAGGGCGTGGAAAGGCGGCGCTGCCGCGCAATCGGTGGCGAGTGTGGTTTATACTGGGCCGCCACCAATAAGAACCGGCCCGCCCCGTGTGAACGACCGTCTGCGCAACACCAGCCTCTCACAGCAACTGGCCATCACTGCCGCCGCCCTGTGCCTGTTGGTGGCCCTTGCGCTGGTGGCGCTGGCCGCGATATCCAGCCGGCACATGATGGCGCAACAGGAAGCGGGCTACGGCAACGCCCTGGCGCAGCTGATCGCGCGCCGGGTCAGCGTCGCCATGGAAAGCGGCGACCTGCTCAGCGTATCCGCCTCACTGCGCCGTTTCGTCAACATCTCCGCGGCCGACTCCGTGGTTATCACCGACGTCGAGGGCAAGGCCATCGGTCAGGCGGGGGAGCCGGCGCATACGCGCCGCTACTACTACAGCGCCCCGGTGTACATCGACACCGATATCGCCGGCGAGGTAACCGTCGGTATCGGCGGCGACCACTCCCGGGCAGCGCTGAACCGTTTCATACTCAGCCTGATCGGCCTGGCCGTGCTGCTGAGTCTCACCGTCTTCGCCGGCAGCCATCACTTCGGCCAGCGCCTGGGCAACCGCCTGGCCGCCATGGCGCGCAACATCGCGCTGGAGGAGGAGGACACGCCGGCCGACGCCAACGAGGTCCGGTTGCTGGAGCGGCGCATAGACGCGCTTCCCATGGACCTGTTGCGCACCCGCTCCGAGCCGGGCGCGCAGGAGGAGAACTACCGCAGCACCGCGGTGCTGTACCTGCACCTGTCCAGCCTGATCGACTACGTGGACACCCTCGACGAGAGCGCGCTGCAACGCTATACCGGACGCCTGCACCAGGTAGTCTACGCCGCGGCGGGGTTCTATGCCGGGGAGCTGCAGGTGGCGCGTCAGTTCGGCCTGGCGGTGTATTTCAGCGGCGACAACAAGGCGGGCAGCGCCGCGTTTCGCGCCGCCTCCTGCGCCTGGCTGGTGCGCGCGGTGAGCCGCGACCTGGAACAGCAAATGTCCCTGTCGATGAAAATCGCCATGGCGATTTCACAAAGTGAGCTGGGCGCCGGCGATGACGGTGACATCTACCCGGGGCTCTACATGCAACACACCCTGGACGAACTGCAAGCGGTCTGTGCCAGCTCGCCACCGCAGCTGCTGCTGTCGCCGGTGGCCTGCCAGGACATGGACGTCGCCAGCCGCCTGCGCGTCGGCGCGCCGGGTGGCAACGACTACGCGCCGATCGAGGAGTTCGCCGGCACCTACAAGGACCTGCTGGAGCGCCAGCTACGGCTGATCATGAAACGCCTCGCCGACCCCGGCTCGCGGCGCTAGCTCTCGCCGGCGCGCTCCACCAGCATACGGTCGACCTTCTGTAGCCCGCGCGGCAGCTTCAGCCCGCGCCGGCCGCGTTCACCCCGATAGTGCGCCAGGTCTTCTCCCTTGAGCGTGAGATGGCGCTTGCCGGAATGGATGACCAGCGCATCGCGCTCGCCCAGTACCTGCACCGCGAGCATCCACTCCTCGCGGTTCTGCAGCCGTGCAGAGGGGATACCGAGAATCTTGTTGCCCTTGCCGCGCGGCATCTGCGGCAGGTCCGCCAGTGGGAAAATCAGCATGCGGCCCTCGTTGGACACCGCCGCCACCCAGGCATCCCCGGCCGTCACCGGGGCGGGCTGGACGACGCGCGCCCCCTTGGGCAGTTTGAGCGCCCCCTTGCCGGCCCGGTTCTTGGTCTGCAGGTCCGCCAGCTTCGCCACGAAACCGTAGCCGGCATCGGAGGCCAGCAGGTACAGGGCCTCCTCCGCGCCCATCATCAGCCCCTCGAAGGTGGCCCCGGAGGGCGGGTTGATGCGCCCGGTCACGGGTTCGCCCTGGCCGCGCGCCGAGGGCAGGTTGTGCGAGGCAATGGTGTACGCGCGCCCGGTGGAGTCCAGAATCACCGTGGGCTGGTTGCTGCGCCCCAGCGCGGACATCTTGTAGGCGTCACCGGACTTGTAGCTGAGCGCCGCCGGGTCGATCTCGTGGCCCTTGGCCGCGCGGATCCAGCCCTTCTCCGACATCACTACGGTGATAGGGTCGGCGGTCATCAGCTCCAGTTCGCTGAAGGCCTTGGCCTCGTCGCGCTGCACCAGCGGTGAGCGGCGCGCGTCGCCGTACTTCTCCGCCACCGCCTTGAGTTCTTTCTTGATCAGGGTTTTCAGTCGCGCCGCGCTGCCCAGGGTTTGTTGCAGGGAGTCGCGCTCCTCGCCCAGCTCTTTTTGCTCGGCGCGGATGTTCATCTCCTCCAGCTTGGCGAGATTGCGCAGCTTCAATTCGAGGATGGCCTCGGCCTGCACGTCGGTAATCCCGAAGCGCTGCATCAGCGCCGGCTTGGGCTTGTCCTCGGTGCGAATGATGTGGATGACCTCGTCGATATTCAGGTAGGCGACGAGGTAGCCCTCGAGGATATGCAGGCGCTTTTCCACGCGCTCCAGCCGGTATTCCAGGCGCCGGCGCACGGTCTCGGTGCGAAACTTCAGCCATTCCCGCAGAATGCCGTCCAGGCCCTTGACCCCGGGCCGGCCGTCGATGCCGATCATGTTCAGGTTGACGCGGTAACTGCGCTCCAGGTCGGTGCTGGCGAACAGGTGGCTCATCAGCGAGTCGAGGTCGACGCGGTTGGAGCGCGGCACGATGACCAGGCGCGTGGGGTTTTCGTGGTCCGACTCGTCGCGCAGGTCCGCGACCATGGGCAGCTTGCGCGCCTGCATCTGCTGCGCGATCTGCTCGAGGATCTTCGACCCGGAGACCTGGTAGGGCAGGGCATTGATGACGATATCGCCGCCCTCCTTCTCCCACACGGCGCGCATGCGCAGGGCGCCGCGGCCGCTGCTGTACATCTCCACGATATCTTCCCGCGGTGTGATGATCTCCGCATCGGTGGGAAAATCCGGGCCCAGCACGTTCTCGCACAGTTCGGCGACGGTGGATTTGGGTTTTTCCAGCAGCTGTATCGCCGCCGCGACCACCTCGTTCAGGTTGTGCGGGGGGATATCGGTGGCCATACCCACGGCGATGCCGGTGGTGCCGTTGAGCAGCACGTTGGGCGCCTGGGCGGGCAGCACCGCCGGTTCGTCCAGCGTGCCGTCGAAATTGGGTATCCAGTCCACGGTGCCCTGGCCGAGCTCCCCCAGCAGCACCTCGGCGTAGGCGGTCAGGCGCGACTCGGTGTAACGCATGGCGGCGAAGGACTTCGGGTCGTCGGCCGAACCCCAGTTCCCCTGCCCGTCGATCAGCGGGTAGCGGTAGCTGAAGTCCTGGGCCATCAGCACCATCGCCTCGTAGGCGGCGCTGTCGCCGTGGGGGTGGAACTTGCCGATGACGTCGCCGACCGTGCGCGCGGATTTCTTGTACTTCGCCGAGGCCTTCAGGCCCAGCTCGCTCATGGCGTAAATGATGCGCCGCTGCACGGGCTTCATGCCGTCGCCCACGTGGGGCAACGCGCGGTCGAGAATCACGTACATGGAGTAGTCGAGGTAGGCTTTTTCCGCGTACTGCTTGAGCGACACCTGTTCGACGCCGTCGTTATCAAATTCCAGGGATTCAGACATGCTTTAACAACCACATAGTGTTCAAGTAGGGGTATCTCGTCGGACGAAGGTATCGCCCTGGGGCCCGGGCCTAGACCGTGCGTCGTGTCCCGCGCAAGCCGACAAGCTGTTCGTTCAGGTTGACGATGGAGTTTGCCATATCGATCATCAGGCTGTGAATGGTGGCGGGGTTGCTCTTGATCAATTCCGTGAACTGCTCCTTGGGCACCTTGACCACCGAACAGCTGGTCTTGGCGCGCACGGTGGCGCTGCGGTCGGCTTGCGTCAGCGCCGCCATCGCGCCGAATATCTCGCCGTCGCCGATACGACCCACGGAAACGTCGTCGACCAGCACCTCGGCCACGCCGGAGGTCATGTTGAAGACAAAGTCGGCCCGGCCTCCCTGCTGGATAATGACCTCGCCGGGCTCGTACACCTCGAAGCCGGGGGTGGCGCTCGTCTCCTCGGGGGTGCAGGCCGCGGTGATGCGCAGCATCATACCGGCATAGGTGACCAGCAGGCGTGTCCACAGGCGTACCGCCTGGGGGTCGTCGAAGACCCGCCGCATGAAGTCCAGGGCCGGGTAGGCGTCCAGCTTTGCCCCGCTGCCGCTGCCGTAGAACACGGCGATCTCATCATTCCCGGTGCCGGTGATATCCGGCAGCAACAGTTCCCCTTCCTCCAGGGTGTAGATAGTCTTGTCCTGGTAGCGCGCGGCGATGCTGCCCGCGCGCACAACATAGAACTGCGCGCCGTCGAAACCGCGGAAATTGCCTCCGGGGGTCGCCTCGACCTCGAGGGGCAAAGGCGGCATATTGACCGTTTCCAGCAGGGCGCGCACCAGTTCCCGGTATTGCCCACCCAGATTGGTGAAAGCCTGCTCATCAGTATTCGCCAGCATCAGCGCGACCTTCTTCTGCCCACAGCGAAAATACCACGTTGTCTCGTCTACGGCGCCTCGCGGCCCCTTGTTATTCTCCGGCGAAAGGCGGCTTCGCCCCGCCGGCGATCCCTGTTGCCGGGACCGCATTTGCGCCTATAGTAGCAACTTCCTCGCTGGCGGAGAATGTCGGCGGCAGGTTTTCTTGGGACGGACATGGATATCGACTGGCATACCCTGGCCTTCGCCGAACTGGGCAGCGACGAACTCTACGCGCTGCTGCGCCTGCGCCAGCAGGTGTTCGTGGTGGAGCAGCAATCGATCTACCTGGACCTGGACGGCAAGGACCAGCAGGCCGTGCATATGCTGTGCCGGCAGGGCGACGAACTGGCGGCCTACCAGCGCTGCCTGCCACCGGGCGTCAGCTACGAGCAGAGCTCCATCGGCCGCATCGTGGTCCACCCGCAATCGCGCGGCGCCGGGCTAGGCCGGGAACTGGTACGCCGCGGCATCGCATACAACCGGCGCGCCTGGCCGGGCAACGGCATCTGCATCAGCGCCCAGGCGCACCTGCAGGATTTCTACGCATCCATGGGCTTCGTCGCCCGGGGGAACATCTACCAGGAAGACGGCATCCCCCACCGCCAGATGCGCCTGGACGCCTGACGGGTGCGGCGCGGCGGCGCGGCGGCGCGGCGGCGCGGCCTAGGATTGCAGCAGGAACGTCACCGGGCCGTCGTTGACCAGGCTCACCTGCATGTCCGCGCCGAATTCGCCGGCGGCCACCGGTGCGTGACGCTCGCGCAGGCGCTGCAGTATCTCGTCGTACAGGACGCGCGCCTCGGCCGGCGGCATGGCGGAAGAAAAGCCCGGGCGCAGCCCCTTGCGCGTGTCCGCAGACAGCGTGAACTGCGACACCAGCAACACGCCGCCGCCGCTGTCGGCGACGCTGCGATTCATGCGTCCGTCCGCGTCGGGGAAGACGCGATAGGCGAGCAGCCTGTCCAGCATCTGCGTCGCCGTTGGCAGATCGTCGCCCTTGTCCAGGCCGAGAAACACCAGCAGGCCGCGCTCGATACTGCCAACACACTGTCCGTCGACCTGCACCGAGGCGCTGGCAACCCGTTGCAATAACAGGCGCATGCCGGACTAGCCCCTGGACGCGCGCTTGCGCTCGTGTTCCTTCAACAACTTCTTGCGCAGGCGAATACTGGTCGGGGTCACCTCCACCAGCTCGTCGTCCTCGATGAACTCCAGCGCCTGCTCCAGGGAGTGCCGCACCGGCGGCGTCAGGATCAGCGCCTCGTCGGTGCCGGCGGCGCGGATATTGGTCAGCTGCTTGGCCTTGGTGGGATTCACCGGCAGGTCGTTGCCGCGGCTGTGCAGGCCGACGATCTGGCCCTCGTAGACATCGATATTGGGGTCGACGAACAGGCGACCGCGATCCTGCAGGTTGAACAGGGCGTAGGCCAGGGTCTTGCCGTTGACCATGGACACCAGCACGCCGTTGTTGCGGTGCACGATCTCCGCGTCCTTGACCGGGCCGTAGTGGTCGAAGACGGAGGTCATGATGCCGCTGCCGGAGGTCAGGGTCAGGAACAGCGAGCGGAAGCCGATCAGGCCGCGCGCCGGGATGATGAATTCCAGTCGCACCCTGCCCTTGCCGTCGGGCACCATGTTCTCCAGTGCGCCGCGGCGCTGGCCCAGCTCCTCCATGACCGCGCCCTGGTGGGTCTCTTCACAGTCGATGACCAGTTGTTCGTAGGGTTCCTGGATCTCGCCATCCACCTCGCGGCGAATCACTTCCGGGCGCGACACGCCCAGTTCGTAGCCCTCGCGGCGCATGCTCTCGATCAGCACGGACAGGTGCAGCTCGCCGCGTCCCGAGACGCGGAACTTGTCCGGGCTGTCGCCGGGTTCCACGCGCAGCGCCACATTGTGCAGCAGTTCGCGCTCCAGGCGTTCGGCGATATTGCGCGAGGTGACGTACTTGCCCTCCTTGCCGGCGAAAGGCGAGTCGTTGACCTGGAAGGTCATGCTGACCGTCGGTTCGTCCACGGTCAGCGCCGGCAGCGCCTCCGGGGTGGCCGGGTCGCACAGGGTATCGGAGATGTTCAGGCCCTCGATACCGGTGATACAGACGATGTCGCCGGCCTCGGCGGCGTCCACTTCCAGGCGCTCCAGGCCGAGATAGCCCATCACCTGCATCACCCGGCCCTTGCGCTGGCTGCCGTCGGCGGCGACCACGCAGACCTGGGTGTTCGTCGCCAGCTTGCCGCGGGTGATGCGGCCGATGCCGATGACACCGACGTAGCTGGAGTAGTCCAGCGCCGAGATCTGCATCTGCAGGGGGCCGTCGCTGTTCACCGTTGGTGCGGGCACGTGCTCGACGATGGTGGTGAACAGGGCCTGCATGTCCGCGCCCATATCCTGGTGGTCCGTGCCCGAGATGCCCTCGATGGCGGAGGTGTAAACCACCGGGAAGTCCAGCTGCTCCTCGGTCGCACCCAGGCGGTCGAACAGGTCGAAGACCTGGTCCACCACCCAGTCCGGGCGCGCTCCCGGGCGGTCGACCTTGTTCACCACGACGATGGGGTTGAGGCCGCGCTCGAAGGCCTTGGAGGTGACGAAGCGGGTTTGCGGCATGGGCCCGTCCACGGCGTCCACCAGCAGCAACACCGAGTCGACCATGGACAGCACCCGCTCCACCTCACCGCCGAAGTCGGCGTGGCCGGGGGTGTCGACGATATTGATGCGCATCCCGTTCCACTCGATGGCGGTGTTCTTGGCCAGGATGGTGATGCCGCGCTCGCGCTCCTGGTCGTTGGAATCCATGATGCGCTCGGCGCCCTCGGAGCGGCGGTCCAGGGTGCCGGACTGCTGCAACAGGCAGTCCACCAGGGTGGTCTTGCCGTGGTCTACGTGGGCGATGATGGCGATGTTGCGCAGGTTTTCGATCAATGGACTTCTCTGTCTGGCTACAAGGGGATTGCCGCGGCCAGCCCCCTGTGCGGGGCCTGTTGCAGGATTCAATGCTGTGGGGAAAGCAGAGCGGCGCGGATTATACCCTTACACCGCCGAGGAAAACACTCAAATCAGGGGGCGTAGACCTTGACGTCCAGCTCGCCCCCCGCGAGCAGGTGGCTGGCGTGCAGGCGACTCATTACGCCCTTGCCGCAGTACAGCATATAAGTGTCGCCGGGCCTGAGTTCCGCTGCGCGGCGATGCAGCTCGTAGAAGGGGATTTTCACCACCGGCACATGCAGCTCCAGTGGCGCCAGCTCCTCCTCGTCCGGGTGGCGAATGTCGATGATGGTGCCGTGGGCCAGGGGTACGGACAGCACCTCCACCTCCGAGCGCTGCAGTTCGGTCTCCGCGAGGCGGTCGATGCGCGTCTGGGTGCGCGCCGCGATCGCCCGGTCCAGCATCGCCATGTCGAGCCTGGCTTCCTGCGCCTGCACACGCTCCGGGCGCGCGCGCGTGGTGGGCCGCACCGAGATCACGCCGCAGTACTCCGGCATGTTCGCGGCGAAGGGCTCGGTACCGATGGCGGCGGCCATGCGCACGATATCCTCCTTGTCGCTGGCCACCAGGGGGCGCAGCACCAGGCGCTCGGTAACGCTGTCGATGACCGCGAGGTTGCGCAGGGTCTGGCTGCTCACCTGCGCCACGCACTCGCCGGTCACCAGCGCGTCGATCTCCAGGTCCGCGGCCAGCCGGTCGGCCACGCGCAACATCATGCGCTTGAGGATCACCCCCATCTGGCTGTCCTCCACGCGCTCCAGCAGTTGCGCCACCACCTCCTCGAAGGGCACGGAGATAAACAGCACGCGCTGGCCACAGCCGTATTTCTGCCACAGGTACAGCGCAACCTCCTGCACACCCACCTCGTGATCGCGTCCGCCGAGATTGAAGAACAGGAAATGGGTGCGCATGCCACGCTTCATGGTCAGGTAGCTGGCCACGGGCGAGTCGAAACCGCCGGATATCAGCGACAGCACCGGGTCGACGCTGCCCACCGGGTAGCCGCCTATGCCGCGGTGGCGGCGGCCGATGACGAACAGCGTCCTGCGACTGATCTCCAGGTCGACGGTAACCTCCGGGTCCTTCAGGCGCACCCCCGCCGCGTCCGTGCGCGCCAGCAGGGCGCCGCCGACCTCGCGCTCGACATCCACGGAGGTGAAATCGTGGTCGCCGCTGCGCTTGCAGCGTACCGCGAAGGTGGCGCCGCGCAGGCGTTGCGCGTACACCGGCAGCACGCGCTCGACGATGTCGCCCAGTGCGGGCAGCGGGTGCTCCTGCACCTCCAGCACGTAGGTGATGCCGGAAGTGTTGCGCATGGCCTCCAGCAGGCGCGCCTGGGTCGCCGGGTCCTGCGCGGCGCTGACCACGCGCAGCTTGTCCCAGCCGCGCTGCAGCTCCACCTGCGGGTCGATATCGCCGAGCACCGTGCGCAGGTTTTCCGCCAGCTGGCGGATAAAGCGCCGCCGCACCGGCTTGCTCTTGATGGCGATTTCGGAGAAGAACTTGACAACATACTGCATTGGGGCGATAAACCATGCGTCCGGCCAGGGGGCGGCTATTATACGGACTCCGCCCCAGCGGTGTGCAGCTGCACCGTCGTTTTCCCACTGCCGCAAAAATTGCACCAATAAAGTGCAAGCATGCTCTAAACTGGTGCACACAGGCGACTTCAATTGGATCTCACGGCAAAAACGTCATCAAAACCAGTGAGTTACCGAGGGCACCTTTTTGGCACAGCTCTTGCTTTTAGCTTGTGCCGTTTTAGCGAGATTGTCTGAAACATTCGCGCAGCCGCCGGGCTCTGCGCCGTAGAGGCGCACGGGCCGGAGCGGCTGGCTGACCAACACCCCACGGAGGACATACGATGTCAGACCAAACCCTCAAACTGATCAAGGACAACGAAGCGAGCTGGGTAGACCTGCGCTTCACCGATTCCCGCGGCAAGGAGCAGCACGTCACCATCCCCTCCTCGGAGGTCGACGAGGATTTCTTCGACGGCGGCAAGATGTTTGACGGCTCCTCGATCGCCGGCTGGAAGGGCATCAACGAATCCGACATGATCCTCATGCCCGACGATTCGACGTCCCTGCTGGACCCCTTCACCGACGACGCCACCGTGATCCTGCGCTGCGACATCGTCGAGCCTACCACCATGCAGGGGTACGAGCGTGACCCGCGCTCCGTGGCGCGCCGCGCCGAGGAGTACCTGAAGTCCACCGGTATCGGTGATACGGCGTACTTCGGCAACGAACCCGAGTTCTTTGTCTTCGACGACGTGAAGTGGAAGGTCGAGATGTCCGGCGCCCACTACGCGATCGCCTCCGAAGAGGCGGCCTGGTCCTCCGGCGAGCACTACGACGACGGCAACACCGGTCACCGCCCCGGGGTCAAGGGCGGCTACTTCCCGGTTCCGCCGGTGGACAGCCTGCACGACATCCGCGCCGCCATGTGCGCCGCGATGGAGCAGATGGGCCTGCCGGTAGAGGTGCATCACCACGAGGTGGGCACCGCCGGCCAGTGTGAGATCGGCATCAAGTTCGACACCCTGGTCGCCAAGGGCGACGCCACGCAGATCCTCAAGTACTGCGTACACAACGTCGCCCACGCCTACGGCAAGACCGCGACCTTCATGCCCAAACCGCTGGTCGGCGACAACGGCTCCGGCATGCACGTGCACCAGTCGATCAGCAAGAACGGCGAGAACGTCTTCGCCGGCGACAGCTATGCCGGCCTGTCCGAGGAGGCGCTGTTCTACATCGGCGGCATCATCAAGCACGCGCGCGCGCTGAACGCCTTCACCAACGCCTCCACCAACAGCTACAAGCGCCTGGTGCCGGGCTTTGAGGCGCCGGTCATGCTCGCCTACTCGGCGCGCAACCGCTCGGCCTCGATTCGTATCCCCTACGAGCCGAGCCCTAAAGGCAAGCGCATCGAGGTTCGCTTCCCCGACCCGACCGCCAACCCCTACCTGGCGTTCGCGGCCATGCTGATGGCGGGCATCGACGGCATCCAGAACAAGATCCACCCCGGCGATGCCGCGGACAAGGACCTGTACGACCTGCCCCCGGAAGAGGGCAAGGCCATCCCGACGGTCGCTTCGAGCCTGAGCATGGCGCTGGAAGCGCTGGACGCGGACCGCGGCTTCCTCACCGCCGGCGGCGTGTTCACCGACGACATGATCGACGGCTACATCGCACTCAAGGCCGAGGAAGTGGAAAAACTCGACATGACCACGCACCCGGTCGAGTTCGCCATGTACTACTCCGTGTAGTATCGCAACCCGGGAGCGGCGCCAGCGCCGCCCCCGCGCACTGCAAGGCCCGCCACCGGCGGGCCTTTTTTGTGCCCGGCACAAGGGCGATTCGCAGGCGCCCGTCCACGGGCGCGGCCAGCCGGGAATATTTACCCGGAACTCTGCCCCCCGATGGTTTTCTGATAGGGTAGGGACAAGTCAACGCCCGGGAGCGACCCATGCGTCTACTACCACTGCTCGCACTGCTGCTGGCGCCCGCGCTGGCCACGGCCCAGTCCTCCGTCTACCGCACCGTGGACGAGAACGGCAATGTTATTTTCACCGACGCACCACCGGCGGGCAGCAGCGCGGCAGAGCGCGTGGAGCTGCCCCCGACCAATACCACACCGCCCCCGGCCAACATCGCCCCGGCGCCTGGGGAGAAAAAGGAACCCGCGGCAAAACCGCTCAAGGTGTCCATCACGGAGCCGGCGAACGAGACCACCATTCCCATGGGTCCGGGGAATTTTTCCGTGTCCGCCAGGCTCAGCGGCGATGACACCTCGGGCAAACAGCTACAGTTGTTCATGGACGGCAAACCCCAGGGCGAGCCACAGGCCGCCGGCAGGTGGAGCCTGAGCAACGTGTTCCGCGGCGCCCACGACCTCACCGTGGCCGCCATCGATGCCAGGGGCGAGACCGTGGCGACCTCCGAGCCGGTGCGCGTCTACGTGCTGCGCCCCTCCATCAACTACCCCAACCGGCAGTAATCCCGCTGGACTGAACGCCCCGAACGCACCATAATGGTGCGCGCGACCCCCGCCCGGCACCCCGGTGCATCGCGGCGCTGACCTCCAGCCGCCCCAGTGAACGCTGCTATCCGGCTGTAAGTAAGCGCTAACTCATGCTGCGTGCACCAAGTTCAGGCAGGCGCCTGTTTTTTCTTCCCGCATGGGAGATTATGGCTTCATTCTTGCTAAGCCAATCAGGCGAAAGAGCAGGGGCAGGGTGTGCAAGCGGTACAGCGACAGGAACACGGCGCAACAACTCTCGAGGAACGCATGCAGCGCGACCGGGTAATACTGGACAATCTGAGCACCGGGATCATGGCGCTGGACGGGCAACTCCAGGTGGTGGCCCTGAACGCGGCGGGCCAGGCCATGCTCGAGGCCTCGGAAGCGCGCTGCCTGGGCCAGCACGCCGGCAAACTGGTGCTGCAGCCGGGGCAGTGGCTGGACAACCTGGAACAGGCGCTGGCCAGCAATACCCCTCACGCCAGCCGCAGCATCCCGCTGATGCTGCTCTCCGGGCAGGAGATCCACGTCGACCTGATCATCACGCCGGTGAACGACCCCGAGGACAGTTTCTGCCTGCTGGTGGAACTGCTGCCGGTGGACCGCCTGCTGCGCATCAGCCGCGACGCGAGCCTGATGCACTCCCAGGAAACCACCCGCGCCGTCATCCGCGGACTGGCGCACGAGATCAAGAACCCGCTGGGCGGGGTGCGCGGCGCCGCGCAGCTGCTCGCCAGGGAGCTGCCCGAGGACGGCCTGGCGGAGTACACCACGATCATCATCCGCGAGGCGGATCGCCTGCGCGACCTGGTCGACCGCCTGCTCGGTCCCAACCAGCAGCTGCAGAAAGAGCAGCTGAACATACACGCCGTGCTGGAACAGGTGCGCGAACTGATCACCGCCGAGTCAGGCAACCTGGTGCGGGTCGACCGCGACTACGACCCCAGCCTGCCGGAAATCTCCGCCGACCAGTCGCAGCTGGTGCAGGCGGTGCTCAACGTGATGCGCAACGCGCTGCAGGCCGCCGAAAGTCCCGCGCGCTGCCGCATCACCCTGCGCACGCGCTCGCAGCGGCAATTCACCATAGGCACCAAGCGGCACCGCCTGGTCTGCCGTATCGATATCATCGACAACGGCCCGGGCATTCCAGCCGACCTGCTGCCGTCCATCTTCGCCCCCATGGTCACCGGGCGCGCCGACGGCACCGGCCTGGGACTGTCCATCGCCCAGTCCGTGGTCAACCGCCACGGCGGGGTCATGACCTGCGAAAGCGAGCCCGGCGACACGCGCTTCTCCATCTACTTACCACTGGATTCAGACAATGCAAAGGCACCCTAAAGTCTGGGTAGCGGACGACGACAGCTCCATCCGCTGGGTCCTGGAACGGGCCCTGAACCAGGCCGGCATCGACAACGAGAGCTTCGCCGACGCGGACGAACTGCTGCGGCAGATCGCCAACGAACGACCGGACGTCATCATCAGCGACATACGCATGCCGGGCACAGACGGGCTGGAACTGCTGTCGCGCATCAGCGAAAGCTACCCGGAGTTACCGGTGATCATCACCACCGCGCACTCCGACCTGGACAGCGCGGTCGCCTCCTACCAGCAGGGGGCGTTCGAATACCTGCCCAAGCCCTTCGACCTGGACGAGGTCATCGCCATTACCGAGCGCGCCCTGGCGCACACGCGGGAAAAACACGGCAAGACCGCGCCGGCCCAGGAGTTGCCGCGCACGGAAATCATCGGCGAGGCGCCGGCGATGCAGGAGGTGTTTCGCGCCATCGGCCGCCTCGCCCACAGCAATATCACCGTGCTGATCAACGGAGAATCCGGCACCGGCAAGGAGCTGGTCGCCCACGCCCTGCACCGGCACAGCCCGCGCTCGGCGCAACCGTTCATCGCCCTGAACATGGCCGCGATACCGCGTGACCTGATGGAGTCGGAACTGTTCGGCCACGAGAAGGGCGCCTTCACCGGCGCCAACAGCAAGCGTGAGGGCCGCTTCGAACAGGCGGACGGCGGCACGCTGTTCCTGGACGAGATAGGCGACATGCCGCCGGAGACCCAGACGCGGCTGTTGCGCGTGCTCGCCGACGGCGAGTTCTACCGCGTCGGCGGGGCGGTGCCGGTCAAGGTTGACGTGCGCATCATCGCCGCCACACACCAGGACCTGGAAGGGCTGGTGCAGCGCGGCGACTTCCGCGAGGACCTGTTCCACCGCCTCAACGTGATCCGCATCCATATCCCCAAGCTGGCCGAGCGCCGCGAGGACATCCCCAGGCTGATGCAGCACTTCTTCGCCGCGGCCGCCAGGGAACTGGGGGGCGAGCCCAAGGTGCTGCTGCCGGAGACCGAGGAATTCCTCACCGGCCTGGACTGGCCGGGCAACGTGCGGCAACTGGAAAACTGCTGCCGCTGGCTCACCGTCATGGCCACCGGCCGCGAGGTGCACCTGTCCGACCTGCCGCCGGAGCTGGGCAGCGGGGTGAGCAGCCCGGTGGAGGGCGAGGAACCGGGCTGGCAGGACCTGCTGTACCGCTGGGCGCGCAACGAACTGGTGCAGGGCAAGCAGCAGATCCTGCAGGAGGCAGTGCCGGCGTTCGAGAAGGTGATGATCGAGGTGGCGCTGAAGCACACCCAGGGGCGCAAGCGCGACGCCGCGGAGCTGCTCGGTTGGGGGCGCAATACGCTGACGCGCAAGCTGAAGGACCTGGACCTGTAGCGAGCGCGGCCCCCGGCCGCGGCCAGCCATCAAGCCGCCATGCTGAAAATCGTCCTGTTCGAGCCGGAGATTCCGCCCAATACCGGCAATATCATCCGCCTGTGCGCCAACACGGGCTGCGAACTGCACCTGGTGCGGCCGCTGGGCTTCGACCTGGATGATCGCAAGCTGCGCCGCGCCGGCCTGGACTACCGGGAATTCGCCGAGCTGCGGGTACACGACAGCCTCGAGGCCTTTCGCGCCGACCAGGGGCAAGCGCGGCTGCTCGCCCTGAGCACACGCGGCAGCGCGCCCTACAGCGAGGTCGACTACCGCGACGGCGACGCGCTGCTGTTCGGCCCGGAGACTCGCGGCCTGCCGCAGGCGTTACTGGATGAACTGCCGGCGGACCAGGTTGTGCGCATTCCCATGCGGCCGGACAGCCGCAGCCTCAACCTGTCCAATGCGGTGGCGCTGGTGCTGTACGAGGGGCTGCGGCAGCTAGGTTTCCCCGGCCTGTCCTGAACGGCCCAACCCGTCACCCCCGCGAAAGCGGGGGCCCAGAAAGTCCAGCCACCCCGCGCAGCCCTACCCCGTCACCCCCGCGCAAGCGGGGGTCCAGAAAGCCCAGCCACCCCGTCACCCCCGCGCACGCGGGGGTCCAGGCCCGTAGCCGACCCCTGCAAGCATCCCGTCATACGTCACCCCCGCGAAAGCGGGGGCCCAGAAAGTCCAGCCCCGATCCCGCTCAGTGCGTCGCCGTCTCGCCGCCGGACTCGGCGGCAGCCGCCTGCTGCTGGGCCTGCAGGTACAGCGCGTCGAAGTTGACCGGCGCCAGCATCACCGCGGGGAAACCGCCCTTGACCACCAGCGAGTCAATGGCCTCGCGGGCATAGGGGAAGAGGATGCTCGGCGCGGTGGTAGCCAGCACGCGGCGCAGGTTCTCGCCCTCGATACCCTTGATCAGGAAGATTCCCGCCTGGTGCACCTCGCACAGGAAGGCGGTCTTCTCGCCCTGCTTGGCGGTGATGGTGATCACCAGCACCACCTCGAAGTTGCCCTGCTCGTCGATCGCCTCGTTGCGCGTGTTCAGCTCCACGTTCACCTGGGGCGACCACTGTTCGCGGAACACACCGGGGCTCAGCGGCGACTCGAAGGACAAATCCTTGGTGTAGATGCGCTGCATCACGAACTGTTGCTGGGGCTGTTGCTGGTTTGCTGCTGATTCCTCGGCCATCTAGCCGTCCTCCACTTGCGTATTCAGTTGATTAGCCGGCGCTTGCGGCGAGCAGCGGGTCCAGGTCGCCCTGCCGCTCGAGCTGGTACAGCTCGTCGCAACCGCCGATATGCCGCTCGCCGACCCAGATCTGCGGTACCGTGCGGCGGCCGCTACGTTGCATCATTTCCTGGCGCTTTTCCGGCTCGGCGTCCACCGGGATTTCCGTGTACGCCACGCCCTTGCTGTCGAGCAGGCGCTTCGCCCGGATGCAATAGGGGCAAAAGCGTGTCGTGTACAGCGTGACGTCAGCGCCCATCAGGTGACGGTGGGCAGCTGCAGGTTGCCCCACTCCATCATGCCGCCGCTCATCTTGTACACGCGCTCGTAGTTCGCCGCCTTCAGCTGCTTGCCCGCCGCGCCCGACTGCTGGCCCATCTTGCACACCAGCACCAGCGGCTTGTCGCGGTACTTCTCCAGTTCCGCCATGCGTTCGGTGAGCTTGGCGGCGGGGATATTGACCGCGCCGACGATGTGGCCTTTCTTGAACTCGCCGGCGTCGCGCAGATCCACGAACAGGCCCTTTTCGCCGTTGACCAGGTTGATCGCCTGCTGCGGTGACAGCGAGGGGCCGGACCTGCGTGATTCATGCATGATGAGCAGCACGAACAGCACCAGAATGGCGCCCACCAGCACCCACTGCTGGGCGAGGAATTCAAGAAACAGTGCCATGTGTCGCTTGTGCTTACCTGTCGGGACGGTGGGAACGGGGCGCGAACCGGCCGGGGACCGGCGCCTGAAAGGGCGCAAGTATACAGATTCGGCCGGGGCGCAACCAGTCCCGGGGCGCGTCGCGAGCGGCGCGCGGCAGACGCACACACGGGCATGCGCCGCGGCCGGCAACGCGGTAAAATGGCGCGCTTTGGCAGGGACAGAAACCGCGTTCGGGGCGAGCATTCAATGAGCGAGACACAGCGTACACCCACCGTGCTGATCGTACTGGACGGCTGGGGCCACCGCGAGGAGACACAGGACAACGCCATCGCCGGCGGCAATACACCGGTCTGGGACCGCCTCTGGGCCGAGGCGCCGCACACACTGATCTCCGCTTCGGGCACCGATGTCGGCCTGCCCGGCGGGCAGATGGGCAACTCCGAGGTCGGGCACATGAGCCTGGGCGCGGGACGCGTCATCTACCAGAACATTTCCCGTATCGACAAGGCCATCGCCGACGGCAGCTTCGACAGCAATCCCGCCTACACCGGCGCCATCGACAAGGCGCTTGCCGCCGGCGGCGCCATCCACGTGTTCGGCCTGCTATCGCCCGGCGGCGTGCACAGCCACGAGGAGCAGATGTTCGCCGCGGTGCGCCTGGCGGCCGCGCGCGGCGCCACGCGCGTCTACCTGCACGCCTTCCTCGACGGCCGCGACACCCCGCCGCGCAGCGCCGGCCCCTCGCTGGAGCGCGCCGACGCACTGTTCGCGCAACTCGGCTGCGGCCGGGTCGCCTCCATCTGCGGCCGCTACTACGCCATGGACCGCGACAACCGCTGGGAGCGCACCGAGCAGGCCTGGCGCATGCTCACCGCGGGCGAGGCGCCACACACCTGCGCCAGCACCGCCCAGGCGCTGCAGCAGGCCTACGAGCGCGACGAGAACGACGAGTTCGTGCTGCCGACCATCATCGCCGCGGACGGGGAGGGCCCCGCCGTGGTGGGCGACAACGACGCGGTGCTGTTCATGAATTTCCGCGCGGACCGCGCGCGGCAACTCACCCGCGCCTTCGTGCAGGACGATTTCGACGGCTTCGAGCGCGGCGCGGTGCCAGCGCTGGCGGATTTCGTCATGACCACGGAGTACGCCGCGGACATCGACGCCACCTGCGCCTTTCCCCCGGAGGACCTGGACAACGTGCTCGGCGACTACCTGGCGCAGCAGGGCATGACCCAGCTGCGCATCGCCGAGACCGAGAAATACGCCCATGTCACCTTCTTCTTCAGCGGCGGGCGCGAGGAACTGTTCCCCGGTGAGGAGCGCGAAATGGTGCCCTCGCCGGACGTCGCCACCTACGACCTGCAGCCGCAGATGAGCGCGCCGGAGGTGACCGACAAGCTGGTGGAGGCGATTCGCTCGGGCAGGTACGACCTCATCGTGTGCAACTACGCCAACGGCGACATGGTCGGCCACACCGGCGTCTACGCCGCCGCGGTGCAGGCGGTGGAAACCCTGGACACCTGCCTTGGCCGCGTCGTGGCGGCCCTCGAGGAAGTCGGCGGCCAGGCCCTGATTACGGCGGACCACGGCAACTGTGAACAGATGCAAGACTACGCCAGCGGCCAGCACCACACCCAGCACACCACGGAGCTGGTGCCGCTGGTCTACGTGGGGCCGCGGCCGCTCACGCTGCGCGCGGACGGCGGCGTGCTGGCCGACGTGGCGCCGACCCTGCTCGGCCTGATGGATATGCCGCAGCCGACGGAAATGACCGGTCACGACCTGGCCGCCGGGCACTGAGCGGCGCCGGCCGCGCCCGTGCGCCAGGCTCGTCCACAGTCCACGACAAGGCCTGCGCGCGCCCTCCCCGCTATTTCCGTCCACCTCCGGCCCGCTGCGCCGGCCCCGACATGTTGCCGCTAATGCTGCGCCGGTTGCGGCGCTGGCCGGCCCTGCTGCTGTGCGCGGCCCTGTCCCTGCCCGCGCTGGGCCAGTCCGATGCGGCGCAGACCCGCGAGCAGTTGCGCCAGCTGGAAAAGGACATCCAGCGCATCAGCCGCGAGATATCCAGCGCTAGCGCGCGCCGCGACAAACTGCAGGCGCAGCTGCGCGAGGCCGAACTCACCCTGGGGCGCCTGCAGCGGGATATCGCCGCCACCCGCCAGGCCATGCAGGAGAACCGGCGTGAACTGCAGTCCCTGGGCGAACGGCAGGCCGGCCTGGAACAGCAACAGGCGGCGCAGCAGGCGCGCATCGCGCTGGAGATGAAGGCCGCCTGGCGCATGGGCGACCGCGGCCAGCTGCAGCTGCTGCTCAACCAGGAGGACCCGCAAACCCTGGCCAGGGCCATGGCCTACTACCGCTATTTTTTCCAGGCGCGCAACACCGCGCTGGAGAACTACCGCGACACGCTGGAACAACTGGCGCAGGTACGCAGCGGCACTGCTGCCGCCCAGGCGGGACTCGCGGAGAAAGAGCAGCGCCTGGAGGAGCAGCGGCGCAATCTCGGCGTGGCCCAGGACCGGCGCGAGCAGGCGCTGCGCGAACTCGACGCCAGCATCGACAGCAAGGGTGTGCGCCTGCAGCAGCTGCAGGCCAACCGCAAGGAGTTGGAAGGATTGCTGCGCGCCATCGAGGAGGCGGTGGTCAACCTGCAGGTGCCCCAGGACTACCAGTCCTTCAGCAGCGCCCGCGGCAAGATGGCCTGGCCCGTCCCGGGCAAACCGGGCAATCGCTTCGGCGCGGCGCGCGGCGCCGGCGACATGCGCTGGCAGGGCGTGATGATCCCGGCCAGCAGCGGCACCACCGTGCGCGCCATACACCACGGCCGGGTGGTCTACGCCGACTGGCTGCGCGGCTCCGGCCTGCTGCTGATCCTGGACCACGGCGACGGCTACATGAGCCTGTACGCGCATAACCAGAGCCTGCTGCGCGATGTCGGGGAATGGGTGACCGCGGGCATGCCGATCGCCACCGTGGGCGCCACCGGCGGCCGCGACAGCGCCGCCCTGTATTTCGAGGTGCGCCACCAGGGCAAGCCGGTAAATCCTGCCAAATGGTGCCGCGGTTGAGCTTGGCACAGGGCTTCGCGAATGGGGTAAACTGGGGCTCCTGAGACTAGAGGTCGCCCCCCGGCTGCAGCGAGCGATGCGTTCCATATTTTTCCGGTTTCACCGTCCCCTGGCGGCGCTTTTCAGCGCGCTGGCCCTGTGCGCGGCGCCGGCGGGCGCGGTGGAGGAGAAGGGCCAGCTGCCGCTGGACGAGCTGCGCACCTTCGCGGACGTCTTCCACCAGATCCGCATGGGCTACGTGGAGGAAATCGACGACAGCACCCTGCTGGAGTACGCCATCCAGGGCATGCTCATGGGGCTGGACCCGCACTCGGTGTACCTCACCGACGACGCCTTCCAGAACCTGCAGGACAGCACCAGTGGCGAGTTCAGCGGCCTCGGCCTGGAGGTCGGCATGGAGGACGGTTACGTCAAGATCGTCGCGCCGATCGACGGTTCCCCCGCCGCCGCGGCCGGGCTGCGCAGCGGCGACGTCATCCTCAAGCTGGACACAAAGCCGGTCAAGGGCCTGAGCCTGAACGAGGCCATCGACATCATGCGCGGACCCAAGGGCAGCGAGATCACCCTGACCATCGGGCGGCCCGGCGAGAGCCAGCCCTTTGATGTCACCCTGGTCCGCGATGTGATCAGCGTGGCCAGCGTGCGCGAGCGCTGGCTGGATCCCGGTTACGGTTACATCCGCATCGCCCAGTTCCAGAACCGCACCGGCAGCGACGTGCGCAAGTCGCTGGAGAAGTTGATGGGCGAGCAGGAACTCAAGGGGCTGGTGCTGGACCTGCGCAACAACCCCGGCGGCGTATTGCGCGCCAGCGTCGACGTCGCCGGCCTGTTCATGGACGGCGGCAACGTGGTCTACACCGAGGGCCGCATGGACAACGCGGACCTGCGCTACGACGCCGATCCGCTGGACCTGACCGACGGCACCCCGCTGATCGTGCTGATCAACGCCGGCTCCGCCAGCGCCTCGGAAATCGTCGCCGGCGCGCTGCAGGATCACGGCCGCGCGGTGGTGATGGGCACGCCCAGCTTCGGCAAGGGCTCGGTGCAGACCATCCTGCCGATCTCCGAAACACGCGCGGTGAAACTGACCACCGCCCTGTACTTCACGCCCAACGGGCGCTCCATCCAGGCCGAGGGCATCGAGCCGGACATCTACGTGCAGCGCGCCACCGTCACCGCCTACAACGGCCGGCCGAGAATCAAGGAGGCCGACCTGTCGCGGCACCTGGACAACGCCGGCGGCAATGGCGGCCACAACGGTGATAAGAGCGACAAGGAAGAGGTGAACAAGCTGTTCACCAGCGACAACCAGTTGTACGAGGCCCTGACCCTGCTAAAGGGCCTGAACGTGTTGGGGATGCGTGAAAACAACAAGAAGGAGCAGCAGGCGCTCGGGGACTCCTGAGCGCGGCGCCTGCGGCCGGGGCAAGGCCGCGGGACCACTCGCCAGGTGCCTGGTGCTCGTCGCCGCCTGCATGCTGGCGGCGCGCTTCGCCTGCGCCACCGGCCAGCCACCCGAGCCCGAGCCGCCGCCCGGCTGTGCCGCCGGCGAGCGCGGCCCGGCCTATGACTACCTGGTGCTGATCATCGATGACGTGGGCAACAGCCGCGCCCGCGGCCTGCGCGCCATTTCCCTGCCCGGTAACATCACCTACGCGGTCATGCCCTTCACGCCCTTTGGGGAAGAGCTGGCACTGGCCGCGCAGCAGGCCGGCCGCGAGGTAATGCTGCATGCGCCCATGAGCACACTGGAGGGCTCGCCGCTGGGCGAGGGCGGGCTGACACCCGAACTGTCACGCGAACAGTTTCGCCAGCGGCTCAACGCGGCACTGGAGGACGTGCCCAACATCCGCGGTGTGAACAACCACATGGGATCGCAACTGACGCAACTGCGCCCGCAGATGGCGTGGCTGATGCAGGAGCTGCGCCTGCGCGACCTGTATTTTGTGGATTCGCGCACCTCGGACTTGACGGTCGCCGCCACCGTGGCGGGCGAGTTTCGCGTACCGCACCTGTCGCGGCAGGTGTTCCTGGACAACGAGAGAAACGCCGTCGACATCGCCGCGCGCTTCGAGGAACTGGTCGCGCGCGCACAGGAGGAAGGCATCGCCGTGGGCATCGGCCACCCCTACGGCGTGACGATCGACTACCTGGGCGAGGTATTACCGACCCTGGAAGAACGCGGCCTGCGCACGCTGTTCGTATCGCAGGCCATCGAAAAACAGGGCGCTCAGAGCCGCACCTCGATACCGTGTTCGGCCATGTAGGCCTTGGCCTGCGGCACGGTGTACTCGCCGAAATGGAAGATGCTCGCGGCCAGCACCGCGTCGGCGCCGCCCTCGATGACGCCCTGGACAAGGTGATCCAGGTTGCCGACACCGCCGGAGGCGATCACCGGAATCTCCACCGCGTCGGTGATGGCGCGGGTGACGCCCAGCTCGAAGCCGTTCTTCGTACCGTCGCGATCCATGCTGGTCAGGAGAATTTCCCCGGCGCCCAGCTCGGCCATCTTGCGCGCCCACTGCACCGCGTCGATGCCGGTGGGCTTGCGCCCGCCATGGGTAAAGATTTCCCAGCGCGGCTGGCCGTCGACATCGTCGACGCGCTTGGCGTCGATGGCCACGACGATGCACTGGGAGCCGAAACGCTGGGCCGACTCGCGCACCAGTTCCGGGTTGTGTATGGCGGCGGTGTTGATGCTGACCTTGTCGGCGCCGGCGTTGAGCATACTGCGGATATCGCCCACCGAGCGGATGCCGCCGCCGACGGTGAGCGGGATGAAAACGTGCTCGGCGATCTGCTCCACGGTGTGCACCGTGGTGTCGCGCTCCTCGTGGCTGGCGGTGATGTCGAGGAAGGTGATCTCGTCGGCGCCCTGCTCGTTGTAGCGCATGGCGATTTCCACCGGGTCGCCGGCGTCGCGGATGCCGACGAAGTTCACGCCCTTGACCACGCGGCCGCGGTCGACGTCCAGGCAGGGAATGATGCGTCGGGCCAGGCCCATCAGTCTGCGCCCTGCGCGCCCGCCGCGTCGCACAGGCGCTGTGCCTCGGCGACGTCCAGGGTGCCCTCGTAAATGGCGCGCCCGGTGATCGCGCCGACGATGCCTTCGGCGGCGACAGCGCTGAGCGCGCGGATGTCGTCCAGGTTGGTGATGCCGCCGGAGGCGATCACCGGGATGGCCGAGGCGCGCGCCATGGCCAGGGTTGCCTCCACGTTGACGCCCTGCATCATGCCGTCGCGGGCGATGTCGGTGTAGACGATGGCGCTGACACCGTCACCGGCGAACTGCCGCGCCAGGTCGGTGGCGCGCAGCTGCGACACCTCGGCCCAGCCGTCGGTGGCGACCAGGCCGTCCTTCGCGTCCAGGCCGACGATGACCTTGCCGGGAAACGCATCACAGGCCTGCCGGACAAACTCCGGCTCCTTCACCGCCCGGGTGCCGATGATCACGTAACTGACCCCAGCGCGCACGTAATGCTCGATGGTGTCCAGGTTGCGAATGCCGCCGCCGATCTGGATGGGCAACTCAGGGTAGGCGCGGGCGATGGCGGTGACCACCTCGCCGTTGACCGGCTCACCGGCGAAGGCGCCGTTCAGGTCCACCAGGTGCAGGCGGCGACAGCCGGCGTCGACCCAGCGCGCGGCCATGGCCACCGGGTCGTCGGAGAACACCGTGCTGTCGTCCATCAGGCCCTGGCGCAGGCGCACGCACTGGCCGTCTTTCAGGTCGATAGCGGGGATGATCAGCATGCCTGTGTGTCCTTTCTAAAGGGGTAACGCGCGTTCAGGCCGCGCCGTCCCATGCGATGAAATTGCGCAGCAGTTGCAGACCGGCGTCGGCGCTTTTCTCCGGGTGAAACTGCACCGCGAACAGGTTGTCGCGCGCCAGGGCGGCGTCGATGCTGACGCCGTAATCGACACTGCCGGCGACCAGCTCGCGCTCACGCGCGTGCACGTAATAGCTGTGCACGAAGTAGAAGCGCGCGCCGTCGTCGATGCCCTGCCACAGCGGGTGCGCGGTGACCTGGCGCACCTCGTTCCAGCCCATGTGCGGCACCTTCAGCCGCCTGCCGGCGGCGTCCTGCAGTGGGTTGCCGAAGTAGCGCACCTCGCCGGGAATCATGTCCAGGCAGTCGACACCGCCGTTTTCCTCGGAGCGGGTCAGCATGGCCTGCAGGCCGACGCAGATCGCCAGCACGGGCACGTGCTGTTCCGTGAGGGCCTGCGCCAGCAACTCGTCACATTTCAGGCGGCGAATCTCCGCCATGCAGTCACGAATCGCGCCCACGCCCGGGAACACCACGCGGTCGGCGCGGCGGATTTCGTCCGCGTCATGGGTGACCAGTACCTTGTCGGCGCCCACGTGTTGCAGCGCGCTGGCGACGGAGTGCAGGTTACCCATGCCGTAATCGATGACGGCGACGACACCACTCATAGGAACAGTCCTGTTTACAGCACGCCCTTGGTGGACGGCGTAACGCCGGCCATGCGCGCATCCGGCGTCAGCGCCATGCGCACGGCGCGGCCGAAGGCCTTGAACACCGTCTCGGCCTGGTGGTGGCTGTTGTCGCCGCGCAGGTTGTCGATGTGCAGGGTCACCAGGGCGTGGTTGACGAAGCCCTGGAAGAACTCGGCGAACAGGTCCACGTCGAAGCCGCCGACCGCGGCGCGGGTGTACTCCACCGCGTAGACCAGGCCCGGGCGGCCGGAAAAGTCGATGACCACGCGCGACAGCGCCTCGTCCAGCGGCACGTAGGCGTGGCCGTAGCGGGCGATGCCCTGCTTGTCGCCCACGGCCTGCGCAACCGCCTGGCCCAGGGTGATGCCGATGTCTTCCACCGTGTGGTGGTCGTCGATGTGCAGGTCACCTTTGGCCTGGATGTCCAGGTCGATCATGCCGTGGCGCGCCACCTGGTCGAGCATGTGCTCCAGGAAGGGAATCCCGGTGTCGAAACTGGCCTGCCCGGAGCCGTCCAGGTTCACCGTCACGGCGATCTGGGTCTCCAGGGTGTCGCGCTGTACCGTGGCCTTGCGCTCAGCCATTGTAGTCTCCCGTCCCGGGCCCCTGCCCGGCAAAAAAGGCGGCCATTATAAGGGAACGGGGCCTTGTTTTCATTGGCATTGTTGCGCCCGGGAGATGGTTCCGGCCAGCCTGGACCCCCGCCTGCGCGGGGGTGACGAGCCAGGCGCGAGGACGATGCCCCCCGTCATTCCCGCAATGCCCCCGTCATTCCCGCGCAAGCGGGAATCCAGTAAGCTCAGGCGCCATGCCCAAACCCTTCCACAACCGCGTCCTGGCCTGGTTCGACCGCCACGGGCGCAAGAACCTGCCCTGGCAGCGCGACACCAGCCCCTACCGGGTCTGGGTGTCGGAGATCATGCTGCAACAGACCCAGGTAAAGACCGTCATCCCCTACTTCGAGCGCTTCACACAGGCCTTCCCCGATGTGCGCGCTCTGGCGCGGGCCAGCGAGGACGAGGTACTGCACCACTGGACCGGCCTGGGCTACTACGCCCGCGCGCGCAACCTGCACCGCGCCGCACAGATGGTGGTGGCAGAGTACGACAGCGAATTCCCGGCTGACCTGGAAGGGCTGGAAGCCCTGCCCGGTGTGGGCCGCTCCACCGCCGGGGCCATCCTCAGCATCGCCTTCGGCCAGCGCGCCAGCATTCTCGACGGCAACGTCAAGCGCGTGCTGGCGCGCTACCACCGGGTCGCCGGATGGCCCGGGCAGTCGGCGGTGCACAAACAGCTGTGGGAGATCGCCGAGCAGTACACGCCCAGGCGCCGCTGCGCCGACTACACCCAGGCGATGATGGACCTGGGCGCGACCCTGTGTACGCGCTCCCGCCCCGCCTGCGACCTGTGCCCGCTGCAACAGGATTGCGCCGCGCACGCCGCCGGCGACCCGCAGGCCTACCCGGGGAAAAAACCCAAAAAGGCCCTGCCGGTGCGCGCCACCCACTTCCTCGTCGCGCGCAACGCCGCGGGGGATGTCTGGCTGGAAAAACGCCCGGGCAGCGGCATCTGGGGCGGGCTGTGGTGCTTCCCGGAACTCGCCGCCGCGCAGGACTGCAGCGCCCGCTGCCTGGACCTGTGGGGCGTGGAACCGCACAGCGTGGACGCCTGGGAGGCGTTTCGCCACACCTTCAGCCACTACCACCTGGATATCACGCCGGTGGTGGCGCAGGTGAACAACCCGGGCGGCGGCGTCATGGAAGCCTCCGGCCAGCTCTGGTATAACCTGCGCGACGCCCCCAGCGTCGGCCTGGCCGCACCGGTCGTGACGCTACTGAACAGGCTAAAGTAACTGAGGGCCGGCCTACGCCCGCCCCCGAGCTGGAGAAACAAGCATGTCCCGCACCGTGTTCTGCAAGAAGTACCAGAAAGAAATGGAGGGCCTGGACGCGCCGCCCTACCCCGGACCCAAGGGGGAGGACATCTTCGAGAACGTGTCGAAGCAGGCCTGGCAGGACTGGCAGGAGCACCAGACCATGCTCATCAACGAAAAGCACCTGAGCCTGGTGGACCCGGACGCGCGCAAGTACCTGCAACAGGAAATGGACAAGTTCCTCGCCGGGGAGGACTACGACCAGGCGGAGGGCTACGTGCCGCCGTCCGCAGACGGCTGAAGCGGGCCCGGAGGCCGGTTCCGGACTTATTTGGCTGCAATTTCAGCGACTTGACTCACAGGCCACGGGCAGGTTTAATACGCGCCTCCTGCGGCTCCGCAGGGTTTCTCGACTACGCCCAGATAGCTCAGTCGGTAGAGCAGGGGATTGAAAATCCCCGTGTCGGCAGTTCGATTCTGTCTCTGGGCACCACTTCCCCAAACCCCACAGAATTCAATGAACCACTCGATCAAGAATCGCCTTCATAGAATCAATCGGCCAAATACAGTCTTTTTGCCCTTTGACTTTGCAGGGCCGTTCCGACAGCCAGGCGGAAGTGCTATAGGGAAGGAGTTCGCCGACGTCCATGTCTTCGTACCATAGTTGATGCTCTACATCGGCAGCCAGTTGGTTGAGCGTTCCCATGACAGAGCGGTCCATGGGGTGATCGAACTGTAACGGCTCTATAGAGTGCGCTGCCCGGGTAATCGTGTCTTTTGGCATGCCTGTCCTCATCAAGGTATTCATGAGCAAGTCCTCAAAGTGCCAATCCAGAGAGGCGAAATCTGGCTTTTTCAAACACGGAATTATTAATGCGAAGCGGCTGTAGTTGTGGACAAACAACACACACTGGCGGCGCTGAAGTGTTATCAAATGAGCGTGCCAGCCATTCAGTGGATTTTTTGGTAAAGGCGGCTTTGCGGGGCGATCTGCGGGTAACGCATCATTTTCCCCCAACGGTAATTTGCTCCTGAGTTTCTTTGTTGCATACACCCTGATCACTGGATTGAGTTTCAGGCCCGCAGAGCCTGTAGAGCGTGCTCCGGGTCGGCTTCAACGATTTTCAGGAGTGAGCGCGCCGCCCCTGTCGGATGCCGCCGCCCCTGCTCCCAGTTTTCAACGGTGCGCCTGCTGACGCCCAGGATCATCGCGAATTTGTCCTGTGACACGCCAAGGCGTTCACGAATCGCTTTCACCTCGGGATCGGGAAACTCAAACTTTCTGGAAGCCCTTTTCTTCCCTTTCGCGATGTCATCCATTTGCCTGACGCTTTTCAGCAATTCATCAAATGATTCTTTGTCCACGGTTACCACCTCTCGACTATTACCCTGAGCTGTTTCAGTTGATCCGGGGTCAGGTTGTCCTGCCTCCCTTTGGGATAAACGTACAGCATATAAATCTGTTCATCGCGGACTACCCAGTAGTAGATAGCCCTCACGCCGCCACTTTTACCCTTGCCTTCGAAACTCCAACGAATTTTCCGCAACCCGCCGGAGCCCTTGATCAGGTCTCCAACATCCGGGCGCGTCAGTAACACCTCCTGAAGGGCCCGGTAATCTTCATCGCTCATCAGCTCCTTGATGAGCCGGGTAAAAGTCGGAGTCTCTATGATGACCATACCGGCGGATTATACGCCATTGGCGTATGTGCGTCAGGTGGATTCACAGCGTATTTTATGGCTCCCCGCTATACACTTTTGAGCACGGAATTCTGCAAAAAGGGCCAAAAAACTGTATACCAAAGTGTATACTAGCGTCGCAACATATTGATTATTATGAATAATATTGTTCGATACGGGTCTTGAAAATCCCTGTGTCGGCAACCTGCGCGGTCCGGTTTATTCTGTCTCTGGGCACCAATTACCGTCGCTTCCCTCACACATATGTCTAACACTTTCATTTTTATCGACATCTTCTTAACATATGTCGCAACTGCCGACAGGCCAAGACAATCTGTCGATAGAATAGATTTTAATATACACATTTGAAGCATATGTCGATCGGATCGACATAACAGCGATATATGTCTGGACACCTGGCGCCCCGTTCGGGAACGCCTCCACAAGCCGCGAGCACACCACAACGCCTTCGCAACGCCAGTCGCCGCACGGGCCTGCGCTTTACCGTTGTTTACAAAACTAAACCTCATCGGGCTTGGTTAACTCCGGCGCAATTTGCATAGTCGTCACAGCCCGCTGCAGCGCAGAGGCGCTGCCAATGTTGCGAGACGCAACGGCCGCAGACGTGAGGGCACAATTGTCGCCAAATCAAACTTCCCGGGAGAACCCATATGTTGCGCCCCCTCACCAACCTCTCACTGGCCCTTGCCGTTGCGCTTGGCAGCGCCTGCGCCAGCAAACAGCCGCGACCCGAGCCCACCACCTTCTTCAGCACCAGCATTACCGAGGACGGCGGCAAGTTCTTCGTCTACCGCGTGGAATTGCCCGAGCGCGAGGAGCGCGCAGGGCGCGGTGGCACACGCCAGGGCGGGGACAGGGGCCGGCGCGGCGGCCCGCCGGGCCAGCAACAGGGCCGCGATGCTGTGCAGCGCGACGACGATGCCCTCAAGCAGCAGGTCGACCGCCTGATTGCCGAGAACCGCTTCTGCCGCGATGGCTATTTCGTCCTGGACCAGTACTCAGGAGCCGGTGGCAAATCGCTGCGCGGGGAATGTCGCGAGGGGGCGAGCCCCGAAGACCGCATTCGCTTTCCCAACCCGGTGTAGCGCGGCGCGCCCGCCTGCCCATGCCGGCGGGCGGTTACAAATTCGCGACGAAGAGAAAGTCGTAGCCCCACCAGATGAACAGGCTGCAGATCAGCAGCGTCAATAACATTGCCGGTGTGCCCTTGCGTATCCATAATCCCGGTGTGATCGCCAGCTCAGGCCTGCCCGACTCCCGCGCCAGCCGCTCCGAAATTGTGACGATGTACACGTTGGCCGTGGAACCGATGTGTGAACCGTTACCGCCCATGCCGACCCCGAGGGCGAGGGACCACCAGATGACACTGACGTTGACCCCCTCGTTCTGCAGCCCGACCAGCACCGGTATCATCGCCGCGGTGAAAGGGATGTTGTCTATCATCGCGGACATGATGGCGGCGATCCACAGTACGGTGATCGCGGCGGCCAGCGGGTGCTCGACGATGAGCGGTTGGAAGGTGTCGCCGATCATTGTCAGCAGCCCAGACTGCTCGACACCGCCGATGACCATGAACAGCGAGATGAAGAAGATCAACAGCGGCGTTTCCAGGTGCGCAGTGACCGCCTCCAGTTCTATCTGGCGGCTGATGAACAACAGCACGGTGAGGCTCGCCGCGGCGACCAGCCAGGGTTCCCAGCCGATACGGTGGTGTACGACGAACAATACCACCATCACCCCCAGCACCAGCAAAGAGCGGTACCACAGGCTCTTGTTCCTGAAATCGGCGACCGTGGTGAATTCCTGTTGCGGCGTGACCGCCAGTTCATTCCTGAACAGGTACTTCATCGCCAGGAGAATACCCAGCCACGCCAGGACGACCGGCGGCGCCATGTGCAGAAAGAACGTGTTGAAGTCGATACCCGCGGCCGAGCCGATCATCAGGTTGGGCGGGTCACCGACCAGGGTCGCCACACCACCGGTATCCGACAACAGTGCGGCCGCGATCAGATAGGGGACCGGCGACACGCCCATTGTGCTGCAGATCAGGATGATCAATGGCCCGAAGATGATCACCGTGGTGACATTGTCCAGTAACAGCGAAATCACGGTGACGGCTGTGCCCAGCAGCACGATCAGGCCGAACTGCGAACCGTCGGCGAGGCGGGCGAGGTATTGGGCGAGGTGCTCGAAACCGCCGGTGGACATCATGATGGAAACGACGATCATCATGATCGCCAGCAGGAATACCACGTTCCAGTCCACGGCCTGCAGTGCCAGGTCAGGCGAATAGAAACCCAGAACCTGTCCCGCAACAATGATGGCGCCGGCCCCGGCCATGGCAAACTTGGCCCGCTCGATGCCGTGAAACTGTTCGGTGAAGATGCCGGCGAACGTCAGGACGAGAATAATCGCTGATACTGCCATGGGTGTCGTCATGCCGGGCATGGGCCTGCTCCTCGCAGTTGTCAGGTTCCCCGCAATTCTGTCACGTTCTTCCCGGCAGCGTCGTGTTCTCTTCGCTCGCCCGGGCCGCAGGCAGCCTCGATGTCGGCCAGCGCCGCTCCCAGGTCCGGGTAGGACCAGGCGATCGGGTCGTCGCCCTCCTCCCGCGCCCTGGCGAGAGTTTTCAGCGGCTGGAACTGCCAGTGCGCGTAGCGGATCGCCACGCCTTCGCGCTCGCAGGCATGCGCCAGCTTCTTCAGCGCCGCCAGGCCGCCGGCATCCAGGTAGGGCATGTCGCGCATATCCAGGATCACCCCCTGTAGCCCCTGGATATGCTGGCTCAACTCGCCCAGGCAGCGGTCCGCCGCAGCAAAGAACAGCGGCCCGCGCAACGCGAATACCTTCCATCCCGACGGCAGCTTTGCGCCGGTCAGCACGGCGCGAACCTGAGCATCGCTGACCGTGGTGAGCGCCGCAATGTTCTTCATGAATAGCAACGAGGCAATCAGGACCCCCGCCGTGATGGCGATGACCATGTCGAACAGGATGGTCAGCGACAGGCAGATGAGGAACACCGCGATATCTCCCGCGGGCGCCTTCTTCAACAGCGCCCTGGCCTTGGGCGCCTCGCTCATGTTCCACGCGACGAACAACAGCAGCGCAGCCATGGCGGGCATGGGCAGGTAGGACAGGATCCGTGACAGGAACAGCAGTCCGGAAAGCACCACCAGCGCGTGTATCACGGTCGCTACAGGAGAACAGGCGCCCGACTTGAAGTTGACCGCCGAGCGCGCAATCGCCGCCGTGGCGCTGATGCCGCCAAAGAACGGCGTGATGATATTGGCCAGGCCCTGCCCCAGCAGTTCGCTGTTGGCGCTGTGCCGCTTGCCCGACATGCCGTCCAGCACCACCGCGCACAACAGCGACTCGATGGCGCCCAGCATGGCGATGGCAAACGCCGCCGGCAGCAGTTCCGGCAATAGCGCGAGCAACTCCTCGGCGGACTGCTGGCCGGCAGTCCAGGGCAGCTGGAAGGAGGGCAGGGACGAGGGTACGCCCGCGCCCCGGGTCCCGTCCGGCAGCAGATAGCTGAAACGCGAACCGATGGTGTCCACTTCCAGCCCGTATCTGTTCAGCACCCAGCCCAGCAGGGACGCCAGCACCAGGGCCGGCAGGTGCGGCGGTACCCGGGTGCGTCCCGCCGGCCAGGCCAGCAATACCAGCAGGGTAAACACCGACAGGCCTACCGCCGGCCAGGAGGCGGCGTGCATGCCACCGCGTATGACAGCGAGTTTCTCCACGAGGCCATCCGGCAGCGGCCCCAGGTGCAGGCCGAGCAGGTCCGGCACCTGCAGCACCACGATGACCACGGCGATACCCCCGGTAAAGCCGAGTGTTACCGCCTCGGGAATATATTCGATGTAGCGCCCCAGGCGGGCGCGGGCCATGGCGACCAGGAGCACCCCGGATAGCACCGTACACAGGAGCAGCGCCGCCAGTCCGTGTTTTACCACCAGGGGCTGGAGAATGATGACAAACGCCGCAGTCGGCCCGGTAACACTGTAGCGGCTGCCCCCGGCCACCCCGGCGATCACGCCGGCGAAGATCGCCGTGTACAGCCCGTGCTCGGGCTCCACGCCACTGGCGATGGCCAGCGCCATGGACAGCGGGATGGCGATCACGCCGACGGTGAGGCCGGCAATGACATCCCGGGTGAGCCCGCGCGGCCCGTAACCCTCCGCCATCACCTCGCGCAGGGCGTGGGCGAAACGCAATGAAAACAGGTGCTGCCTTGGCATAGGGCGACTGTCCGATTGTTGGCAGCAGGGTCGAACTGCGGGCCTTGCAACAGGTCAGCGACCGCGCGGGCACAGCGCCCGTGAGGGAGTTCTCTGGGTGAGCCGGCATTCCGGGGGATGCCTTCGACCGTACTGCGCTGCCAGCGCTGCCCTGCGGCAGAACGCGAGCTTGCGGTTGAACTGTGACGTTAATTATATTCGTATTGAATGTTAATACAATGTTAATATCTCGCAGGAAAGACACGGCCATCGCCTGCCCGCGGCAGGCGCTGTAGCCATGGGCGCATGCCGCAACGGACAGAATTTTTTCCCGCAAACAAGGTCGCATATCCATGGAAAACCGAACCGCGAGACTCACGGTGCTCGTCGATCCAAAAAAGAAGGCTGAGTTCGAGAGACTTTGTGATTTGGAAGACCTGACCCCATCTCAGAAGATACGCCAGTTCATGCGTGACTACATCGAGGAGAAGATGGGGCCTGACTGGCAGGAAAAGGTGTTTAACGGCCAGGAGTGACGCCTGGCCAGGTCGCGTAGCGAGGAGTCCAGCGATGCTCAATATGTTCAGCCCCGGCAGTTTCTACAACACCGGGGGACACTTTCTTTTTCTATGGGTGATCACGGCGCACGTCTGCCTGTTCGCGGACATATCGCCGCTGCAGAAGAAGAGCATGTGTGCCCTCAACTTCCTGCTGGCGGGAGTAATCGCGGCGGGCATTCCCGCGGCGCTCACCAGCAGCGTGCAGTTTTCCACTCCCTATCTGGAACTGACGACGGGCGTGGGGCTGGCCGTCGCACTGGCGCTGGCGCTGAGCCTGGGCATACAGCGCGTGCTCGACATCGACGTGGAGTTCTAGCGCCCGCGGCCTGCCGGTCCCGCATTTCCAGCCATGGCATATACTTCGGCAAGGCACCAGCGAGGCAATGCTCATGAGGGTACTGGTCACCGGCGGCACCGGGTTTATTGGCATGCACACCTGTCATGCGCTGCTCGCGGCGGGCCACACGCTCAGGCTGTACGTACGCAACAGGGACAAGGCGCGCGCTCTGTTCGGCGGCAGGGTTCGCTCTGTCGTGGTCGGCGACATCACCGACCGCGGCGCGATGAAAAAGGCGCTGCGTGGCTGTGACGCCGCGATACACCTGGCGGCCATGGTCTCTACCGGCAAGGAGGACGCGGCGCGCGTGCACGACACCAACGTCGCGGCCGCGGAAAACGTGCTGGGACAGGCGGCGGAGGCGGGGTGCAGCCGCATCATCCACGTCTCCAGCATCACGGCGATCTACAATCCGAAAGCGAAAAAGCTGGACCACGACTCGCCGCCGGGCACGGCGCAGCACAACGCCTACGGTAAATCGAAGGTGGCCTGCGAGAAGTTCGCGCGCGGCCTGCAGGACGCCGGCGCGCCGCTGCACATCACCTACCCGGCCAGCGTCATCGGCCCGGACTCGCCCAACCTGACCGAACCGCACCAGGGCATCATCGCCAACCTTTACGGCGTGGGGCTGAACATGCCCAGCGGCAACCAGTACGTGGATGTGCGCGATGTCGCCGAGGCGCACAGGCGCCTGCTCACGCGCCGGCTGCGGCCGGGGCGCTATCCCCTGGGCGGCCACTACGTATCCTGGAAAGATCTGTACGCCACCCTCGAGCGCCTGACCGGGCGCGACATGCTCATGCTGCCCGTGCCAGGCGCAACCATGCGCCTGCTCGGCCGCACCCTGGACGCCCTGAAGCCCATGGTGGAGACGGGCACACCGATCAACCGCGAGGCCATGCAGTACGCCACGCGCTGGGTGAAGCTGGACAACAGTCGGGCAGAACGGGATCTCAGGCTGAAGTTTCGCCCCGTCGAGGAGTCCCTGGTCGAGACCATCCGCTGGCTGGAACGCGAGAACTACATCACCCGCGGGCAGGCGGGGCTGCTGTCGCGGCACCAAACCTAGCGCGGCGCGCACCCGGGAGGGGATGGCGCCTTTTATGCATCTGGCGCTTTTTATGTATTCTGGCGCTTTTTATGTATAGAGCTAAATACAGTTTTAGCGCCGACTATTAGCATAACTCCTTATTTACCTTGATTTTTTCGATCAGTCTGGTATTGTTCGCAACTCTTTTCCTTAGAGTTCTATGAATTATTTATGACCCCAGACACAGGCTCACCACGCGCTGTGCTCAGGCCGCCCGAGGCCACCGACGGAACCGCACTACATCAACTGGTCAGCGCCTGCCCGCCCCTGGACGAGAACTCGGTGTACTGCAACCTCCTGCAGTGCACGCACTTTGCCCAGACCTCGGTAGTGGCCCAGGCCGCCGGGAACCTGGTCGGGGCCATCACCGGCTACCTGGTACCCGCGCGCCGGGACACGCTGTTCGTGTGGCAGGTCGCCGTCGCACAGGCCGCCCGCGGCCAGGGGCTGGCGCAGCGCATGCTGCACCACCTGATCGCGCGCGCCGCCTGCAGCGAGGTCACCCACCTGGAAACCACCGTGACCGGGACCAACGACGCGTCCTGGGCACTGTTCGAGGGCTTTGCCCGCGACACCGGCAGCGAGCTGCAGCGCAGCCCCCTGTTTGAACAGACCACGCATTTTCACGGGCAGCACGAGACGGAAGTGCTCGCGCGCATCGGGCCGCTACCACAGTTCGACCAGCGCCAGCCCACAACAGACAACAGCGTTCACCAGAAGGAGAACACGGCATGAAAATTTTCGAAGAGATAGAATCCGAAGTACAAAGTTACGCACGCTCTTTCCCCCGCGTCTTCAACCGCGCGCTCGGCGAGCACATCTACGACGAGGACGGCAACGAGTACCTGGACTTCCTGGCCGGCGCCGGCACCCTGAACTACGGCCACAATAACCCGCTGTTCAAGGAAAAATTGCTCGAGTACATCGCCAGCGACGGCGTCACCCACAGCCTGGACCTGCACACCAAGGCAAAGGAGGGGTTCCTCGAGGCCTTCAACGAGAAAATCCTCAAGCCGCGCAGCATGGAATACGTAATGCAGTTCACCGGGCCGACCGGGGCCAACGCGGTGGAGGCGGCGCTGAAGCTGGCGCGCAACATCACCGGGCGGCAGCACGTCATCTCCTTTACCAACGGTTTCCACGGCGTCAGTCTCGGCGCACTGGCCGCCACCGGCAACGAGCATCACCGCGGTGCCGCGGGCGTCATGCTCAACGGCACGACAATCATGCCCTACGACGGCTACATGGGCGACCAGGTCGACACGACAGCCTACATCGACAAACTGCTGTCCGATTCCAGCAGCGGCGTGGACCACCCGGCGGCGGTGATCGTCGAGACCGTACAGGGCGAGGGCGGCATCAACGCGGCCTCCTTCGAGTGGCTGCGCAACCTCGAAGCGGTGTGCCGCAAACACGACATGCTGCTGATCGTCGACGACATCCAGGCCGGCTGCGGCCGCACCGGTTCCTACTTCAGCTTCGAACAGGCGGGCATCAAGCCGGATATCATCACCATGTCCAAGTCCCTGGGCGGCTACGGCCTGCCCTTCGCCGTGGTGCTGATCAAGCCCGAGCTGGACCACTGGAAACCCGGCGAGCACAACGGCACCTTCCGCGGCAACAACTTCGCTTTCGTCACCGCGAAAGCGGCCATAGACCACTACTGGTCGGACGAACGCTTCGCCGCGGATGTGCAACGCAAGGGGCAGTACGTTTCCACGCGGCTGCAGGCCATCGTCGATACCTACGGCGAGGGCAACTTCACCACCCGCGGACGCGGCATGTTCCAGGGTATCAACTGCATCAGCGGCGAACTGGCCGGCGAGATCACCCGGCGCTGTTTCAAGAACGGCCTGATCATCGAGACCAGCGGCGCCGACGACCATGTGGTCAAGCTGCTCTGCCCGCTGACCATCAGCGACGAGAACCTGGCCCTGGGCATCGATATTCTCGAGCAGGCCATCAAGGAAACCTGCGCCGGCGATACCGACATCCCCGAGGATGACGATTACTTCGAGGATGTCAGGAAGATCGCCTAAGCTGCGCGCATCGATTCAGGAAGAGAAAACATGATTGTCAGAACACTTGCCGAGGCAAACCAGGGTGACCGGCGCATCGTGTCACCCGATGGCAACTGGGAGAGCACCCGCCTGTTGTTGAAAAACGACCAGATGGGGTTCTCCTTCCACATCACCACCATCTATGCCGGCGCCGATTTCCGCATGCATTACCAGAACCACCTGGAGTCGGTGTACTGCATCTCGGGTTCGGGCGAGGTGCAGACGCTGGCGGACGGCAAGGTCCATCCCATCGAGGCGGGCACGATCTACATTCTCGACCAGCACGACGAGCACATACTGCGCGCCCACAGCGAGATGAAAATGGCCTGCGTGTTCAACCCGGCCCTGAGCGGCAAGGAAGTGCACAACAAGGAAGGGGCCTACGAACTCGATGCCGAGGCCGTTTCGACCTAGGCATCTTCCGGCACGCCCAACCCGGCGAACCCGCAGAACGGGGCGACGCCAAACGCACCCGACAACAACAACAAGGCCCTGACCAGGTGATGACATGCTAGGCTCTTTCATCTTCTGCCTGCTGGCGTTCACCCTCATCGGCATCGCCTCGTCGCGGCTCAGCCGCGGCACCCGCCACGACTACTACCTCGCCGACAGCAGCGTAAAACCCTGGCTGGTCGGCCTTTCCGCCGTGGCCACCAACAACAGCGGCTACATGTTCATCGGCGTGATCGGCTACACCTACAGCACGGGCTTTCCCGCGTTCTGGCTGATGTTCGGCTGGATCCTCGGGGATTTCCTCGGTTCGCTGCTGGTACACGCCCGGCTGCGCGCCGCCACCGAGCGCAGCGACGAGGTGAGCTACGCCGGCGTCCTGGCCAACTGGTACGGCGGCGACAACTCGCGCCTGCAGCGGGTCATCGGCCTCATCTCCCTGACCTTCCTGCTCGCCTACGCCAGCGCGCAACTGGTGGCCGGCTCGAAAGCGCTGCACGTGCTGTTCGACTGGCCGCAGTGGGCGGGCGCGACCATGGGCGCCGCGATGGTCATGGTGTACTGCTTCGCCGGCGGCATCCGCGCTTCCATCTGGACCGACGCGGCCCAGTCCACGGTCATGATCGTCGCCATGGGCGTGCTGTTTGTCGCCGCCACCGAGTCCCTGGGCGGCGCGGATGCAGCGCTGGCAGCGATGCGCGAGGTTCCCGGCTTCACCAACTGGTTCCCACCCGACCTGCTGCTGCCGGGTATCGGCGGCGCGCTGCTGTTCGTTGTCGGCTGGATGTTCGCGGGCCTGTCGGTGGTGGGACAGCCCCACGTCATGGTCAGGTTCATGACGCTGGAAAACGGCAACCAGATGCGCCGGGCACGCGCCTGGTACTACCTCTGGTTCACCGGGTTTTACTTCCTCGCCACTGGGGTTGGCCTGTTGTCACGCATACACCTTGGTGATGCGGCGAATTTCGACGCGGAACTGGCCCTGCCCACCATGGCGCTGGAGCTGCTGCCGCCGGCGCTGGTCGGCCTGATCCTGGCCGGCGTGTTCGCCGCCACCATCTCCACCGCCGACTCCCTCATACTGAGTTGCTCTGCCTCGCTCACCCACGACCTGCTGCCGCACAGGATCGAACGGCCGCTGCTGCTGAAAACCGCCACCGTGGTCATGACCCTGGCCGCCCTGGGCCTGGCGATGTCCAACAGCCAGAGCGTATTCAGCCTGGTCATCCTGTCCTGGTCCGGCCTGGCCAGCGCCTTCGCGCCGCTGCTCATCGTACTGTGCCTGGGCAGACGGCCCGGCCAGCTGGCCAGCCTCGCCGCCGTGTTCACCGGCCTGGCCACTGCCCTGGTATGGCGCTGGCTGGGCTGGGAAGGCCTGGTCTATGAGGGCCTGCCGGGGATCGTCGCCGGGCTCACGCTGTTGCTGCTGGCCACGCCCGCGGCGCAGGCGAGCGCGGCGCAACCGGTGCGCCAGGCTTCCGGCTGACGCCGTCCCCCTCCTCTTCATCCGCTTGTCCCGCCCCTGTCGCCGGCTGCCGAACTGTCGCCCACGGCGCGACTAAGGCATTATGAAGGTCTGGTAATCGGGCCGCTGGCTACCCACGCCGGACGGCGGGCAGACGGCGGCCTGCCAACAATAAAATGATCACCGGCTCAGCGAGACTCTCACATGACAGTCCACGGCAAGCTAGTTTCCCCCGCAGGCGCCTGTCGCCGCTACCTTGCCGCCGCGTTGATGACACTGTTGCTGACGGCCTGCTCAGACTCCCCGGACACGCCCACCGACCGCGGCGTGGCGGCGGCGCGCGACGCCTGTGTGACGGCGGTGCAGCTCACGCACTCGGCCTGTGCGCGACAGTGCCCGCGCTTTCCCGACGCAGCCGCCGCGGCGGCCTGCGCAAGCGCGTGCAGTGACACTGCGCAGGCGCACACCACGCTCTGCGCCGCGCCATTGCAGGCCTTCGCCGACGCCTGTCGGGGCGCGGGCTGTGCAGCCGCGGTGGACGACTGCCGTGACAGCGCGGCGTCGGAACTGGCCAGTTGCAGCGCCGCCTGCGACAGCGCAGACCTGCGCTGCAATGCGCGCTGCGAAACCCGCGGCGCCGCCGCACAGCGCAGCTGCGGCTTCCTGCCCGTCACCACCCTGGCGGGCGGTGTCGCGCCGCCGTCCCTGCCGCAGGGCCAGCCGGCATTTCTGCCGGGCCTGCTGGACGAGGCGGAGATCGCGGTGGTGGAGGCGGCGGACGCGCGCGCCCGCGAGCTGCGCACGCGCTCTGTTCGCCTGTGGACCGGCGAGCCGGGAACCGCAGTGCGGGTGACACAACTCGAGCACGGCTTCCGCTTCGGCGTACCGCTGGATATCCGCGAATTCGAGCTGGGCGGGGAACCGCTGGCCTTTTACGCCGACATCGCACGCAGCCACGCCAGCCTGCTGGTGGCCGAAACCAGCCTGAAATGGCGCAACGTCGAGCGCGAGCAAGACCAGGTCAGTTTCGATCTCGCCGACACGGAGCTGGCCTGGGCCGAGGCGCTGGGTTTCGACCTCAAGGCCCACGTGCTGCTGTGGGGCAATCATCCACCGCTGGCTTCCGGCAGCGGCACCCCGGACTGGCTGCGCGAGACCTTCCCGGAAAAAACGCTCGGCGACGACGATCAGCAGGCGCTGCGTGACCTGATACGCGAGCACGTGCAAAGCGTGGTGACGCGCTACGCCGGACGCATCGACGTGTGGGAGGTCACCAACGAGATGCTCAACCCGATCACCGACTGGTTCGCCGCGCGCCTGGGGCAGGGCATTACCGACGACGTCTTCCGCTGGGCGCGCGCCGCGGACCCGGGTGTCGAGCTGGTGTACAACGAATGGATCAACGAGATCTTCACCGGCCTGGGCGGGCCTGGCGCCGCGGCGGTGCGCGACCGTGTGCTGCAGCTGCGCGAGGCCGGGGTGCCGGTCGACGCCCTGGGGCAGCAGGGGCACTTCGCCCCCGGCCTGGTCAACGTCGGCGTCGACGTGGACCTGAGCCAGCGCACGCGGGTCGACGACTACGCCGCCGCTCTGGACACGCTGGCCGAGGCCGGCCTGCCCATCCACATCACCGAGGTCACCTTTGCCGCCCCCGCCGAGCCGGAGCATCGCGCCGCCCAGGCGGAGGCGATCATGCGCATCTGGTGGGGGCACCCGGCGGTGGAGGAAATCATCCTGTGGAACTTCTGGAACCCGCTGGGACCGCGCAGCCACCTGAACCTCGGCATCTTCGGCGACGATCGCAACCCGACCCGCCACGGCGAGGCGCTGCTGTCGCTGCTCAACGACCGCTGGCGCACCGACGTGCAGGGCACGACCGGCGCCGACGGCGCGCTCGAACTGCGCGCGACCCACGGGCAGTACCTGGCGCAGTGGGACACCGGGGCCGGTCCCGTACACGTGCGCTTCGAGGTGCTGCCCGGACCGGGCACGCTCGACGTCGTCGCGCTGCAGGAACCGGCCATGCCATGAGCCGCGAACCGGCAGAGGACAGTTCACCCCCGGAGCAACCGCTCAGCGACGCCGCCAGGGCAGGTCGCCTGCAGCGCGCACCCGGCGCCGACGGCTACCGGGTCGACTCGTTCATTGACGTGGTGAAACGGCATGGCCTGACCATGGCCTGTCTCGCCGGCCTGTGCCTGCTCACCCCCGGCGCCCTGCCCCTGCTGGCGCAAACCACCGCGCGCGCACTGGGCCAGCCGCTGGCGTACCTGGCCGGGCTGGGCGCGTTGCTGCTGTTTTTTGCCTACTGGAGCGGCCGGCACCGCGCCACCACGACGCGCCAGCTACAGTGGGTTTTCTACCTGCTGATGATTTCCGTGGTCGAGGAGATCAGCTTCCGCCTGGTGTTGCCGCAACTGCTGGCCGGGCTGACCCCGCTGACCCTGGCGCAGGTACTGAGCAACCTGCTGTTCGCCTGCATCCACTATTTCACCCTGCGCTGGCGCCTGGTCAATTGTATTGCGACCTTTTTCGGCGGCATGGGCCTGAGCCACCTGATGGGCCGCGGCGACCTGGTGCTGGTCGTGGCGGTGCACTGGCTGGGCACCTTCATCAACACCCCGAGGCCGCCGTCGGACACTACGGACGGGGCTGGATAATCGGCTTTGCACGCCGTTTCGAGTATCATAAGCCGCCCACCCCGCACCTCAACCAGCCCGCCCGGACCTCCACGCGATGAGCAACGACTACGACATTTCCTTCTCCTATACCGTGAACAACCCCGGGCCCGCCGCGGCGCCGCAGGAGACGGACCCGACGCCCTACGCCTTCCCCGACTGCGAGGAATTCAGCCTGCCCAACGGCGCGGTACTGCTGGTCAGCAAGCACGGCCCGCAACAGACCGTGGTCACCCGCGACGTCTCCATCGCGCTGGGCAACTGCCGTGAGTTCCGCAGCCTGCAGGGCCACGCCCGCTTCCTCACCGGCTACATGCCGGAGCTGGGTGGCGATGTGGACGGGGTGCGCAAGGTACTGGAGTCGGTGCGCGACGCGGGCCTCATGGTCCCCGCGCAGGCGTTCGCCGGGCGTTTGGCGGACGGCGCGCGCGGCGTGGAGCGGGCGCCCTCCCGGGTCTTCGTCATCACCTGCGACAGGCCGCAGGCGGTCGAGCGCCTGCTGGAGACCCTGCTCGCCGGCGCGGACCTGGCCCGGCACGAACGCCTCTACCTGGTCGATGATTCCCGCGACGCGGACAACGCCGCACGCAATCGCGAACTGGTGCAGACATTCAATACACGCAGCCCGCGCGACATGCATTATTTCGGCAGCCAGGAGCGGGAGACACTGTTGTCGCGACTGCTGCAGCAGCTGCCGCAGCACGAACCGGCGCTGCGCTTCCTGCTGGACCGGCAGCAGTGGCAGGGCCACAAGACCTTCGGCCTGGCGCGCACGCTATGCCTGCTGTTGTCGGTAGGCCGGCGCGCCATCGTGCTGGACGACGACGTCGTCTGTACCGCGATCGAGCCGCCGCATCGCTCGGCGGGCATCGGGTTTGTCGAGCGCATGTGCGAGGCGGACTTCTATCGCAGCGCCGATGCCTGGATGCAGGGCGCCCGGCAACGCGAGGAAGATCCCCTGGCCGGCCACCTCTCCTGCCTGGGCGCCGGGCTGGGGGACGCCCTGGACAGCCTGGGCGCGGCGGCTCCCTCGGGAGAACAGTTGCGGGACAGCCAGTTCCAGGTGCTGCGTCGCGTCACCCCCGCCTCGCGCATCCTGGTCACCCAGAATGGCACCTTCGGCGACCCCGGCACAGGCGATACTTCCTGGGTGTTCAACCTCACCGGGCCGTCGCTGGACAGGCTGCTGGCCGGCCCGAGTTCCATCGAGGACAAGGTCACCACGCGCCAGTACTGGATGGGCTGGTCGCGGCCGACCTTCAGCAACCGCTTCAACATGTCCCAGGTCACCGGCCTGGACAACAGCGCCCTGCTGCCGCCCTACTTCCCCGCCTGGCGCGGCGAGGACCAGTTGTTCGGCGCGATGCTCGAGTACCTCTACCCGGACTCACTGGTGCTGAACTATCCCTGGGCGGTGCCGCACCTGCCGCTGGACGAGCGCAGCGGCAGCATCACGCCAGCGCCGGAAGTGGCGGCGGGCGCCGCGCTGGTGGAGACGCATATCGGCGCGAACGCGCCGGACAATGCCGCGCTGCCCCTTGAATCACGCCTGGCGTCGCTGGTGTTGTTGTTCGAGCAACTCGCCGGGCGCGGTGACGAAGACCTCGCCGCGGCCTACCGCACCGCACTGGCCGCCGACCAGGCGAACGCCGCGCGCCAGGTGGCGGACAAGCTGCGCCAGGCGCCGGAGGCACACGGCGAGTGGCGCCAGTTGCTGGAGGAGCGCGGCAGGCATTACATGCAGGCGATCGGCCGCGCGCAGGTGCCGGTGCGTGTCAGCGGCGTGCCCGAGAGCATGGATGAAGCCGAGCTGTGGCGCCGTGGCCGCGAGCTGGCCGGCCGCTTCGCCGCCGCCCTGGCCGCCTGGCCGACAGTCCGCGAGGCCGCGGCGGAGCTGGCGCGGGACGCCTGAACGCAATCCCCGCAACATGCCCACACCGGCGCCCGGCAAATTCTGCCGGTGCCAGTCCGCGCAGGATTGTTTATCATCCGGGCTAGAACAAGGCGCGCGCCGGAGGTGTGCGAGATGCTCATCGTTTTCATCGTGAACCTGGCGGTCATCGGGCTGGCGGTCACGATCCACTACGAGTTCCTGCACCGAATCACGCTGCTGTTACCCAACATGCGCATCCGCTATCGCTTTCGCATCGTGCTGGGCGTGTTTCTCGCGCTCACGGCACACGCGGTGGAAGTCTGGATCTTCGCTTATTCCTTTTACCTGATGCACCACGCCCCCGGCTGGGGCGAACTCGTCGGTAACTTCGACGGTACGTTCATGGACTGCGTGTACTTCTCCTTCACCACCTACACCACGCTGGGTTTCGGCGATATCGAGCCGCTGGGCGACCTGCGCTTTCTCACCGGCCTGGAGTCGCTTACCGGGCTGGTGCTGATCACCTGGACCGCCTCTTTCCTGTACCTGGAAATGACGCGCTACTGGGATGCGAGGTAGGCCATGACATGGCGCGGACTGCACCTGGCCCTGGGCACGGCGGGCCTGTTCCTTTTCATCCTGCAGGGCCAGTACATGGCCCGGGTACTGGGCGTGCCCGAGCTGCCGGACGTGCAGCGCATGCTGTACCGCTCGGCGCACCTGTACCTGATGCTGGCCTGCGCCGCAAATATCTGCGCGGGATACTTTATCGAGCCCGGGCGCTACAGCGGGTTCCTGCCGCGGCTGTGTTCGGTGTTGCTGCTGGTGTCCCCCGTGTTGCTGCTGGTGAGTTTTTTCACCGAGGTCAACACCGCGACCATAGACCGGCCCCTGCTCTCCATCGCCCTGTACCTGCTGTTCGCCGCCGTGGCGCTACTGGCCAGCCACGCCCTGTGGCGGCGCTTCAGGCCAGTAGCACGGGACTGACGCCGGCCGCCGGGGCCGCGCTGATCTCGCCGATGATCGCCGCCTCGGGATAGCCAGACTCAAGCAACGCGCCCAACAATTCCTGCGCGCGCGCCGCCGGCACCGCCAGCAGCAGCGGCCCGCTGGTCTGCGGGTCGAACAACAACTGCGCCGCGGGGCTGTCCACACTGGCGCCGAGCGCCGCGCGCGCGCGCTCCAGGTTGGCCGGGTGCATGGTGCTGATGATTCCCGCCTCGAGACAGTCCCGCGCACCGGCGAGCGCGGGCACCCGGGCGCACACCAGGCGCGCGCCGCGTTCGTCGCCGAGCATTTCCAGCAGGTGCCCGAGCAGGCCGAAGCCGGTGACATCGGTACAGGCCGAGGCGCCGTACTGCAGCGCCAGGCGCGCCGCCGCCGCGTTGCCGCGCAGCATGTTGTCGACGGCGGCGTCGATGTCGCGGCCATCGGCGCGCAATTGCATGTGCGCGGCGAACAGGGCGCCGGTGCCCAGGGCGCCGGTCAGCAGCAGCGCATCGCCCGGCTGCGCCCCCGACTTGCCCAGCAGGCGCCCCTGCGCATCCATGGGCACACCGCTCACCGCGAAGCCCAGGCTGAGGTCCGCGCCCTGCATGCTGTGGCCGCCCAGCAGCGGGCAGTCGGCAGCGGCCAGCTCGTGCAGCGCCCCGGCCAGCAACTGGTACAGGTCCCGTTGCAGGATGCGCGGCCCCGCATACGGCAGCGTCGCCGCGGCCAGGGCACCCAGCGGGCGCGCGCCGCAGGCGTAGAGGTCGCTGAGCGCGTGGTTGGCGGCGATCCGGCCCATGGTCCAGGGGTCGGCGACGAGCTGGCGCAACACGTCGATGCTCTGCAGCAGGGTCGCGCCCTGCAGCCCGGCCAGTGGGGCGGCGTCGTCACCGCCGCCGCTGCAGTGGCGCGGAAACCGCGCGGCCAGTTCCTCCAGCACCTGGCGCAGCGGGTCGGCGCCCACCTTGGCGCCGCAGCCGCCACAGGCAACCTGCGCCTGCGTGGGCAGCTCCGGCAGCCGGCGCGTCGCCGCGGGCATCGCAGACGGCAGCGCGCTGAAACGGCGCATGAAGCTGCGGTCGATCCGGTCCTTCCAGCGCCACACCCAGGCGCCGGTTGCGCTGAACACGCCGCGCTCGGCGGTGGCGCACCGCTCGCCCAGCGACAACAACGAGAGAAAGCGGCGCTGGGGGCGGTGCTCGCGCAGGGGCTCGTCGAGCATGAACGCGCGCAGGTTGTGTGCCAGCACCGGCGCCTGGCGCACGGCGAAGACACCGGCCTTGGGTCGCGGGTGGTTGAGCTGTGTGGCGATATCCCCCGCCGCGAACACGCGCGCGTCGGCGCTGGACTGCAGGGTGTCACGCACCGCGAGAAAACCGCCCGCGTCGGTGGGCAGGCCGCTGGCGGCTATCCACGGCGCCGGGGCCGCGGCGGTACACCAGAACACCTGGTCCAGTGCATCCTCGCGCCCGCCCTGCAGGGTCACGCCCCGCTCTCCCACCGCCGTCACCCTGGCCGCGGTGTGCACCTCGATACCCGCCGCGGCCAGCGCCGCCTGGACGGCGCGCCGTGCGCGCCGGTTGTAGCCGGGCAACACCTGCTCCGCGGCGGTGTACAGGCGCAATCGCACGCGCTCGCGGCCGAGCCGCTGCGCCATGGCCAGGGCCAGCTCCACGCTGCCCGCACCGCCGCCGACCACCCCCACGCGCAGCGCGGCGCCCGCGCGCAGCCGCTGTTCCAGTTGCCGCCAGCGCCGCCACAGGCCGGATACGGGCTTTACCGGCACGCAGTGCTCGCGCGCGCCGGGCACGCTGTCCAGGTCGGGCAGGGAACCGATATCCAGCGACACCACGTCGTAGGCCAGGTCCGGGCGCCCGGCGAGGCTGACCCTGCGCCGCGCGGGGTGCAGGGCGGTGGCCTCGGCCTGCACGAAGCGCGCGCCGGCCCACTGGCACAACCGCGCCAGGTCGATGTGGGTCTCGTCGAACGTGTAGTGGCCGGCGATCAGGCCCGGCAACATGCCGGAATAGGGCGTGTGGCTGTGCGGCGACACCAGCGTGATGCGCAAGCCCTGCACCGGACGCATCGCCAGCATGCGCAGGGCCAGGGCGTGGCTGTGGCCGCCGCCAACCAGCACCAGGTCGCGGCGCAGTTCAGGCTGTGCGCGCATCGTCTTTGTAACGCGTCGCCCAGGCCACCACGGCGTCGCGCTCGCCGCTGAACAGGCGCCGCCCCCGGCGCCGCTCCAGCTGGTAGTCGTACATGGGGTCGTAGTAGTTCTCCAGCAGGAAGGCTATCCACTGTCGGTGCCCCGCGCAGCCGGCGCCGGACCACTGCGCACGGAAGGCCTCGCCCATCATCGCCTGTACACGCTGCAGCCGCGCGCCGCCGAGGCGCCTGCCGATGCGCGCCAGGTCCGCGAGCATTTTTTCGCAGTGCAGGCGCGGCCCCTCCTCGCCGTGGCGCTCGAGGTAGCGTTTTCCCAGATCGATGACATAGTCCTGCAGCACCACCTCGACGCGCGCGGGCAGGTCTTCCTCGACCACCACCAGCGGCGCCGCGGCCATGCGCTCGCGCAACTCCTGCGGCAGGGCCAGCCTGCCGATGAGCCGCCCCTCGTCCTCCAGGAACAGCGGCGCATCGGTGTCCGCCAGCAGGCGCAGCAGGGCGATGCTCAGACCGTTCTCGAAATCGATCTGCGATGGCTGCGGCGTGGGCAGAGCGCCGAAACTGGAGCCGCGGTGGTTGGCCAGGCCCTCCAGGTCCACCGCCCGCGCCAGGCGCTCGATGACGCGGGTCTTGCCGCTGCCGGTGCGGCCGCTGACCAGCACCAGGCGCGCGGCGGCCAGCGAGCGCTGCAACTCCTGCAGCAGGAACTGGCGCATGGCCTTGTACCCACCGACAACCCGCGGGTACACCACCCCCGCCGCGGCCATCCACTCCTGTACCGTCTGCGAGCGCAGCCCGCCGCGCCAGCAGTACAGGCAGCCGCGCGGGTGCAGGGCGGCGAATTCCAGCCAGCCGCGCATACGCTCCTCGCGCAGGGCGCCGGACACCAGTCGGTGCCCGAGTTCGATGGCCGCCTCGCGGCCGCGCTGCTTGTAGCAGATACCGACCTGGGCGCGCTCATCGTCGCTCATCAGCGGCAGGCTGGCGGCGCCGGGGAAAGCGCCGCGGGCGAATTCCGCCGGCGCGCGCAGGTCGATCATGGGTGTGTGGTGCAGGAACAGCGCGCGGTAGTCGTCCGTGTCGTGGCGCGCTGGCATGTCCGCCTTTATTCCGCGGCGCCGCCGAACATCGCCAGCACCCGCTCCTGCAGGCTGCTCACCGCGTCGGACATCAGCGCGAAGTCCGCGTCCAGGCGCGCCGCCTGGTCCGCCTCGGGAATGTCTTCGTTCTCTTTCATCAGCTCATCCGCGAACTTCAGCCGCCGCAGGCACAGGTCCTCGCCCAGCACCAGCGACACGCGCTCGTCCCAGCGCAGGGCCAGGCGCACCACCTGGCGGCCCGCATTGAGGTGAGTTTCCACCTCTTCACTGAACAAATCAACGCCGCGGCAGCGCACCACACCGCCGTCCTCGCCGGGTTCGCGCAGCTCGCACTCGGTGCCCAGCTCGACATCCTCGGGCGGCTTGCGCCGCGCCAGCCAGGCGGTCATGGTGGCCACCGGGGCGTCGTTCACCTGCGGCAGCAGGACCGGGAAGCTGCCGATGCAGTCGCGCAACAGGTTGAGCACCTCCTCCGCGCGGGCGGCGCTGGCGCTGTCGATGAAAATCCAGTTGCCGCGCGGGTCGATGTAGGCGTGGATATGCGTGGTGCGGCTGAAGGCGCGCGGCAAGCAGTCCTGCACGATCTCGTCCTTCAGGCTGAGGCGTTCCTTGCGGTAGACCTTGCGCGCCTGTTCCTCTTCGATGGCGGCGACTTTTTCCTCCAGTTGCTCGCGCACCACGGTAGCGGGCAGCAGTTTTTCCTCGCGCCGGAGCTTGAGCAGGAAACGCCCGCCGGCGGCGTGCGCCAGCGCCTCGGACTGTTCCCCCAGCGGCGGCACCCAGCCCATGGACAAGGCCTGAGACTTGGCGCAGGGCGCGAATGCGCGCGCTGCCAGCCGCTCGGTCAACTGCTCGGCGGTGACGGTGAACGGGCTGGTCAGGCGATAGGCGCGGATATTCTTGAACCACATGGACGGGACTGCCTCCGGCAAAAGCGGGGGATTGTAACCCAGCGCCGCGCCAATACCAGCGCGGCTGCACAACCGCGCCGGCGGGGCCCCGCCGGGCACAAAGCCGCTGCGCGTACAACAATTTATTCCGCGGCCCGGGCTGTGGCGTTGTCAGCGCGGAGCCAAACCGTTTTAATCCACAGTCCCCGCCACGCAGGAGCCGCACATGCCAGCCAAGGCCACCCCCTCTCATCCGCGCAATATCAAGGACATCCAGCACTGGGACAGGGAGACGGACGTCGCCATCGTCGGTTTCGGTGGCGCGGGCGGCTGCGCCGCAATCGAGGCGGCGGACGCGGGCGCCCAGGTCACTATCTTCGAACTGGCCAGCGCCAGCGGCGGCTCCACCGCCATGTCTTCGGCGGAGATCTACATGGGCGGCAGCGGCGGCACCCGGGTACAGCGCGCCTGCGGTTTCGAGGACAGCACCGAGGACATGTTCAACTACATGATGATGGCGGCCGGACCGCAGGCGGACGAGGCGAAAATCCGCAACTACTGCGACAACAGCCAGGCGCATTTCGAGTGGCTGGTCGATCACCTGGGCGTGCCGTTCAAGGACAGCTTCCACGAGGAGCGCGCCATCATGTGCCTGACCGACGACGGCCTGCTCTACACCGGCAGCGAGAAGGCCTACCCCTTCGCGCAACAGGCCAAACCCTGCCCGCGCGGCCACAACCTTTATATCGAGGGCGATAACGGTGGCCCGCTGTTCATGAAGATCGTGACGGAAAATGTCGACCGGCGCGAGGCCATCACCGTGGAGTACGAAACGCGCGCGCTGACCCTGATCGTCGACGACGAAGGCAGCGTGGCGGGCCTGGTGGTGCGCCAGGACCAGCAGGAACTCAACGTGCGCGCGCGCAGGGGCGTGATCCTCTGCGCCGGCGGTTTTGTCATGAACGAGGAAATGCTGCAGCGCTACGCGCCCAAGCTGCTGCGCGGCAACAACGCCATCGGCAATCCGGGCGACACCGGCACCGGCATCATGATGGGCATGGGTGTGGGCGGCGCGGCCATCAATATGCACGAGGGCTTCATCAGCATTCCCTACTCCCCGCCCGCCAGTATCACCTACGGCATCGTGGTCAACGACAAGGGCCAGCGTTTTATCAATGAGGATGTCTACCACGCTCGCCTTTGCCAGGCGATCCTCGACCAGCAAAGTGACCGCTTCTACTTCATCCTCACGGTGGAGCAGTATGGCGACTACGAGAAATTCAACTTCATGGCCGCCGACATCGCCGGCACCGGCGAGACGGTACAGGAACTGGAGCAGGAGCTGGGACTGCGCGAGGGCAGCCTGCAGCACACGATCGCCGTGTACAACGAGGACGTGGCCAACGGCGACGACACGCTGTGCCACAAGGCGCCGCAGTGGCTGCAGGCGCTGGAGCCGCCACTGGTGGCGCTGGATATCACCCCGGGGCGCGGCGTATTCGTGCCCATGTTCACCCTCGGCGGACTGGACACGCTGCCCGGCGGCGAGGTGCTGACGCCGCAGCGCGAGGTCATACCCGGCCTGTACGCCGCGGGACGCACGGCCTGCGGGGTGGTGCGCACCGCTGCGGGCTACTCCAGCGGCATGTCCGTGGGCGACGCGACCTTTTCCGGTCGCATGGCGGGCAGGCAGGCGGCGGCGCGTAAGACCTGACCCCCGGGGTTGTCAATTGTAAGACCTGACCCCACTATTGCTGTTCCAGCGATCAGAGAGGCGGGGCCGAGCCGATGAAATACCTGCACACCATGGTGCGCGCGAAAGACCTGGATGAAACCCTGGACTTCTACTGCGGCAAACTGGGCCTGGTCGAGGTCAATCGCCACGACAGCGAGGCGGGACGCTTCACCCTGGTGTTCCTCGCTGCCCCGGGCGATGTGGAGCGCGCGCGCGAGGGCAACAGCCCGACCGTGGAAATCACCTGGAACTGGGACCCCGAGGAATACGACGGCGGCCGCAACTTCGGCCACCTGGCCTACCGCGTCGACGACATCTACGCGCTGTGCCAGCGCCTGATGGACCAGGGAGTCACCATCAACCGCCCGCCGCGGGACGGCCACATGGCGTTCATCCGCTCCCCGGACGGCATCTCCATCGAGCTGCTGCAGGACGGGGACGCCCTGCCCCCGGCGGAGCCCTGGGCCTCCATGGAAAACACCGGGAGCTGGTAGCAAGCGCCGGCGCCCCGCCCATGTCCGGGAGCATCGCCACCCGCCTGATCACGGTACTGACCCTGTGCAGCGTCCCCATCCTGGGCCTGGGCCTGGTGCTGGACTACCGCCTGTCGCGGCAGGAATTGCTCACGGCGCTGGAAAACGAGGCCCGCGATACCATCAACGCGGTGGTGATCGACCTGGAAAACATGCTCGACGGGGTCGAGGCGAGCACCGGCCTGCTCGGGCGCATCCTGCAACAGCGGCGCTACAGCCAGCAGGGCCTGGCGCAGATGCTGCACGACGCGGTGCAGTACAACGAGGACCTGTTCGGCGGCAGCATCGCGCTGCTGCCGTCGCAGGCGCAGTCCGCGGCCGGCTTCGCGCCCTACTTCTACCGCGGACCGAACGGGCTGGCCCGGAAAAACCTGGCCGCTGAGCGGGACGCCTACTGGGACAGGCCCTGGTTCGCCGACGCGCTGCGCCGCGGCGCACCGGTGTGGAGCGAGCCCTATTTCGATCGCGGCGGCGGCGGGGTGTGGATGACCACCTACTCGGTACCGGTGCTGCGCGCCGACGAGCAGGGCCAGGCGCAGCCCTACGCCGTGGTCACCGGCGACGTGCCCCTGGCCGAGCTGCGCGCCTACCTGCAGCGCGTGCGCCCGGGCAGCAGCGGTTTCGCCTTCCTGCTCAGCCGCGGCGGCAAGGTGCTCAGCCCGCTGCCACCGGAGCGTGCGCCGGGGGAGGTTTCCCAGGTCATCGGCCGCGAGGTCACGGCGCGCGACTGGGAGGCCGCCCTGCAGGCCCTGGACATGGGACAGGTGATCGCCAGGGACATACCCTGTCCACACCGCGACGGACAGTGCGCGCTGCGCATGCGCCTGCTGCACGCCACAGGCTGGCCGGTGGGGGTGATCTTCTCGGAACAGGAGATCCTCGCGCCGCTGCGCGCATTCGAGATCAAGGCCGGCGCCATCGGGCTGGCGACGCTGCTGGTCATGGCGCTGGCGGTATTCCTGGTCACCCGGCGCATCACGCGACCCCTGTCTGCCCTTGCGCGCGCCAGCGACGCCATCGCCCGCGGCGAGTTGAACGCACCACTGCCGGCGCCGCGCGGGCGCGACGAGGTGGCGACGCTGGTGCGCTCCTTCGCGTCCATGCAACAGGACCTGGAACGCTATATCGCCGACCTGGAATCCGTCACCGCCGGCCGCGCGCGGCTGGAGGGGGAACTGGCCGCGGCAGCGGACATCCAGATGGCCATGCTGCCCGGCGGCGGCCGGGCCTTCGAGGCCTGGGACGAGGCCTGCCTGTGGGCGGCGGTGCGCCCTGCCAGGTCCGTCGGCGGCGACCTGTACAGCTACCGCCGCCGCGGCCGGCGGCTGGTCTTCGCCGTGGGCGATGTATCCGACAAGGGCGTGCCGGCGGCCCTGTTCATGGCCCGCGCCATGTCCCTGGTGCAACAGCTGGCCGACGAATCGGAGACGCCCTCGGCCGCCCTGTCACAGCTCAACGACGCGCTGCAGCGCGGCAACGACAACTGCATGTTCCTCACCCTGTGCCTGGGCGTGCTGGACCTGGGCGATGGCCAGCTCAGCTTCGCCAGCGCCGGCCACGCGCCGCCCGCGCTGCTGCGCGCTGGCCGGGTGAGCTTCGCGCCCCAACAGTCCGGTCCCGCCCTGGGCCTGGCGCGCGGTCTCGACTACCCGCTCAACCACCTGCAACTGCTGGCGGGAGACCGCCTGGCGCTGTACACCGACGGCATCGACGAGGCCTTCGATCCGCGACAGCGCATGTTCGGCGTCGAGGGCCTGGTGCACAGCCTGGAACAGGGCGCCCGGCTGTCCGTGGCCGACGCGGGGGCGGCGCTCATCGCGGCGGTGGACGCGCACAGCGCGACGGCGCCGCAGTCAGACGACATCACCCTGCTGCTGCTGGACTTCGCCGCAGGCCAGTCCGGCTGCGGCGCCGCGGCACAACCGTTTGCGGCGAGCGCGCAAGCAGTGCAGGAGGCGGTCAGCTGGACCCGCGACGTCCTGCTGCGCGCCGCCGTGCCGGCGCCGGTGGTAGCGGAGCTGCAACTGGTGGCAGAGGAACTTGTCTCCAACGTCGTCAAGTACGCGGGGCTGCAGCCGCGGGATACGCTGGAGGTCTCCCTGCAGTGGCGCCCGGACGCGGTGGCGCTGGCGGTGAGTGACCCCGGCCGCGCCTTCGACCCGCTGACCGAGGCCGAGCGGGCGGTGCGCGGCGCGGCCATCGACTCTGCGGAGATCGGTGGTCTTGGTGTACACTTGGTCACCCAATTGACCGACCGCCAGGACTACCGCCGGCAGGATGGCCGCAATGTCCTGCGCGTGACCAGGCACCTGCGCCAGGACCTGTCGCGCGAGTCGATCGCCCACCTTCCGGAGGCCAGCGAGCACATGGAACTCACCACCACCGTCAGCGTCGACCCGCATCGCTCCCTGGCCCGCGTGGCCCTGGACGGGGCGCTCAATACCGACACGGCGCCCGCCTTCGAGCAGCGCCTGCAGGCCGTGGTGGAGGAGGGACACGCGCTCATCGTGCTGGACATGAAGGACCTGGAGTACATCAGCTCCGCCGGGCTGCGCGTTATCTTCAAGGCGGCCAAGCAGACCAGCAACGAGGGACGGCGGCTGGCAGCGGCCAATCGCAAACCGCATATCGACAAGGTGTTCGAGATTCTCAAGGCGCTGCCGGACATGGCGGTGTTCGCCAACGACGAGGAGCTGGACGAGTACCTGACGGCGATGCAGGAAAAAACGCGCGCCGGCGACTAGGCGCGCAGGAAGCTGACGATCCAGCGCGCCACGCGCGCGCCCTGGTGCTCCTCCTGCAGCGACGCCAAGCCGCGCTGGTAGACCTCCTCGCCGATCATCTCACGCCGCGCGCTCATGGTATTGCGCGAGTAATCGGCGACGAATTCCGGGTGCCCCTGGAAAGTCAGGATGTGCTCGCCCAGTTGCGTCACCGCATTGTCGCAGAACTCGCTGCCCGCCAATACGCGCGAACCGGGGGCGGGCGTCTCCACCTGGTCCTGGTGGCTCACCAGGATCGCCAGCTCAGGGTCGCCGCCGTCGTGCCAGTCCGGCAGGCTGGCGAAACTGTGCCGGTGCAGGCCCACGCCCCACCCCCTGGGCGACTTCGCGGTGCGGCCACCCAGGGCGTGTGCCACGAGCTGGTGCCCGAAGCAGATACCGACCAGCTTCTTGCGCCGGCGATGCAGTTCGCGCACGAAATCCATGAGTCGCCGTATCCACTCCCTGTCCTCGTACACGCTGGCTTTGCTACCGGTCACCAGGTAGGCGTCGACCTCGTCGATGTCGGCGGGATACTCGCCGCGCTCGACGTCGTAGACGGCGAACTCAAGCTGCGGATCCGCGCTGTGCAGCAGGCGCATGAACATGTCCGGGTACTCGCCGAACTCGTCCACCCACTGCGGACGCACGCTGTCGGTTTTCAGGATACCCAGTTTCATGGCGCTGGCTCTCGCGGCCGGGAAGGGAGAGGCTGCACATGATAGGAAGGCCCCGGCACGCTGTCCATAGGCGCACAGGGCTGGTAATGTGTGCTGCCCGAAGGCCACCGGCGTGACCTGCACTTGATACCGCGCGCACTCATCGTTCTCTTTCTCGGCTGGGCCGTCACCGCCGGCGCCGCGGCGCCCGCCGACCCGGCGACCGCGCCGCGCGAGGCCGCCTTTGTCGGCACCGAGGCCTGCGCGAGTTGCCACGCCGCGCAGTACGAGCTGTGGCGAGACTCCCATCACGACCTCGCCATGCAGTTACCGGGGCCGGACAGCGTACTGGGCGATTTCGACGACGCCGAGTTCACCTACAACGGCTTCACCACGCGCTTCTACCGCGACGGGGAGCGCTACATGGTGCGCACCGACGGCGAGGACGGCGAACCCGCCGAGTTCGAGGTGGCCTACGTGTTCGGCGTCTACCCGTTGCAGCAGTACCTGCTGCCGCTGTCGCGCGGCCGCCTGCAGGCGCTGAGTATCGCCTGGGACGCGCGGCCCGGGGACCAGGGCGGACAGCGCTGGTACCACCTGTACCCGGACGAGCGCGTGGACCACGAGGACCCGCTGCACTGGACCGGGCCCTACCAGAACTGGAACACGCGCTGCGCGGAATGCCACTCCACCGACGTGCGCAAGAACTACGACGCGGAATCGCGCAGCTTCGACACGCAGTTCGAGGCCGTCGACGTCGGCTGCGAGGCCTGCCACGGCCCCGGCAGCGTGCACGTGGAGCGGGCCAGCGCGGACCAGCTGGCCGGCGGCAGCGGCCTGCTCACCGCGCTGGCCCAGCGCGGCAACTGGTCGCTGCCCGCGGGCGCCCACATCGCCAGGCGCGCACAGCAGCCCGCCTCCAACGCGCAGATCGACAACTGCGGGCGCTGCCACGCGCGCCGCGGCACGCTGGGCGATTACCACTACGGCCGGCCCCTGCTGGACACCCACCGCCTGTCGCTGCCGGAATCGCCACTGTACTACCCGGACGGGCAGATACTGGACGAGGTGTACGTCTACGGTTCCTTTGTGCAGAGCGCCATGCACATGGCCGGCGTGGTCTGCAGCAACTGCCACGAACCTCACAGCCTCGCGCTGCGCGCGCCGGATAACGGCGTGTGCGCCCAGTGCCACCTGCCCGCGCGCTACGACCACACGGCGCACCACCATCACGCCTCCGGTTCGGCGGGGGCGCTGTGCGCCAACTGCCATATGCCGGAGACCACCTACATGGGCGTGGACCCGCGCCGCGACCACAGCATGCGCGTGCCGCGGCCTGACCTCAGCGCCGTGATCGGCACGCCCAACGCCTGTAACCAGTGCCACCAGGACCGCGACGCGCGCTGGGCGCTGGACGCCCTGGCCGACTGGGGCGTGCAGTTCCGCGACACCGCCCGCCACCCGGCGCGGGTCTTCGCGCGCTTCGAGCAGGGCGACGAACGCGTGGTGCCCAGCCTGGCGCGCATCGCCGCCGACAGCGGCAGCGCGCCCATTTGGCGCGCCACCGCCATGGAGGCGCTGGGGCGCGCGGGCGGACGCGACGCCATGCAGACCGCGGCGATGCTGCTCTACGACGATGACCCGCTACTGCGCAGCAGCACCGTGCGCGCGCTGCAGTTCCTGCCGGTGGAGCAGCGCGTGCGCCTGCTCATGCCGCTGGCGGACGACGCGGTGACCTCGGTACGCATGGAGGTGGCCAGTTCACTGGCCGCCGTGCCCCTGCAGCAGCTGTCCCCGGAACAGGCGGCGGCATTGCGCGCGCTGTACGACGAGTACACGGCGATACTCGGCCGCCACGCCGACATGCCGGGCATGCAGATGCAGCTGGGCATTTTCTACAGCGAGCGCGGCGACTACCCGGCGGCGGAGCGCGCCTACCGCGAGGCGCTGGCCAGCAACCCGCAACTCATCCCCGCCTACCTCAACCTGGCGGACCTGTTGCGCGCGCAGGCGCGCGACGACGAGGCGCGCAAGCAGTTGCTGCAGGCGCTGGCCATCGTGCCGGAGCACGGGCCGACCCTGCACGCGCTGGGGCTGCTGGAAACGCGCGGTGACAACCGCGAGGCGGCGCTGGACTACCTGCGCCGGGCGGCCGAGGTGGAGACCGGCGGCACACGCCACCGCTTCGTCTACGCCATCGCCCTGCACGACCTGGGTCAGCCGCGCGCGGCCATCGAGCAGCTGCAGGCGCTGCTGCGCAGTGTGCCGCGCAACCAGGACGTGCTGCTGGCCCTGGCCAACTACAACGCCGGGCTCGGCCAGCGCAGCGAGGCCGCCGCCTACGCGCGCACGCTGCTGGACATCGCGCCGCGCAACCGCGCCTACCAGGATCTCTACCGCCGCCTGTCCATGCCCGGACCCTGAGCGCGGCGCGTCAGGCCGCCGCGGGCACCAGCGCCATGCAGGTATCCCACAGCTGTCGCCGCGCCCGCGCGTCCTCGACCAGTTTGTGCGTGGGCGCGGGTTTGGCCTTGTCGAAGTACTGCCCGGTGGGCGCCTGCGCCGCGTCCAGGCCGGCCAGGTAGAGCGTGGTGCGCGCGCCTTTCTGCGGCGTGGTGAACAGCCGCCGCAGGAAGAACTGCGCCAGGGGCGGGTAGTTGCCCAGTATGCCGGTGTTGACCGCACCGGGATGCAGTGCGTTCACCGCGATGCGCTGCTCGCGCCAACGTTCCGCCAGCTCGCGCGCGAGCATGGTCATAACCAGTTTGGACTGGCCGTAGGAGGCATTGCGATTGTAGTTTGTCCAGCCGCGGAAGCTGTCCGGGTTGAGCTTGCCGAACCTGTGCATCAGCGAGGTCACGAAAATGACCTGGGACGGCGCCGCCGACGACAGCGCCGGCTCCAGCTCCAGGGTGAGCTGCAGCTGCGACAGGGCGTTCACCGCGAATTGCAGCTCCAGGCCGTCCTCGGTGATGACCTCCTCGTTGCTCATCAGTCCCGCGTTGTTGATCAACAGGTCCAGGCGTTCATGGCCGGCCAGGAACGCGGCCGCGCAGGCGCGCACGCTGGACAGCGAAGCCAGGTCCAGGTCGAGCAATTCCAGCCTGTCGTTGCCGCTGGCCGCCGCGATCTCCTCGCGCGCTGCCTCGGCCCTGCCGCGGTTGCGATTGGCCATGACAATGCGGTGCCCGGCGCGCGCCAGTTCCAGCGCGGTCACCTTGCCGATGCCACTGGTGCTGCCGGTGATCATTATCGTTTTCATCGGTTACTCCTGCTTCAATCCAGGCTGGCGAGAAAGTCCAGCAGCCGCGCGTTGACCGCCGCGGGCTGCTCCTGCTGCACGAAATGGCCCGCGCCGGGGATAAGGTCCATACCACGCAGGTCGCGCACCCGCTCGCGCATGTGTTCGAACTGCGCCGCGCTGCCCAGCTTTACCACCGGGTCCTCCTGGCCACCGACAAACAGTGCCGGGATCTCGACCGCGGCGTGGGCGCGCGCTCGGGACAGGCGCCAGTTGCGGTCCATCGCGCGGTAGCCATTGATCCCGCCGGCGAAGGCCAGTTCCGGTCCCGCCGCCAGGTATTCCCGGACATAGTAGTCGAAGTCCCGCGCGTCCAGCCACGGCCAGGGCGGCGCCGCGGGGGGATCGGCGAGGACGTCGATATAGGCGGTGCCCTGCGTCGGGTAGGCGGTCCAGTCCAGCAGGTCACCGTCGGCGCTGAGCGCCCAGAACAATTTGGCGAGGAATTCGCGCTCGCGCCCCAGGGTGCTCTGCTCCGCCACGCCCTCGGCCTGGTAGTAGTGCATGTGAAAAAAGTGCTGCCGCGCGATGTCCGCGTAGAGCTGTGACGGCGGCACGTCGCTGCCGCCCGCCAGGGGCATGTCGTAGGGTACGCACAGCGCGACCACGCCGCGCAGGCGCGGCGCGTGGTACAGCGCCATGTGCCAGGCGAGGTTGGCGCCGAAGTCGTGGCCGACGAGCACCGCGCGGTCGGCGCCGAAATGCGCCAGTACCGCCAGGACATCGGCGCTGAGCTGGTCGACAGCGTAGGCATCGCTGTGCGCCGGCCGCGAGCTGCGGCCGTAACCGCGCATGTCCAGGGCCACGGCGCGGTAGCCGGCCTGCGCCAGCGCCGGCAGCTGGTGGCGCCAGCTGTACCAGAGTCCCGGGAAGCCGTGGCAGAGCACCACCAGCGGCCCCTCGCCCATGACGGCCAGGTGCAGGGCAACGCCGTTGGCGCGCAGCTGCAGATGCGTGCAGCCCGGCACTTCCACCGGGTCAGCCGGCGGGGCTGAACACCAGGTGCACGGTGATGGGTATGGCGTTGCTGATCGCGCGCAACCCGGCAATCTCGCGCAGCGCCTCGATACCGGCGGCCAGGCCGAAATCAGCGGCGTTGAGCAGCACCGGCCGCGCGCTGAACACCTGCAATGGACCGCCCTGCTCACCCACCGCGACCAGCGGCACGGTGAGCTTGCCCTCCAGTCCGTGCAGCGACAGTCGCACCGGCACCTCGGCGGATACCGTGCCGCCCTCCGCCGCCGCGGCGAGCAGGGCCGGCTCAATCTGTGCGGTCACCGTGGCGGTGGGAAACTTCACGGTTTCAAACAACAACTCACGCATGCGTTCATTGCGGATGTCGATGAGGGTCTGCACGCTGTTCAGGTCGACGCTCACCTGCACGCCGCCATCGGCGGAGATAAAGCCGAGCAGCGAGCCGAAGCTGTGCAGTTCGCCGATGGCGTCGTTCTTGATCGAGACGAAGTTGATGGACGAGCGCTGCGCATCCAGTTCCCACTGGGCGTGGGCCGACGCCCAGGGCAGCAACAGGACGCACAGGAACAACAGGCCGCGGGTAGTGAGTGTGTGTCGCATGGTCGTACCCCTGCAGTGGCTCCGTGGGTGAAGGCCTACACTAAGTCCTGTGCGCGCGCGAGGCAAGTGTGGCCGGCGCGGCCGCCTAGATAGCCACCTCCGCCAGGTCGCCCTTCTTCTCCAGCCAGGCCTTGCGATCCGGCGCGCGCTTCTTCGCCAACAGCATGTCCAGCATGTTGTTGGTGCCGTCGCCGGCGTCCAGGACCAGGCGCACCAGGCGCCGCGTGTCCGGGTCCATGGTGGTTTCGCGCAACTGCAGGGGATTCATCTCGCCCAGGCCCTTGAAGCGCTGCACGTTAACCTTGCCGCGCATTTTCTCCGCCTCGATGCGGTCGAGCACGCCCTGTTTTTCCGACTCGTCGAGGGCGTAGAACACCTCCTTGCCCACGTCGATACGAAACAGCGGGGGCATGGCGACGTAGACGTGCCCCGCCGCCACCAGTGGCCGGAAATGCCGCACGAACAGGGCGCAGATCAGTGTGGCGATGTGCAGCCCGTCGGAATCCGCGTCGGCGAGGATACAGACCTTGTGGTAACGCAGGCCGGAGAGGTCGTCCGAGGCCGGATCGATGCCCAGGGCGACGGAGATGTTATGCACCTCCTGGGAGGCGAGAATCTCCTGGGAGTCCACCTCCCAGGTGTTGAGGATCTTGCCGCGCAGGGGCAGGATGGCCTGGAACTCGCGGTCGCGCGCCTGCTTGGCGGAACCGCCGGCGGAATCACCCTCGACCAGGAACAATTCGCCGCGCGCCGGGTCCTCCCCGGAACAGTCGGCCAGCTTGCCCGGCAGCGCAGGGCCGGCGGCGACTTTCTTGCGCGTGACTTTCTTCGCCGAGCGCAGGCGGCTCTGGGCGTTGTTGATGCACAACTCGGCCAGGCGCTCCGCCTCACCGGTGTGCTGGTTCAACCACAGGCTGAAGGCGTCGCGCGCGACACCGGAGACGAAGGCCGCGGCCTCCCGCGACGACAGGCGCTCCTTGGTCTGGCCGGAGAACTGCGGATCGGCCAGCTTGGAGGACAGCACGTAGCAGCAGCGATCCCAGATATCCTCGGCGGTGAGCTTGACGCCCCGCGGCAGCAGGTTGCGCAGTTCACAAAAATCGCGCATGGCCTCCAGCAGGCCGCTGCGCATGCCGTTGACGTGGGTGCCCCCCTGGGCGGTGGGGATCAGGTTGACGTAGGACTCGGCGACCACCTCGCCACCTTCGGGCAACCACTGCAGGGCCCAGTCCACTCCCTCCTCGTTGCCGGAAAAACTGCCGACAAAGGGCTCCTCGGGAATCACCGGGTAATCGATGGTGGCGTCGGCCAGGTAATCGGCCAGGCCGTCCTCGTAGTACCACTCCTCGGACTCTTCCTTCTTTTTCTCGTGCTTGAACTTCACCCGCAGGCCCGGGCACAACACCGCCTTGGCGCGCAGCAGGTGTTTCAGCCGCGGCACGGAAAAATTCACCGAGTCGAAGTATTTCGGGTCGGGCAGGAAACTGAGCGAGGTGCCGGTATTGCGCTTGCCGCAACTGTCGACCACTTCCAGGTCGCTGGCTTTTTCCCCGCCCCTGAAGGTCATGCGGTAGACCTTGCCGTCGCGGCGTATCACCACTTCCAGGTGCTGCGACAGGGCGTTCACCACGGACACGCCGACCCCGTGCAAGCCGCCGGAGAACTGGTAGTTCTTGTCGGAGAACTTGCCGCCCGCGTGCAGCGTGCCGAGGATGACCTCCACGCCGGGCTTTTTCTGCTGGGGATGCTTGTCCACCGGCATGCCGCGGCCGTCGTCGACCACGGTGACCGAGCCGTCCTTGTGCAGGGTGACCTCGATCTGGCTGGCGTGACCCGCCAGCGCCTCGTCCACGCTGTTGTCGATGACCTCCTGCGCGAGGTGGTTCGGGCGCGAGGTGTCGGTGTACATGCCCGGGCGTTTGCGCACGGGCTCAAGCCCCGTAAGGACCTCGATGTCTTCGGCGGTATATTGGCTCATCTTGCGTCTGGTTTTGCTGCGCCCCTGTTGCCGCCATTGTACATCGGCGGGCGGGATTGGCGAGTTATAAGTAGCCCCCGGAGTCGAGGTCCACGGAAAATTTGATGTCACGCACACGCGACACGCCGGTGTCCAGGCGCCCGTCGGGGTGCAGGTCCAGCCAGCGGTAGCCCGGCGGCAGGTCGTCCGCGCGGAAAGTGTCGCTGCCGGGGGCGAATTGCACGCAGGTCGACGGTGAGGCGAGCAGGCGCACGTCGCCGCGCAGGCGGTCGATTTCCTGGTGCACATGGCCCCACAACACGGCGCGCACGCCGTCGAAGCGGTCGAGGACGCTGAAAAAGCGCGCGGCGTCGGCGACGATCTGCTGGTCCAGCCAGGCGCAGCCGATTTCGACAGGGTGATGGTGCAGGCAGACGAGACTGTGCAGTCCGGCGGCGGCGGCATCGGCCAGGGCCGCCTCGAGCAGCGCCAGTTCCGCGTCGCCCAGTTCGCCGCCGACCTCGCCGGGCACCTGTGAATCGAGCAGGACGATCTGCCAGTTGCCGGCGCGCAACTCGCGGCTCAACCAGGCCTGCCCCGCCGCGGCCTGCTGCATGTGCTCGAACTGGTCGTGGTTGCCGGGCAGCCAGTACTGCGGGCAGGGAAACTGGCCGAAGTAGTCGCGCAGGCGCAGGTAGGCCGGCGCGGCCCCGCTGTCGGCCAGGTCGCCGGTGCCCAGCAGCAGGTCCACGGCGTCGCGCTCGCGCCGCACCAGGTCGATGACCGCCTGCAGCGAGTGGTCGGTGTCCATGCCCAGCAGCTTGCCGCCGGCTTCGGCGCACAGGTGGGTATCGGTCAACTGGACGACGCGCACGCTGTCGCCCGGGGTGTCGATGTACGCGATGTTGCGCTCGGCAGGCATGGAATCCGGCGGCCGGGTTCCGCTCAGGCGCCGGCCGGCGGCGTGGGCACCTGCAACGGCAGGCCACCGTTGACAAGACAGTGCTCAAGCCAGTCGGCGAGAAAGCGGTTCTGCTGGTACTTCTCGTCCTGGGCAAACATCTTGTCGTTGGGGTAGTCGTAGCGCGCAGCGACGCGGCGGTGGGACTGGAACATCCCCACCTCGAGCATGCTGGCGTCGTGGTAGGCGCGCACCTCGATGCGCAGGTTGTCCAGCCAGCGGGATCCGCCGCGCTCCTGGCGCAGGCGGAACATGGTGGTATAGCGGCAGCGCTCCATCACTTCCATGCGCACGCTGGCGCTGCCGACGAGCAGCTCGCGCTGGTTGCTGGTCTCGTAATCCGGGAACAGGCGCAACATGCGCGCGTAGTTGGCCTCGCAGAGGGCGTGTAATTGCCGCAAGTCCGGCTTGAACGGTTTCTTCCCCAGTCGCTGCACGATACATCCCGCGGGCCTGCGCCCGTCTCCCGGTGCTGGTTGGTGGTCGCGGCGGCCGCACCCGCTTGCAATGCACCCGGGCATCGCCCGCATGCCGACAGCCGCCGCTGAAGCCCCCTTAAGATGGCACAATCCCATGGCAAGTTCACCCTTTACAAAGGGGATTGTGCACATGCACGGGCGGGCAGAGGCTGGTACACTTCGTGCCACCTTCGCAGCATCACGACCTCAAGGGATTATTGCATGAATAGCAGGTTTGCCGCCGTGGCGACGCTGGCACTTACTCTTATATCCGGGTCTGTACACGCCGATTCACTGCGCGATATCTACGAGCTCGCGCTGGAAAACGACGCGCAACTGAAGTCCGAGGAAGCCACCTACCTGGCGCGGCGCGAAACCGAAACCCTCAGCCGCTCGGCGCTGCTGCCGCAGATCACGGGTAGCTACTCCTACCAGAACTCCGACTCGGACACCGACGCGCTGGCGCCCAACTTCAACAAGCCCGGCCTGCCCATCGAGGACACCTTCGAGAACCGCGATATCGATACCGACGGTTACCAGGTGTCGCTCAGCCAGGCTATTTTCGATCTCCCCGCCTGGTTCAGCTTCCAGTCCGGCAAGCAGGTGACCAAAGAGGCGGAGTCGACCTTCGCCGCCAACCAGCAGAACCTGATCGTGCGCACGGTGGAAGCCTACCTGGGCGTGCTGCGCGCGCAGGACAACCTGGCCGCCTCGGAAGCGACCGAGCGCGCCTTTGAACGGCAGCTGGAACAGACCCAGCAGCGTTTCGAGGTGGGGCTGATCGCCATCACCGACGTGTACGAGGCGCAGGCCGCGCGCGACCTCGCGCAGGTCAACCGCATCGTCGACGAGAACAATGTCGCCGTGGCCCTGGAGCGACTCTCGGTACTGACCGGGCAGCGCCACGACAACCTGCACGTGCTGCGCGAGGACTTCGACGTGCGCGCACCCGACCCGCTGGACCGCGCGGCCTGGGTGGACTTCGCCCTGGCCAACAACTTCGAGTTGCAGGCGTCCAAATACCGCGAGGAAGCGGCGCGCCAGACGGCCAAGGCGAACAAGCTGGAGCACGCGCCGAAGATCACCGGCGGCTACGAGTACTCCGACTACGATGTCGACGGCTCGCGCACCGTGGAGCCCGATACCGGCATCGTGTCACCGCCGGACAGCAACCTCGAGGAAGAGATGTGGCAGGTGACGCTGAGCCTGCCGCTGTACAGCGGCGGCGCGGTCAGCGCCAATCGCCGCAAGTCCGCGCAGGAGTTCAACGCCGCGCGCGAGCAGCGCATCAACCTGACCCGCAATACCATCACCAACACTCGTTCCCTGCACATGTCGGTGCTCAGTGACGTGTCCAGGGTCGCCGCGCGCAAACAGAGCATCATCTCCTCGCGCAGCGCGGTGGACGCCACCCAGGCCGGCTACGAGGTGGGTACGCGCAACGTGGTCGACGTGCTGAACGCGCAGAACACCCTGTACAGCGCGCAGCGTGACTACGCCAACAGCCGCTACGACTATATCCTCAACCTGATGCGCCTGAAGGAACAGGCCGGACTGCTCAGCCCGGAAGACGTCATCAAGCTCGACTCCTACCTGGAACCCCCGGCGCCCGCCACCGCTTCCGGCGCCGGCTCGAAATAGGCCGGGGTCTCCCCGGCCAGCAACGCCTGGATCACCCGCAGCAGCGCATCGCGCGCGCCGCGCCGGGCGGCGATCGCACGGCGCCCGGCGGCGCCCATCGCGGCGCGCCGCGCCGGCTCCTGCAGCAGCCGCGCCATGACCTCGGCCAGGCCCCGCGTATCCGCCACCGTAAGCAGCGCACCCTGCGCCGCGAGCAACCCGTTCACCCGCGCGAAGTTCGCCGTGTGCGGACCGCACACCACGGGTACGCCGCAGGCCGCCGCCTCCAGCGTGTTCTGGCCGCCCCGTGGCACCAGGCTGCCGCCGACAAACGCCACTGCGGCGGCGGCATAGAAATCCGGCAGTTCACCCAGCGTGTCGAGCAGCAGGACGTCGCACGCACTGTCCGCCGAGGCCCCTGTTGAGCGCCGTCCCACGGTCCAGCCCGCGTCGCGGCACAGCTGCGCCAGCGCGTCGGCCCGCTCGGTATGCCGCGGCGCCAACACCAGCAACACATCCTGCCGCGCCGCACGCAGCCGTGCCAGGACCTGCAACAGGGCCTCCTCCTCACCCGGGTGCGTACTGCCGGCGACCAGCAGCGGGCGCTCCCCGGCGGCGACCGCCGGGTCGGCGGCGGGGGCGAGCGCGGCGTCGAATTTCAGCGAGCCGCACACGGTCACCGCGTGAGCCGGCGCGCCCAGGGCGAGAAAGCGCCGCGCGTCCCGCGCCGACTGGCAGGCGATGATGTCCACCTCACGCAACAGGCCGCGCAGCAGCGGGCCCAGGCGCGCGTAGCCGGCGGCCGAGTCGGCGGACAGCCGCGCGCTGGCCAACAGCACCCGGCAGTCCGCCGCGCGCGCGCGGTGCACCAGGTTTGGCCACAGTTCCGTCTCCACCAGCACCAGCAGCTGCGGCCGCACGCGGCGCAGGAAACGCCGCACCGCCCCGGGCAGGTCCCAGGGCAGGTAGACGTGGAACACACGCGCGCCGAACAGCGCGCGCACCCGCGCCGCGCCGGCGGGCGTCGTGGTGGTGAACACCAGAACATGGTGCGGATAGCGTTCCAGCAGTGCCTCGACCAGCGGCGCCGCGGCGTGTACCTCGCCCACGGATACGGCGTGCACCCAGATCGACGGCGCGCCGCCCACCGGCGCGCGAAACAGCCCCAGGCGTTCGGCCAGGCGCCTGCGGTAAGCCGGCTGGCGGCGCGAACGCCACAGCAGGTGCAGCAGCAACAGCGGCGTCAGCAGGTACAACGCGATGCTGTAGAGATGGCGCGACAGTGGGTACATGGACGTCTCCGGCGGGGCACTCGGCGGCGAGCCGCAGGCACAGCATAGCCGCCGGCCGGCGCCGGGCCAAACCCGCGCGTTGCCCCGGCGCCCGAGCCGCCAGTACACTGGCGCGATGCACTCTCCCACCTTGTGTCCCGACGTCGCCGTACTCGGCGGCGGCGCCGCCGGTCTCTGGGCGCTGGCGCGCCTGCGCGCACAGGGCCACAGCGTCCTGCTGTTCAGCGCCGGCGCGCTGGGCGACGGCCAGAGCGTGCTCGCCCAGGGCATTCTGCACGCCGGGGTGAAGTACGCGCTGGCCGGGGACGACGGCGCCGAGCGCAGCCTTGCGGCCATGCCCGCCGCCTGGCGCGACTGCCTGGCTGGCCGCGGCGCGGTGGACCTGCGCGCCTGCCGCCTGCTCAGCGAGCACATGTACCTGTTCGCGCCCCCCGGTCCGGCCGGGCGGCTGCGCGGCGCCGCGGCCGGTGCCCTGTTGCGCGGCCGTGTGCAGCGACTCGGCACTGCGCAAGTACCACCGGCGCTGCGCACGGCCGGGTTCAGGAGCGCGCTCTACCGCCTGGACGAGGCGGTGCTGGACGTCGGCTCGCTGTTGCAGGCCCTGGCGAGCCCGCACCGGCAACACATCTACCACCTGCCCGCCAAGGGCGCGCGCCTGCAACGCCGGGACGGCCTGGCGCAACTGCAACTGCCCGGCTGCCGCGTGCGCCCGCGGCTCTTGTTGCTCGCCGCGGGCGCGGGCAACGCCGACCTGCTGGCGCAACTGGGCGACCGCGAGACCGCCATGCAGCGACGCCCGCTGCAGCAGGTTGTGCTCGATCCCGGGATCGACCTGCCGCTGTACGGACACTGCCTGGGCAGCGGCCGCCGGCCGCGCTTCACCGTGACCAGCCACCGCGACGCGGCGGGCAGGACGCTGTGGTACCTGGGGGGCGAACTGGCCGAGCGCGGCGCGCAGATGAGCCCGGCACAGCTGCAACTGCACGCGCGCGCGGAGTTGGACGAGGTCTTTCCCGGGCTGCAACCGGACCCCGCGCGGCTGCGCTGCGTGCCGGCGCAGCGCGCCGAGGCGCGCCAGCGCGACGGCGCGCGGCCGGCCGGGGCCTACCTCGAGGCGGTGCACGGGGTCGCCAACGCCCTGGTGGCCTGGCCCACCAAACTGGCGCTGTGCCCGGACCTGGGCGAGCGCCTGGCGCGCGCCCTGCGGCGCCGCGGCATCGCCCCGGGACCACAGCCGGACCCGGCGCCGCTGCGCACACTGGAGCAGCCGCAGATCGCGCGACCGCCCTGGGAGCGCACCGCGTGAGCTGGCTGCGCCCGCTGGGCAGCAGCGGGCTGCAGGTCAGCGCCCTGGGCCTGGGTACGGTCAAGCTGGGACGCAACAGCGCGCTGCGCTACCCCCGGCCCTTCGAACTGCCCGACGAACGCGCCGCCGGCGCCCTGCTGGACCGCGCCCGGGACCTGGGCATCAACCTACTCGATACCGCCCCGGCCTACGGCGCCAGCGAGGAGCGACTGGGTCGCCTGCTGCGCAACCGGCAGGGGCAATGGCTACTGTGCACCAAGGTCGGCGAGGAGTTTGCCGACGGCCGCTCGCGCTTCGACTTCTCGCCGCAGCACACGCGGCGCTCGGTGGAACGCAGCCTGCGCCGGCTCGGCGTGGAGGTCATCGACATCCTGCTGGTGCATTCCAACGGCGAGGACGAGCGCATCATCGAGCAGTGCGGCACGCTGCAGGCCATGGCGGAGCTGAAGACACGCGGGCTGGTGCGCGCGGTGGGCATGTCCACCAAGAGCGTCGCCGGCGGCCTGCGCGCGGCATCGCTGTGCGACGTGGTGATGCTCGCCTACAACCCGCGACAGCGCGCGGAGGCCGCCGTGCTGGAGGCCTGCGCCGCCGCCGGCTGCGGCGCGCTGGTGAAGAAAGTGCTGGCCAGCGGGCACCTGCCGGCGGGCCGCGAACAGGGCTTTCTGCGCGACAGCCTGGGCCTGGCGCTGCGCCACCCGGGCACCTCCGCGGCGCTGGTGGGTACTCTCTCACCGGATCACCTGGCAGAAAATGTCGCCATCGCACGGGAGATTACGGGTTAGTTAGTGCTTACTTGGCTCGCGGATGTCGCGCAGCATGGCGCTGCTGGACAGGTTTTCCACCTGGCCGGTCAACAGCACCCGCCCGCCGTAGGATTCGACGATATCGCGCCCCACCACCGCGTCCAGGTCGCGGTAGTCGCCGCCCTTGGCGAGCACGTCCGGGCGCAGTTCGCGCAGCAGCGCCTCGGGCGTGTCGGCGTCGAAAGACACCACCCAGTCCACCGCCTGCAGGCCCGCCAGCACCGCCATGCGCCGCTGCAGCGGGTTCACCGGCCGCCCCTCCCCCTTCAGGCGGCGCACCGAGGCGTCGCTGTTCACGGCCACCACCAGGCGGTCGCCGCAGGCCCGGGCCTGCTCGAGACAGGCGACGTGGCCGGCGTGCAGCAGGTCGAAACAGCCGTTGGTGAACACCACCTTCTCGCCGCGCCGGCGGCAGGCCTGCAGCGCCGCGCGCAGGGGCTCCAGGGCGAGTACGCCGCGCCCCGGGGGCGGCTCATCGCCCAGCGCACGGGCCAGTTCCGGCGCGCTCACCGCCGCCGCGCCCAGGCGTCCCACCACCAGCCCGGCGGCGGTGTTGGCCAGCGCCACGGCGTCGTCCAGGCCGGCGCCGGCAGCCAGGGCGGCGGCGATCACCGCGATCACCGTGTCGCCGGCGCCGGTGACATCGAATACCTCGCGCGCGCGCGCCGGGAAGTGCGTCGCCTCCTCCTGCCCGGCGCGCAGCAGGGTCATGCCCTGCTCGCCGCGGGTCACCAGCAGCGCCTGCAGCGACAGCTCGTCGAGCAGGCGCCGGCCGCGCCCGACCAGCTGTGCGTCATCGGCGCAGTGGCCGACACAGGCCTCGAACTCCGCGCGGTTCGGGGTGAGCAGGGTGGCGCCGCGCCAGCGCATGAAATCGGCGCCGCCGGGGTCCACCAGCACCGGCAGGCCGCGCTCGCGCGCCCCGGCGAGCAGCGCCGCGGGGTCGGCGAGGGCGCCCTTGGCGTAGTCGGACAGGACCAGCGCGTCGCAATCCGACAGCAGGGAGGCGGCGTCCCAGGCCGGCGCCGCGGCCAGCGGCGCGGACTCCTCGAAATCCAGGCGCAGCAGTTGCTGCTGGCGGGCGATGACGCGCAGCTTGGTGATGGTGGCGCTGCCGGCGCGACGCTGGAAGCGGCAGTCCACCCCGGCGGCCTCGAGCATGGCCTGCAGGTTGTCAGCGCCGGCGTCATCGCCGGTGCCGCCCGCCAGGCGCACACCCGCGCCGAGGGCGGCGAGGTTCATGGCCACATTGCCGGCGCCGCCGGGGCGGTCGGTGACGCTGTCCACGCGCACCACCGGCACCGGCGCCTCCGGCGAGATGCGCGTGGCGCCCCCCTGGCAGTAGCGATCGAGTAGGATGTCCCCGACGACCAGCAGGCGGACGCGGTCGAATGGCGGCACTTGCAGTGACATGGCTTCCCGTTGCCCGCGACGCACCGCGGGGGTTATCGACGAGGCGGGAATAGTAGCACGCGCGCGCGACGCGGCCTTGCCTGCCCGGGCCAAAACGGCTAACTTGCCTGCCGTTGCCGGCGCTGGGCGCGCGGCAGTTCCCCCTTTTCATGCCGAGCGACCAGCCAATGATCCCCGACCTGCCCGACGACATCGACCAGATAAAGGGCTTCCTGGCCACGGACGAGGCCGAGGCGCTGTACCGCCACGCGCGCGAGGCCGGCGCGCTGGGGCCGGTGCTGGAGATCGGCAGTTACTGCGGCAAGTCCACCATCTACCTGGGGCTGGCCTGCCGCGACAACGGCGGCAGCGTGTTCGCGCTGGACCACCACCGCGGTTCCGAGGAACACCAGCAGGGCGAGTTCTTCCACGACCCGGAACTGTTCGACGCCGGCGAGGGCGTGGTGGACACCTTCCGCGAGTTTCGCCGCAACATCCGCCGCGCCGGGCTGGACGATATCGTCGTGCCGGTGGTGGCGGGGTCGGAAGCGGCGGCGCGGCACTGGCGCACGCCGCTGGGCATGGTGTTCATAGACGGCGGCCACAGCCTGGACGCCGCCCTCACCGACTACCGCTGCTGGGAACCCCACCTGCTGCGCGGCGGCATCCTGGCCATACACGATATTTTCGAGGACGCCCACGCCGGCGGGCAGGCGCCGCACGCGGTGTACCGCATGGCGCAAGCCTCGGGGTTGTTCGAAGACCTGGGCGTGGTCAACAGCCTGGGATTGCTGCGCCGGCTGTAGCCGGCTGTCTGGCGCGCCGGCGTCAGTCGACGCGTACGCGGCGCTCGCGCGCCTCCTGCACATCCGCCTCTTCCAGCAGGCGCACGCTGCAGAACAGTTTCGCCGCCGGCGTGTGCTCGGTCAGCGCGTCCGCCGCCAGCAGGATGGCGCCGGCGGTCCAGGTGGGTTTTTCGTCGGGCCAGAGCAGGTCCTCGACCATCTGGTAGCCGGTCCAGTAGGCGCCGTCCTGCGCGCGCCACTGCTGCAGCCAGCTGTACACTTCCACCGCGCGGGCGTGGTCGCCGGCGGCCAGCAGCGCCATGACCAGTTCGCAGCTCTCGGCGATGGTCACCCAGGGCTCGTCGCTGACACAGCGGCAGCCCAGGCCGCGCTCGACGAACTCGTCCCAGCGCGCCGCCAGCCGCGCGCGGGCGTCGGCGCCGGTATAGACGCCGGTGAGCACCGGGTAGAACCAGTCCATGGAGTAGCGCGCCTTGGACTCCCAGGTGCGGTCGAAACGCCAGGGGCGGTGGCGCAGCGCGTCGCCCAGGCGTTTGCGCGCTGGCAGCCAGTCCGGGCGCGCTTCGCCCAGGGTCACGGCGATATTGTGCGCGCACTCCAGGCTCTTGTAGATGGAACTGCAGCCGGTGACCAGGGCGTCGCCCTTGGGCCGGCCGTCGCCGTCCACGGCCCAGTCGATCTCGCCGTGCTCGCTCTGCAGCGCCAGCACGAAGCCGATAGCGCGGTCGACCATGGGCCACATCGCGCGCAGGAAGTCCAGGTCGCCACTGATCAGGTAGTGGTGCCACACACCGGTGGCGACGTAGGCGACGAAGTTGGTCTCGCGGCGCTGGGCGTTGTCCACTTCCCGACCGCGGTAGGAGGCCCACCAGCTGCCGTCGTCCAGTTGCAGGCCGGCCAGCCAGTCGTAGGCGCGGCGCACCGCCGCGTGCTCGCCGGCGATGGACAGGCCCATGGCCGACTCCACGTGGTCCCAGGGGTCGGTGTAGCCGCCGTCGAACCAGGGAATCTCGCCACTGTCGCGCTGGCAGTCGAGAATGAAGCGCACCGTGGGGCGCAGGAATTCCTCGGGATACAGCCCCCGGCTCAGGTAGAGTCCGCTCACGACACCGCGTCCTTGCGGAAGTACATCACCACGCTCTTGCCCATGATCGGGTTCATGCTCTTCTCCAGTATGCGCGTCAGGGCCGGGTTCTCCAGCAGGTCCCACACCAGCAGGCGGTGATACTGCCGCACCAGCCAGTTGTTGTCCTGGTTCTTCCAGAACAGGCACTTCAGCCACCAGAACGGCGCGTGCAGGGCGTGCGCCCAGTGCCGCGCGTAGTGCCGGAAGCCCAGACCCTCGATATCCTCGCGCAACTCCCGGCTCCTGAAAATGCGCAGGTGCCCACCGGGCACGTTGTAGTAGCCCTCACTGAGCCACCAGCAGATTTTTTCCGGCCAGGTGCGCGGCACGCTGGCGCAGAACAGTCCGCCGGGCTTGAGCACGCGCTCGATCTCGGCCAGGGCGCCGAGGTAATCGGGAATGTGCTCGAGCACTTCCGAGCAAATCACCTTGTCGAAGGTGTTGTCGGCAAAGGGCAGTTGCAGCGCGTTGGCCGAGGACAGGCCGAAGGACTTGGCCGCGTTGTCCGGCTCGGCGAAGGGCTGGAACTTGTCGCGCGTGGTTTTCAGGTCGTCCAGGCACAGGTCGACGCCGATGGAGTGCACGTCCGCCGCGACGTAGGTGGAGATGACATGCCGGCCCTCGCCGCAACCCAGGTCTAGCACCACGTCTCCCGCATCGAGCGGGAAATGCTGGAAATCAACGGTCTGCACTGTCCAGCACCTGGTGGTAGTAGTCGGTCATCTGGCGCGCGCACACGTGCCAGCAGAAATGTTCCTCGATACGCGCCTTGGCGCGCGCGCCGAGCTCCTCGCGCCGCGCGGGATCCTGCAGCAGGCCGTCGATGGCCGCCACCAGCGCGTCGACGTCCCTGGCCGGGAACAGGACGCCGGCGTCGCCGACCACTTCGGGCAGGGCGCCGCCGTCGCTGGACACCACCGGCACGCCGCAGGCCATGGCCTCGCCGGCGGGCAGGCCGAAGCCCTCGTACACCGAGGGGCAGATGGCCATGGTCGCCTCGGCGTAGTGGCGCACCATCTGCTCGGTACTGATGCCGTTGACGAAGGTCACGCGCTCGGCCAGGCCGAGTTCACGCACCAGTTGCTCGGTGGCGCCGCCGGGGTTGGGCTTGCTGATGCACAGCAGCTCCAGGTCGGGATACTTCTGCAGCAACCGCGCGTAGGCGCGCAGCAGGTAGCGCAGGCCCTTGAGCGGCGCGTCGGCGGAGCAGGTCGCCATGAGGCGGTTGTCCAGGCGCCGCACTTCGGGCATGGGCCGGAATTCCTCGGTGCAGATGCCGTTGTGCACCAGGCTGATGCCGGAGGGCTGCAACCCGAAGTCGCGGGCGATGTCCTGGCGCGAACAGTCCGACACGGTGACGATATTGCGCAGTTGCTTGACCACTTTCTTCTGCATGTTGAGAAAGGAGTGCCAGCGCCGGATCAGCAGGCGCTCGCGCAGGGACTTCGCCGCGGACAGTGCGATACGCAGGTCGCTGGTGATCGGGTGGTGAATGGTCGTCACCAGGGGCAGGCCCATGTCCTGGATCTGCAGCATGCCGTAGCTCAGGCTCTGGTTGTCGTGCACCAGGTCGTACTGGTGACCGTGCTCGCGCAGGTACTTCACCGCGCGGCGGCCGAAGGCGTAGGGCTCGGCGAAACCGCCGGTGAGCTTGCTGACCCACTCCACGACATTGCTGTAGGACGACAGGTGATGCGGGCGCAACGACATCAGGCCGTTCTGGAACAGGTCCAGGCTGGGCAGCTTGATCAGCGACACGCGCGGATCCAGGTGCGGATAGGGCGGCCCGGAAATGACGTCCACGCTGTGTCCCGCCTCGACCAGCGCCTTGCTCAGAAAACGCAGGTAGACGCCCTGGCCGCCGCCGTAGGGCTGGCTGCGGTAGCCGAGCAGGGCGATACGCAGCGGACGCCGCTGCGCCTGCGACGCGGCACCGCCCGCCGCGCCAGCGGACGGCTGGAGGTCTGCCTGCACTGTGCCAAGATGCCTGATCGGGGCGTCCTCTCAATAATGGCTGGCGTGAACGGAAAACACAGAACTTGGCTGCCAGTGCGCGTTCTCGCCTGCGTTACAGCGGCGAGCAATGAGCAAACCTCGCAGCAAAAGGGGCTAGATTTTAATCAGCCGGCGGTCAAAAATCCACCCCGGCCGGCCCGGCCCGGCATTTCGGCGCGCGGTCGCCAGTGGCGCGGCTATGCCGCTATAATCGGTCGCCCACTCACCAGGAAGCCAGAAATGACAATAAAAGCTTACAAGGGACTCATCCTCGCGGGCGGGTCGGGCACCCGTCTGCACCCGCTGACCAGCACGGTCAGCAAACAACTCATGCCGGTCTACGACAAGCCGATGATCTACTACCCGCTGGCGACGCTGATGCTGGCGGGCATCCGCGACATCCTGATCATCACCACCCCCAGGGACCAGGCCGCCTTCAGCGAACTGCTGGGCGACGGCTCGAACTGGGGCATCAACATCAGCTACACCGTGCAACCCAGCCCCGACGGCCTGGCCCAGGCGTTCATCCTCGGCGAGGAGTTCATCGGCAACTCGCCGGCCAGCCTGGTGCTGGGCGACAACATCTTCTACGGCGGCGGCTTCTCGCAACGCCTGGCCAGCGCGGCGGGCCGCGACAGCGGCGCCTCGGTGTTCGCCTACTACGTCCATGACCCGGAGCGCTACGGCGTGGTCAGTTTCGACCGGCACGGCGTGGCCGAGGACATCGAGGAAAAACCGGCCAACCCGAAATCCCACTACGCGGTGACCGGGCTGTACTTCTACGACAACGACGTGGTGGACATCGCCAAAAACGTCCAGCCCTCGCACCGTGGCGAGCTGGAAATCACCGACGTGAACAAGGTCTACCTGGAACGCGGCGACCTGCAGGTGGAGGTCATGAGCCGCGGCACGGCCTGGCTGGACACCGGCACGCACAACTCGCTGCTCGACGCTGCCAACTTCATCCGCGTGGTGGAAGAACGCCAGGGGCTGAAGATCGCCTGTCCCGAGGAAGTCGCCTTCCGCATGGGCTATATCAGCGCCGAGGACCTGCTGGCGCTGGCGGCGCCGCTGGAAAAAAGCGGCTACGGCGTGTACCTGAAAAGCCTGCTCGACGACGACGGGGTGGTGTTCGCATGAAGTTCGTGGAGACCCGGCTCAGGGATGTCTACGTGCTCGAGCCGCGGGTATTCGGCGACGAGCGCGGCTTTTTCATGGAGAGCTGGAACGCGGCGACGTTCCGCGACGCGGGCTTCGACCTGCAGTTCGTGCAGGACAACCACAGCCGTTCCGCCCGCGGCATCCTGCGCGGCATGCACTACCAGACGCAGCACACCCAGGGCAAGCTGGTGCGCGTCACCTCGGGCGAGGTGTTCGACGTGGCGGTGGACCTGCGCCGCGCCTCGCCGACTTTCGGCCAGTGGTTCGGCGTGACCCTGAGCGCGGAGAACTTCCGCATGCTGTGGGTGCCGCCGGGTTTCGCCCACGGCTTCTACGTCACCTCGGACTCCGCGGATTTCCAGTACAAGTGCACGGACATCTACCACCCGGACAGCGAGGTCAGCCTGGCCTGGGATGATCCTGAGGTGGGTATCGAGTGGCCGCTGGACGCCGGCGGCGAGCCGCAGTTGTCCGGGAAGGATGAGGCGGGGTTATGCTGGAACGACGCGCCGAAGTTCGACTAGCCCAGGCAACAGCTGTCGGTGTTGGCACCCGTCATTCCCGCGAAGGCGGGAATCCAGGGAACCCATGAGACTCCCTGCCTTTTTGTTCAGCACCCGTCATTCCCGCGGAGGCGGGAATCCAGGGAACCCATGAAACTCCCTGCCTTTTTGTTCAACAACCGTCATTCCCGCGGAGGCGGGAATCCAGGGAATGCGTGAAAGTCTCTGGCTGTATGTTCACTGGATTCCCGCTTGCGCGGGAATGACGGGCTGTGGATTCCCGCTTTCGCGGGAATGACGGGCTGTGGATTCCCGCTTGCGCGGGAATGACGTGCTGTAGATTCCCGCTTGCGCGGGAATGACGTGCTGTAGATTCCCGCTTGCGCGGGAATGACGGGCTGTGGATTCCCGCTTTCGCGGGAATGACGGGCTGTGGATTCCCGCTTGCGCGGGAATGACGGGGCCGTTGAGTGACAGCGCCTACCTGGGCAGCAGCGGGGTCCACCAGTCCTCGTTGGCGAGGTACCAGTCGAGGGTCTTCTGCAGGCCGGTCTCGAAGCTCTCGTGGGGTGCGTAGTCCAGTTCGCCCATGATCTTCGCGGCGTCGATGGCGTAGCGCCAGTCGTGGCCGGCGCGGTCCTCGACGAAGGTGATGAGGTCGCGGGCGCTGTTGCCGGCCGCTCCGGGGGCGTCTGGGAAACGCTCGGCCAGGGAGGCGTCGGCGGCGAAACGCGCGTCCATCTGGTCGCACAGCAGGTGCACGATGTCGAGGTTGTTCCACTCGTTGTTGCCGCCGATGTTGTAGGTCTCGCCGATCACGCCCTGCAGCAGCACCAGCTCGATACCGCGGCAGTGATCCTCCACGTACAGCCAGTCGCGGATATTGCTGCCGTCGCCGTATACCGGCAGCGGCCGGCCGCGCAGGATGTTGGTCAGGCACAGAGGGATGAGTTTTTCCGGGAAGTGGTAGGGCCCGTAGTTGTTGGAGCAGTTGCTGGTGGTGACCTGCAGGCCGTAGGTGTGCAGGTAGGCGCGCACGAGGTGGTCCGAGGCGGCCTTGCTCGCCGAGTAGGGCGAGTTCGGTTCGTATTTCTGCTCCTCGTGAAAGCCGGGGGCGTCACGCTCCAGGGAGCCGTACACCTCGTCGGTGGAGACGTGGTGGAAGCGGTGCGGCAACTGCGGGTCGCCCAGCAGCCAGTACTCGCGCGCCGCCTTGAGCATGCTGTGGGTGCCGTTGACGTTAGTCTGGATGAACGCGTCCGGACCGGTGATGGAGCGGTCCACGTGGCTCTCGGCGGCGAAGTGCACGATGGTGTCCACCTCGTGTTCGCGCAGCGTGCCCAGCACCTTGTCGGTGTCGCAGATATCCGCGTGCACAAATGTGAACTTGTGGTTGTCGCGCAAAGGCGCCAGGTTCGCCTCGTTGCCGGCGTAGGTCAGCGCGTCGTAGGCAACCAGCCGGTCTTCCGGGTGTTGCCGCGCCCAGTAATGCACAAAGTTGGCGCCGATGAATCCGGCCGCCCCGGTCACCAACAGGGATCTAGGCATCGTTGCACTCCTTCAGGTCATCGAGCATGGCGCGCAACTGCTGCCGCCAGTGCACGCCTTGCAGTTCGAGGTCACGCCAGCTGCTCGTCTTGTCGAGCACGCTGTAGGACGGGCGGCGCGCCGGTGTGGGGTAGTCGGCGGCGGGAATGGGTCGCACATCGACCGGACGCGACAGCAGGCCGCGCGCCAGGCCCTCCTCGCAGATCGCCACGGCAAAATCGTACCAGCTGCACACGCCGGCATCGCTCCAGTGATAAATGCCGGACAGTTGCGGGCGTTGCGCGGCGGCCCAGCAGGCACGCGCCAGGCCCTGGGCCCAGGTCGGCGTACCCACCTGGTCGGCCACCACGTTGAGCTGCTCGCGCTCGCCCATCAGGCGCAGCATGGTCTTGACGAAATTGTTGCCGAACGCGGAGTAGACCCAGCCGGTGCGGATGATCAGCGCCTGGGGCAGCGCCGCACTCACGGCCTGCTCGCCCTGTAGTTTGCTGCGGCCGTACTCGCCCAGCGGCGCGGTCGGCGCATCGGGCGTGTAAGGCGTGGCGGAGGTGCCGTCGAAGACGAAGTCGGTGGAGATATGGATAAGGCGGATGTCGTCGCGGGCGCAGGCCGCGGCCAGCAGGCCCGGTCCCTCGGCGTTGCCGCGCCGGGCCGCCCCGGGTTCGGACTCGGCCTGGTCCACCGCGGTGTAGGCGGCGGCGTTGATCACCTGGGTGGGGCACAGTCGCGCCAGGCAAGCGTCGATAGCCGCGGCGTCGCCGATGTCCAGCTCGCCACGGGTCGCGGTCACGCACTCCACCGCAGCCCCGGCCGTGCGCGCCAGCTCCTGTCCCAGTTGGCCGCCGGCACCGACAACCAGTATTTTTTCCGTCAACTCGGCTCCCCGGTGAACAGCCCGCGACTTGCGCGGACCTCCTGCGCATACGTCCTGCGCAATTGTTATCTAACAGACGTTCTGAGCAAACAAAACGCCCGCTATCATATAACGGCGTTCCGGACATGGCCACACGGTGGCGGCGCGCATACTATAGACAGCGAAACAGGCGGAGGCACGCGCTATCGACAAGCAATTCGACGCGCAGGCGCTACACGACTGGGCCTGCAGCCTGGCCGGCGAGTACCTGCCTGACGGGTGGCAGCACGTGTCCAGCTCGCCGTACACGCGGGTCGCGGTCAACGCGGAGCTGGGGCTGTACTACAAGGAGTTTTTACCGCGCAGCCCGGCGGAAACCTTCAAGGGCTGGCTGCGCGGCAGCCGCGCCACGCGCGCGCGCAACAACGGCGACGCCCTGGCGCGGGCCGGTTTCGGCGCGCCGCAGAACGTTTTCTGGGGGCGGCTGCCCGGCGGCGGCGAATACCTCTACACTCGCCGCGCCGCCGGAGAGACCCTCACGCAATGGCTGCGCGACACGCACGGGCGGGATTCGCTGGCGCAACGGCGCGCCCTGCTGCGCGCCCTGGGTGTTTTCATCGGGCGCCTGCACGCCACCGGCTTCGTGCACGGCGACCTGCGTCCCGGCAATGTGCTGGCCCACGCCCACGACGGGCGTTTCAGCTTCACCCTGCTGGACAACGAGCGCAACCGGCGGCTCAGGCCGCCACCCGGGCGCATGCTGCAGCGCAACCTCATGCAGCTGAACATGCTCGAACATTCCACCCTGGGTTGCACCGACCGCATGCGTTTTTTTCGCGCCTGGCACAGCCAGATGCGCGAGTTTGACGATATCGAGGGCAAGATCATCGCCGCCGGAGCCTACCGCTGGGCCATGCGCCGGCTGCGCGACAAGGGCTACCGGCGCTGAGACCGCGGCGGCGGAACAGCCCGGGGGTGAACGCTAGAGCAGGGGCTGCGGCGTGATGCCGTATTTCTCCAGGTGCCGGCCGCGCAGTTTTTCCAGGTTGGGTTGCATGCGCCGCAGCAGTTCCTCGCGCGCGACGCCGCTGTGTGCGACATAGCTGTCCAGGAAGGCCTGCAGCAGGCTGGAGGGTACGCCCGCCTCCTCGGCGCTGACCGTGAAACGGGCGACGTCACGCGCGCGGGCGCGCGCGGCGAACAGGCGCCGGCGACGGGCGCCGTCCAGGTCGACCATGAAACACTCGCCGTCGATCCACAGCAGGTTGCGCCACTTGCAGTCGCCGTGGGTGTAGCCGGCGCGGTGCAGGACCGACAGGGTCAATGCCGCGCCGCGCATCATGCGGTACAACTCCTCACCGCTCTGCCCCGCCTCCCACAGCGCGCAGTAATCGCGCGAACTGTCCAGCCCCTCACTGAGCATGAGCAGGCCCTCGGACACCAGCACGCAACTGAGTGGCCGGGGAATCGGCACCTCGCTCGCGGCCAGCACGAGGGCGGTGCGGAATGTCGCCATGGGGCGGGCCAGGCGCGCCAGGCAGAGCAGTTTGAACAGCAGGTTGCGCGAGCGGTACAGCTTGAGGAAGCGGCGCCGCCGCGAGATGCGCAGGCAGCCGGCCAGGGTGGAGGCATCGTCCTTCACCACATCCGTATGGCGGCGCATCCACTGGCTGATGCCCAGGGGCGGGGTGCGCAGCCGCTCCGTGAGGCGCTTTCCCCAGCGCTTACCGCGTATGACTGTGCCCTTGTTTATCATTATAGCTCCAGCATGCAAGCCTTTTTCAGCTGTGCAGACGGCCGCCCTTTGTACCATATAATCGCCGCGCTTTCCTACTCACCCTGCGCCACAGCGCGGCGTCGCGGCCCAGAGCCGCGCGCAGCCCGCCGTCGCTGTAGTGATGCATGAAGCGCAGCAGGTCGCGGCGGCGCAGGCCGCAGTCCATGGCGGAGAAATACAGCCCGGCCAGGTCCTTGACGCGCCAGCGCAGGGGCACGGCGCGGCGCTGCTGCGCGCGGTGCAGGTCTATGAGATAGCAGGTGGGCCGGGGACCGCCCAGGGTGTCCGGGCGCAGGTGGAAATGGCACAGGTAGAAATCGCGGTGGTTGATCCCCGCGGCGTGCATGCGCCGGGCGATCTGCGCCAGCAGGCGCACCAGTTGCGCGCGCTGCCCCGGCGGCGGCGGCCGCTCGCCCCAGCCGGCACAGTAATCTTCCAGGCTCACGGTGCGCTGCAGGGCGTCGGTGACCACCACGGAGCGGCGCCGCGCGGGGTTGCGCCCGGCGCCCGCGTAGGCCGCGACGCGCGGCACCTCCAGGCCGGCCGCCGCCAGGCTGCGCAGCGCCCGGTATTCATTTTCCGCACCGGTCACCGGCAGGCGCCCGCGCAGCAGGTTGCGCAGCACCTCGGCCCAGCCGATACCGCCGTGGTACTTGAGGAAATAGCCGCGGCCGCCGCGCCGCAGGCGCAGGGTGCGGCGCCCCTCGCGTTCGCGGTAGATGTCCGCGCGCGGCGCCGCCAGCGCCGTGGCCCGCGCCCATGGCAGCAGCCCGTGCGGGGTCAGCTCGCCGGCGGCGAAGTCCTCGCGCAGGTAGGTCTCAGCCACCGCGGGCCTCGCGGCGCTGGCGCAGCAGGGTCTCCACCAGGTTGGCCGCCACCGCGTGGCGGCGGTACAGGTCAGCGCCGACGGCGTAGCGCAGGGCGCACTCGCGCCGCTGCGCGCGGAACACGCCGTCGAGGTTGCGCAGCAGCGCGGCGTCCAGCTGCGCCTGGGCAAAGGGCCGCGGCAGCACGATGCCCGCGCGGGCCTCTTCGACCTGCGCCGCGTAACCGCACAGGCCGCTGGCGACCAGCGGCAGGCCGGCGGCGATGGCCTCCAGCAGGACGACGCCGCCGGCCTCCTCCCTGCCCGGGTGCAGCAACAGGTCCGCCGCCAGCATCAGCGCCGGCACGTCGTCGCGCGCGCCGAGGAACTGCACCCGCCGCGCCACCCGCAGGCGGCGCGCCAGGCGCCGGTAACGGTGCGGGTTGCCGGGGCCGGCGACCAGCAAACGCACGGCCACCTCCGGCTGCTGCGCAAGCAGGTGAGCCAGGGCGGCGATGGCGCGATCCAGGCCCTTGGTGGCGAAGGACGAGGCGACCAGCAGCAGCGCCAGCTCGCCCCGCGCCAGGCCCAGTTCACTGCGCAGCGCGGCGCGCAGCCGGGCGCGCTCGCGCTCATCACGCGGCGGGCGGCGGCCCGGCTCCAGTCCCGCGGGCAACACGTGCAGGCGTTGCGGCGGGGTGCCGTGACAGCGGCGATACTCCTCCGCCTGGGCCGCGGTGAGCAGCAGCACCTGGGTCGCGGCGGCGGGGTCGAAGACCGCCCGCTCCAGGGCCGCTCGCGCGCGATAGCGCGGGGTCAGGCGGTACAGGGGCCGCGAGGCGGCATGCCGCGCAATAAAACTGCCGTCCCCGGCGAAGTAGACGTCCAGCCCGGGCATGGGGTTGAAGCCGATCACCCCGTCCACCCGCTGTGCCGGGGTATCCGCGGCCAGGTCGGCGACCACGCGCCTGGCGAAGTCCGCGTCGCGGCGGTGATTGCCCAGCCCGCGGGCGGGCAGGCGGCGCAGTTGTGCGCCCGCCACCGGCTCGCCGCGCCAGTCGCGGCAGTACACGCGGCAGGCGTGGCCGCGCGCCAGCAGTTCGGTGAGCAGGGCGCGGCAATCGCGCTGCAGCCCGCCGTGGGGAAAATAGCGCTGGATGACCAGGGCCAGGCGCACGCTCAACCCGCCCCCGCCAACTGCGCCTGCAGGGCGCTCCATACCTGCCGCGGCGACAGCGCCGACAGCGCGGCGCCGGGTGCGGCGCACAGCTGCGCCTGGTGCGACCCGCGGGTGCCGCACAGCTGCGGCCGGGTCGGCCCGTAGAGCGACACGCAGGGCAGGCCCAGGGCGGCGGCGAGGTGCCCGGGGCCGGTGTCCACCGCCACCGCGCCGGCGGCGGCGCGCATGCGCGCGGCGAGTCCGCGCAGGTCTGTCGCGGGCAACACCTCGACGCCGGGCCGCGTGGCCAGGCGCGCGGCGCGGCGCTGTTCCGCGCTGTCACCAAAGGGCAGCCATACCCGGTAGCCGGCGTCGCAGGCCAACCGCGCCAGTTCCGCCCAGTGGGCTTCCGGCCACAACTTGCGCGGCTGCGCGCTGCCGTGGAGAAAGAGCAGGGACGCGCCTGGCGGCGGGGTTCCCGGGGGCGGCCGCCAGGCGGGCAGCCGGCCGTCCAGGCCGTAGTCGGGCGCGCCCTGCGGCGCGGCGTAGCCCAGGGCGCGGGCGAACAGCAGGCGCAGGCGGTCGATCGCGTGCAGCTCGCGCGGCACCGGCATGCGCTGCTGGTAGGCCAGCGCGGCGACGCCCTCGCGCGCCGAGCGGCGGTCCATGCCATAACGGGGCCCATGGGCCAGGCGCGCGATCAGCGCGCTCTTCAGCAGCCCCTGGGCGTCGATGACCGCGTCGTAGGCGCGCGCGGCCAGCGCGCGCCGGGCGCGCCGCCACTGGGGCCCGCGCAGGGCGCGCAGCGGCTGGCGGCGCCAGCGGCGCAGGGCCACGGGGATGACCCGGTGCACCGCCGGGTGCCAGGCGGGAATTTCCGCGAAGGCCTCCTCCACCACCCAGTCGCAAGCGATGTCCGGCCGCGCCGCCAGCGCATCGCTGAGCGCCGGCAGGGTGTGCAGCACGTCGCCGCAGGAGGACAGTTTCACCACCAGCACCCTCACACCGCCACCTCCTCGAGGGCGGCCAGGCGCTCGATCACCGCCCCCGGCTGGAGGTCGCGCAGGCAGCGCTGGTGACCCAGCGGACAGTCGCGTGCAAAGCACGGCGCGCAGTCGATATCCGACGCCAGCACCGCCGCCCGCGGGTGCAGCGGCGGGGTGAACAACGGGCTGGTGGGACCGTACAGGCCCAGCACCGGCCGGCCCAGCGCCGCGCCCACGTGCATCAGGCCGGAGTCATTACTTACTATCAGTGCAGCCACTGATAACAGGTCGATTGCCTCGGCCAACGAGGTCCGGCCGCTGAGGTCAGTCAGCGCTCGCGGCGCGTCACAGGCGGCGCTGACGGCGGCGCAGGCGGGGCCGTCGGCGGCGGAACCGAACAGCGCCACCTGCCAGCCACGGCGCAGGTAGTGACGGGCCAGCTCGGCGTAGTGCTGCGGCGGCCAGCGCTTGGCCGCGCCGAACTCCGCGCCGGGACACAGGGCCAGCAGGGGCGGCCGGGGCGCGAGGCCGTACTCGCGCGCGACGCGGTGCGCCCGCGCCGGCTCCACGCGCAGCGCCGGACGCGGCGGCGCCGGCGCGGGGCCGTCACGCGGCGCGCCCAGGGCGGCAAAGCGCGCGGCCAGGCCCGGCAGCGCGGCGCGGTCCAGGACTCGCAGGTCGTTGAGCAGGCCGTAGCGCATCTCGCCGCGCCAGCCGCTGCGCACCGGAATGCGGGCGATCCAGGGCAGCAGGGCGGACTTGAAGGAATTGGGCAGGACGATGGCCTGTTCGTAGCCGCGCTCACGCAGCGCGTGGCCCAGGCGGCGCCGCCGCCCCAGGCCCAGGTCGCCGTGCCCCAGGGGCATGTCGATCGCCTCGCGCACCTCGGGCATGCGCGCCAGCAGGGGTGCGCTCCAGGCGGGCGCGAGCACATCGATGACGACGCCGGGGCGGCTCGCCGCCAGATAGCGGTATAGCGCCTGCGATATCACCATGTCCCCCACCCAGGAGGGACCCACCACCAGGACCTTGCCGGGTGGCGCGGTCACCCCGCCCGGCGCGCGGTTTGCGCCAGGGCCGGCCTCAGGCCACCGGCTCCAGCCACGCACTGTTCTCGCTGCGGTTGCCGCGCACGGTGTCGAAGTACATCGTCTGCAACTTCTCGGTGAGCGGCCCGCGGCTGCCGCTGCCGATGGTGCGCCCGTCCAGTTCGCGGATGGGCACGACCTCCGCCGCGGTGCCGGTGAAGAACGCCTCGTCGGCGACGTACACCTCGTCGCGGGTGATGCGCCTCTCCTCGATGCTGTAGCCGAGCTCTGCGGCCAGCTCGAAGATGGTGTTGCGGGTGATACCGTCCAGGCAGGAGGTCAGCTCCGGCGTGTAGATTTTGTCGTCGCGCACCAGGAATACGTTCTCGCCCGAGCCCTCGGCGACATAGCCCTCGTTGTCCAGCAACAGCGCCTCCTCGGCGCCACACTCCAAAGCCTCGCGCAGGGCGAGCATGGAATTGATGTAGTTGCCGTTGGCCTTGGCCTTGCACATGGTGATGTTGACGTGATGCCGGGTGTAGGATGAGGTGCGCACCTTGATGCCGCGGTCGCGGGCGTCCGGGTCCATGTAGGAGGGCCATTCCCAGGCGGCGATCATGACGTGGGTCTTGAGGCCGTCGGCGCGCAGGCCCATGCCCTCGGAACCGTAGAAACACATCGGCCGCAGGTAGCCCTCCTCCAGACCGTTCTCGCGCACCACGTCCTTCTGCGCCTGGTTCAGCGTGTCCTTGTCCCAGGGCATGTCCATGGACAGGATGTGCGCCGAGCGGAACAGGCGGTCGGTGTGCTCCTTGAGCCGGAAGATGCAGGTGCCGCGGTCCGGGGTCTGGTAGGCGCGCACGCCCTCGAACACGCCCAGCCCGTAGTGGAAGGTGTGGGTGAGCACATGCACCCGGGCATCGCGCCAGGGCACCATTTCACCATCCATCCAGATTAGACCATCGCGATCGGCCAGACTCATTACCCTACTCCTGTTGTTCCTGTTGCTTGTGCTTGCGCTGCTTACGCTGGTTCCTGTCCCGTGGTTTCCCGGCCGGCCCCGCTCGCCGCCTCGTCCCGCACTGCGGCGAACAGCGCCTGCCACTGCTGCGAGACTGCCGCGCGCGCATCGGCAAACTCCGCCGCCGGTACCACGTCGGGCTGCTGCTGCAAGGAAAGTTGGTGGGCAGCGGAACGGTAGGCGAGGTACGCCTGCGTCAGGGCTTCACACACCGGCTGCTCGAACAAGCCTTTCCGGCCCAGGGCCTCGAGAATGCGCACATTATCGGACCAGCGCGCCAGTTCCGGCTCGCGATGGGACCACGCCAAGACGGCGTATTGCACCATAAATTCGATATCGACGATACCTCCCGCGCCCTGTTTTAGGTGAAATTCCGCGTCATCCGCTGCACCGCTGGGTAGTAAGTGCTTACGCATCTTGTCGCGCATCTCACACACGCTGCGCGCCAGCTCGTCCAGGTCGCGCGGCTGGCCGAGCACCTCGGCGCGCAGGGCGTCCGTCGCCCCCGCGACCTGCGGGTCGCCGGCGACGAAGCGCGCGCGCACCAGGGCCTGGTGCTCCCAGGTCCAGGCCTCGCCGCGCTGGTAGCTGGCGAAGCCCTCCAGGCTGGACACCAGCATGCCGGAATTGCCGGAGGGGCGCAGGCGCATGTCCACTTCATACAGTTGGCCCATGGCCATGCGCGTCTCCAGTATATGGATGATGCGCTGGCCCAGGCGGGTATAGAACACCACGTTGTCGATGCTGCGCGCGCCGTCGGTGACACCGGTCTTGCGCGCGTCGTAGATAAAGACCAGGTCCAGGTCGGAGCCGTAGCCCAGCTCGATACCGCCGAGCTTGCCGTAGCCGTAGATGGCGAAACCCGTGCCGGCGGAGTCCCGCGCCGGCTCGCCGTACTTGCCCGCCAGGTCCGCCCAGGCCACCGCCAGCACCTGTTCCAGGATCACCTCGGCGATCCAGGTCAGCTTGTCGCTCACCTGCATCAGCGGCAGGCGCCCGGACAGCTCGCTGGCGGCGACGCGCAGCACGTGGGAGGCCTTGTAGTAGCGCAGCGCATCCATGTGCGCCTCCAGGTCGTCCGCCGGCAGGCGCGCCACCTGCTGCTGCAGCTCCTCGCGCAGCAGGCCCTTGTCCGGCGCCGAGTACAGGCTGGCGCTGTCGAGAAATTCGTCCAGCAACACCGGGTGGCGCGCCATCAACTCGGCGATCCACGGGCTCGCGCCGCACAAGGTGGCCAGCTCGGCCAGGGCCAGCGGGTTTTCCATGAGCAGGATGAGGTAGGCGCTGCGCCGCAGCACCGCGCTGACCAGCGGCAGCACGCGCTGCAGCGACAGGTCCGGGTCGGCCAGCCCGGCGCAGGCGCGCAGCAGCCGCGGCAGGAACTGCTCGAGCCGCTCGCGCCCCTCCGCCTGCAGCGCCAGCAGGCGGCCGTTGTCGTCCAGTGCGCGCAGGGCGCGCAGCGAGGCCGCCGGGTCGCGGTAGCCCAGCTGCGCCAGCGCGTCCTCGTCCAGTTCGTCCAGCCCCGGGGGCAGTTCGCCCTCCTCCACCGCCTCCTCCTCGGGATCGGCGATCAGCTCGCGGAAGTGTTCGGCCACACGCGCGCGGTGCGCCTCCAGTGCTGCGCGGTAGGCCGCCCAGTCCGGGTAGCCCATGACGCAGGCCAGGGCCAGTTGCGGCAGCTCCTGGGCGGGCAGGTCCTGGGTCTGGCGGTCCTGGTAGCCCTGGATGGCGTGCTCGCTGTCGCGCAGGAACAGGTAGGCGCTGCGCAGCTCCGCCACGTCCGCGGCGGGCAGGATGCCCAGCGTCGCGCACTCGTCGAGCACCGGCAGCAGTTCGCGCTGCTGCAGACCCAGGTCGCGGCCACCGCGCACGAGCTGGAAGCACTGGGCGATGAACTCCACCTCGCGGATGCCGCCGTGGCCCAGCTTGACGTTGTCCTCCAGGCCCTTGCGCCGCACCTCGGCGGAGATCATGCGCTTCATGTCGCGCAGGCTCTCGATGACGCCGAAGTCGACGTAGCGGCGAAAAACGAAGGGCCGCAGCATCGCCATGAGCTGCGCCGCGCAGCGCGCATCGCCGGTCACCGGCCGCGCCTTGATCAGCGCGTAGCGCTCCCAGTCACGGCCCTGGTCCTGGTAGTACTCCTCCAGCGCGGAAAAACTGTGCGCCAGCGCGCCGCTGTCGCCGTAGGGGCGCAGGCGCATGTCCACGCGAAAGACGAAACCGTCGGCGGTGACCGGGTCCAGCGCGGCGATCACCCCGCGCCCGACACGAGTGAAAAACTCCTCGTTGCTCAGCGGCTTGTCCGGGTCATCGGTCTGCCCCGCCTCCGGGTAGGCGAAAACCAGGTCGACGTCGGAGGACAGGTTCAGTTCGCGCGCGCCGAGCTTGCCCATGGCCAACACGATGAGCTGCTGCGGCTCGCCGCTGTCGCGGCCGCGCGGCGTGCCGAAGCGCTGCGCCTGCTGCGCGTGGCTGTGCGCGACCGCGGCGCCGATTGCGGCCTCCGCCAGCAGGGAGGTGTCGCGCACCGTCTCCAGGGTATCGGCCAGGCGATTGAAGTCGCGCCAGAGGATGCGCAGCATGTGCCACTGGCGGTAGCGGCGCAGCTCCCGCTGCAGGTCCGCGTCCGGCGCGGCCAGGCGGCGCTGCAGGTCCTCGGCGAAAAACGCCTGCGCCAGGGGCGCGTGCAGCTGGCCGCTGTCCAGCAGCGCGGCCAGCAGTGGCGGGCGGCTGCGCAGCAGTTCCGCGGCGAAGGGGCTGCAAGCCAGCACCTGCGCCAGCTCGCGCGCCACCTGCGCATCCGGCAGCGGCGCGAGCGCGTCGCCGGCGCGCTCGGCAAGCGCCTGCCAGGCGCGCGCACCCGCCTCCGCCAACGGCGGCGGCAGGGCGCTAAAGTCCGGTTGGGTCACGGCGTCGTTCACAGGCGCGGCTCCTCAGATTTCCAGCGCAGGCGCGACGCGCATGACCTCTTCGATGGTGGTCTCGCCGCGCGCGACGCGGGCGGCGCCACTGAGGCGCAGCGTGTGCATGCCCTCGGACATCGCCACCTCGCGCACGCGGTTGCTGTCCATGTGCGGCAGGATCAGCTCCTGCACCGCCGGCGTATTGACCAGCACCTCGTAGATACCCTGGCGCCCAACGTAGCCGGTGTGGCGGCAAGCGCGACAGCCCACCGGCACCGCCATGCTCGCGGGCATCGGCATCGAGAAAGGATGCACCAGCTGCTGCCAGGCCTCGGCGTCCGTCTCCACCTCCACCTTGCACTCCGGGCAGAGGATGCGCACCAGGCGCTGGGACATGATGCCGCGCAGGGTCGCTTTCACCAGGTAGGGCGGCACCCCCAACTCGAGCAGGCGCGACAACGAACCGGGGGAGTCGTTGGTGTGCAGCGTGGACAGCACCAGGTGACCGGTGAGCGCGGCCTGGATCGCCATGTTCGCCGTTTCCAGGTCGCGGATCTCGCCGACCATGATGATGTCCGGGTCCTGGCGCATCAGCGCGCGCACCCCCGAGGAAAAGTCCAGGTTGATGGCGTGGTTCACCTGCATCTGGTTGAAGGCGCCCTCGACCATCTCGATCGGGTCCTCGATGGTGCAGACGTTGACCTCCGGCTGCGCGAGCTGGCGCAGGGTGGAATAGAGGGTGGTGGTCTTGCCCGAGCCGGTGGGACCGGTGACCAGCACGATGCCGTTGCCGGCGGCGGTCATGTCGTTCCAGTGCGCCAGGTCGGCGTCCGCCAGGCCCAGGTCCTGGAAACTGCGCTGCAGCACATCCGGGTCGAAGATACGCATGACCAGCTTCTCGCCGAAAGCGGTGGGCAGGGTGGCCAGGCGCAGCTCCACCTCGTTGCCCGCCGGCGTGCGCGTCTTCAGGCGGCCGTCCTGGGGGCGACGTTTTTCCGCCAGGTCCATGCGCCCGAGAATCTTGATGCGAGAACTGACCGCCGCGCACACCTGCGCAGGCAGCTCGTAGACGGTGTGCAGCACGCCGTCGATGCGGAAGCGCACATTGCCCACCTCGCGCCGCGGCTCCACATGGATATCGCTGGCGCGCTGCTCGAAGGCGTACTGCAGCAGCCAGTCGACAATGGTGACGATGTGCTGGTCGTTGGCGTCCGGCTCCTTCATGGAGCCCAGTTCCAGCATCTGCTCCAGATTGCCCAGGTCCGGGCCGAGCCGGTCGACCGAGCCGGCGCCGCGCACGGAGATCGCCATGCTGTAGAACTCGGCGGTGTGCCGGGCGATCTCGCGCGGGTCCGCCAGCACACGACGGATCGGTTTGCGCAGCACGTGCTCCAGGTTCTTCTCCCAGGCGCGCATGTACGGTTCGCTGCTGGCGATGACCACCTCGTCGTCGTTGACCTCGACAGCGAGGATGCGGTGGCGTTCGGCGAAGGCCCGCGACATGACCTCGGCCACGGCGGTGACGTTGATCTTCAGTGGGTCGATTTCGTACACCTTCTGGCCCACGCGCTTGCTCAGCCAGGCCAGCAGCGCCTCCATGTCCAGGAAACGCCCGGGGCGCACCGCGTCCGGCAGGCGCAGTTCCGCCAGGAACACCAGCGGGTGCACGCGCAACGCCGAGGAGTGGTTGACGCGGGACATTTCCTGGTCGGAGATGCGGCCGTCCTCGTGCAGGTCCTGCGCCAGCCCGGACAGGGTCAGGCGGTGCTCCATGAGCTGCTCGTTGAACTGGGTGGTCATGGGTGGCGCGGGCCCCGTAAATGTCCTGCTACATTATCGCGCCATGCTAACACAGGCAGGGGCACAGCACGGGCACGGCGCGGCCCCGCGGCGCTGCAAGAGCGCTTGGCGCGGGCTGCCCCCTTGTCTAGACTGGGCGCACAACGCGGTCACGCCCCGTCGGGCGCATACCGCGCCACTGTGCAGGGCGGAACCCACATGGCGCAATCCCACAGGCGCGTGCTCGAACAACTGCGGCAACTGGTCGGCACCGCATCGGTCAGCTCCACCGACCCGCGCTGGGACCAGGGCAACCGTGCGGTGATCGACCTGCTCGCCGGCTGGCTGGCCGACATGGGGTTTGACACCCAGATACAGGAGGTCAGCGACGACGGCGCCAAGGCCAACCTCATCGCCAGCCGCGGCAGTGGCCCCGGCGGCCTGGTGCTGGCCGGCCACACCGACACCGTGCCCTTCGACGAGGGCCGCTGGCAGTCCGACCCGCTGGGCCTGAGCGAGCGCGACGGCAGGCTGTACGGACTGGGCAGCACCGACATGAAGGGCTTCTTTCCCCTGGCCATCGCCGCGGCTGCCGCCTTCGCCGACATGCCGCTGAGGCAACCGCTGATATTGCTCGCCACGGCAGACGAGGAAAGCTCGATGAACGGGGCGCGCAAACTCGCCGCCGCCGGCAGGCCGCGCGCCCGCGCGGCGATTATCGGCGAGCCCACCTCCCTGGTGCCGGTGCGTATGCACAAGGGCATCATGATGCAGTCGGTGCGCGTAACCGGCCGCGCCGGGCACTCGTCCAACCCCACCCTGGGCAACAGCGCGCTGGAGGGCATGCACGCGGTGATTGGCGAGCTGCTGGCGTTCCGCGAGGAACTGGGCAAGCGCTACGGCAACGAATTCTTCCGCGTGGCGCAACCCACCCTGAACCTCGGCTGTATTCACGGCGGCGACAGCCCCAACCGGATCTGCGGCCAGGCCGAGCTGCACTTCGACCTGCGCATGACCCCCGACGGCGACAACGCCGCGGTGCGCGCGGAGATCGACAGGCGGCTGCAGGCGGTGGCCGCGCCGCTGGGGCTCGAGATGGAACTGCGCTCGCTGATCCAGGACGTGCCGCCCTTCGAACAGCCCGCGGACAGCGAACTGGTGCGACTGGCGGAGCAACTCACCGGCCACGGCGCCGAGGCGGTGGCCTTTGCCACGGAAGCGTCGTTCCTGCGCCAACTCGGCATGGAGACCATCGTCATGGGCCCCGGCTCCATCGACCGCGCGCACCAGCCGGACGAGTACCTGGAACTGGACCAGGTGCAGCCGTGCATCGACCTGCTGCAGAAATTCATCGCCCACTACTGTCTCTAGGCGAGGCTGCGACGGCCCGGCCGCGCTTTGTGCAATATTCCCACCGCGGCCGGCGGGCCTAGTTTATCCACAGGCGTTTCTGTAATCTTGCTATTCCTTGATTTTTCAATGGCTTGGGATACACAGTGACGGCGCCGGGGCGGGAGCATATCCGCTGGTTCAGGAATACGGCACCCTACATCAACGCACACCGGGGCAAGACCTTCGTGCTGATGCTGGGGGGCGCCGCCGCGCGCCACGAAAACTTCCCCAACGTCATCCATGACATCGCACTGCTCAACAGCCTGGGCGTGCGGCTGGTAATCATTCACGGCTCGCGCGAACAGATCGACCAGCGCCTGGCTGCCGCGAACATCAACAGCCGCTTCCACGAGGGCCTGCGCGTTACCGACAACGACGCGCTGGAGCACGTCAAGGACGCGGCCGGCTCGCTGCGCGCGCAGATCGAGGCGCTACTGTCCATGGGCCTGCCCAATTCGCCCATGCAGGGTTCACGCATGCGCGTGTGCTCGGGCAACTTCGTTACGGCGCGGCCTATCGGCGTGGTCGACGGTATTGACTTCCACCACACCGGGCGCGTGCGCCGGGTGGACACCGAGGGCATTCGCCGCCAACTCGAGGACGGCTCCATCGTCCTGCAGTCGCCGCTGGGCTACTCGCCCACCGGGGAGATTTTTAACCTCTCGCTGGACGATATCGCCGTGCAACTGGCCGCCGCCATCGGCGCCGACAAGTTGCTGCTGTTCGGGCGCAGCGCGGGCGTGATGGACGTGCGCGGCGAACTCGTGCGGCAGTGCGCGGTGGGCGACGCCAAGCGCCTGGTCGTGCCCGACGCGGAGCAGGCCGCGCTGCTGGCCACCGCGCGCCGCGCCTGCCTGCAGGGCGTACCGCGCTGCCACGTGCTCAGCTACGAGGACGACTGCGCGCTGCTGGAGGAACTATTTACGCATGACGGCAGCGGCACGCTGGTGGCCAACGACGAGTATGAACAATCGCGCGAGGCCAGCATAGACGACGTTGGCGGCATCCTCGAACTGATCGAGCCATTGGAACAGCAGGGCATTCTGCTGAAGCGGTCGCGGGAGCTGCTGGAGCAGGAAATCTCCCGCTTCCGACTGCTCGAACGGGACGGGCGCATCATCGCCTGCGCCGCACTGTACCCGTTCCCGGAAGACGCCTGCGGCGAGGTCGCCTGTATCGTATCGCACCCCGACTACCGTGGCGGACGGCGCGGACAGCGACTGCTGCGCGCCATCGAACAGGAAGCCAAGCGCGCCGGCCTGGAGCGGGTATTCGTGCTGACCACGCAGACCGCACACTGGTTTCTCGAGCAGGGTTTCGAGGAGGCGCCGCTGGACGCGCTGCCGGGAGACAAGCAGGCACTGTATAACCTGCAACGCAACTCCAAGGTGTTTTTCAAGCAGCTCTGACGCGCCTATCATGGTGCACGCGCCGGCCTTCAACCATCCACAGGGCTGATGACCCCCATCGCGCCGCGACCCAGGACATGGGTGTATATTTCCGTGGTGCGCACATCGGAGTGACCCAGCAGCTTCTGTATCGTGCGAATGTCATAGCCCTGTTGCAACAGGCGCGTGGCGAAGCTGTGGCGAAAGGTGTGGCACTTCACCGGCTTGGTTATACCCGCGTCGTGCCGGGCGCGACGAACTGACTTGCGCAGGGTAGTGCTGTGCATGTGGTGACGCCGCAACACGCCTGTACGTGGGTCCGTGCCGACACTTATAGAGGGAAAGAGGAACTGCCAGCCAATCTCGCGAGCGGCCCCGGGGTATTTCCTTGCCAGCGCGTGGGGCATGTAGACCTCTCCAAAGCCATCGCGCAGGTCTTTCTCATGCAATGCCTGCGTGCTGGCTACCTGGTGTCGAAGTTTCTCGACAAGCGTTTCAGGGAGCAGGGTAACCCTGTCCTTGTCTCCTTTACCGGAGCGCACCGTAATCGTTGAAAGTTCAAAATCCAGATCTTTGACGCGTAGTGACAACAATTCATTCAAGCGCAAGCCACAGCCATACAACAATTCCACCATCAGCCTGTGCTTGCCATTCATGTGTTGCAGTATTCGTTTCACTTCCGCATGTGTAAGCACCACTGGAAGACGGCGTCGCTGTCGAGCCTTTTCAAATGCCAGGGGCTCCAATTCAATATTAAAAAACTTGCGGTAGAGGTAAATGAGTGCGTTCAAGGCGATACGTTGGGTCGCAGGTGAGCAGCTTCGGTCGTGCCCCAAAGCACTCAAAAACTGGTTGATGTGCTGCGCTCCCAGTTTCTTCGGGTGTTTCTTGTCGTGGAAGTAAATAAAACGCCTTATCCAGTGTATGTACGTTTTTTCCGTCTGGTATGCATATCCCTTATCGCGCATGTCTAACTGTATGCGGTGAATCAGACGCGGAGAACTCGACGGCACCAAAGGGCGGATGTCATCCATGGCTGCAAGCCCCCCTGGCTATACTGTACATATGCACAGTATAGCCCATGTGACGACACGCGAGGGCGGTTTTTCAAGAGAACTACATGAAGGCCTCTCCTGCTAGCTGTCTTAACCTTCTGAAACTAAGCAAGATTCTCTGACCGTAAAGAAACTTCGGGGGACGAATTTGATGAAAAGTCGCGGGAGAATAATTCTCGCTATCTACGGATTGGAAGTTAGCTATAATGTTGACGTGTTGGTTCTAAAAGGATTTCGGGCGAGACACACATGGAAAGTTTGAAAATAAATGGAATTGGGTTATCAGACCGATTCCGCATAATTAGCTGTTATGTGGAATGGTTAGCATCCTCAATTTTGCCGGATTCGTGCTCTTTTTAGGGGCGTTGATCTCTGGGGCGTTAAGTCTTGTCGAGTGGTCCCGTCCCATCTGGGGTGTTGCAGCATTGGGTTTCGCTCTAGCTGCAATTCCAGCTGGATACAAAATCGGGGTCTTTCGGGCGTTAGTTTGGGTTGCCCTACTTTATTCGATTTATATGATCGGAAACCCGGAATCCAAATTGTCTGAATTTTTGGCTTTAATTGTCTTTTTTGTAATAGCTTGGGTTGCCGGTCTCGAATTTGAGGCTGGAGACGTAGATTAGAAATGACTCCACATAACAAATCATTAAAGGCGGACGCCGTAAACGGCGCCGCTTAATTCCAACGTTATGTTCAACGATGACACTAACTGACGACGAGAAGGCGGCTGTTCGGCGAGCTCTCACGGGAAGCAAGAGCAAGCTAGTTCATTTCGTCCACTACCTGCTCTACATCTTGCCTGGATTGTTCATCGGGCTTTACGGTTGGTATCTCGGCGAGATCATTGCGGTTCTGGTTGGGTTTGGTGTGCTGCTCGGTACCGTCGTGTATCTCCTTTTCTGGTCGTCCGGATTTTCGCATCATCTAATCAACGCGCTGGAGAAGTACGAGAGTGAAGTCGGTGCTTTGGAAAACAGTGATGGATCGAGAACATAACCAGTCATTAAAGGCGGACGCCGTAAACGGCGCCGCTTAATTCAAACGTTATGTGGTCTATTCGGACGGCGAAAATCGGCACACTAATCGGTGCTTTGGTTGCGCTTGTCGGTTTGTGGGTTCTGGCGGACGGATTTACGTCAGGAAACTGGGCTATGGTTAAGATCGGGGCTGTTGCAACGCTAGTTGGTGCAATCGCAGTCATTGTTTTCAGGCCCGACTTTAGGAATCTTCGCTAGTAGTTCGGCTCTTGGAGAAAGATCCAATGACTGAGCCACATAACAAATCATTAAAGGCGGACGCCGTAAACGGCGCCGCTTAATTCCGACGTTATGTGAACATTGCCAAGGCCAGGAAAGAGCAATTTGGGGTGTTCTCTTGTTGGTGCGGGGAAAGAACGGTGGAAGGTGGTCATTCTTTGAAAGCGTCGCTCTGTTGGGGCGCTTAACCCCGCGTTCTCGCAAGTATCGCCGAGTTCAAGCCAGTAAGGAGAAGCCGGGTGCCACATTCGCCAAATGAGAAATTTGCGCTAGGCTTTAGAGAGGTAGGCGAGGCTGAGCGAGTATGCAGGTAGTTCAACATAACCAGTCATTTAAGGCGGACGCCGTAAACGGCGCCGCTTAATTCCAACGTTATGTGAACAGAGCCAATGCCCAGGAAGAGCAATTCGAGGGGTTCTGTTTATGGTGTTTTGAAAGATCGGTGGAAGGTGGTCATTCTTAAAGAGCGTCGCTTTGTTGTGGCGTTTAACCCCGCGTTCTCGCAAGCATCGCCGAGTTCAAACCACTAAGGGGAAGCCGGGTGCCAAATTCGCCAATCGAGAAATTTGCGCTAGGCTGTAAAGAGGTAGGGGAGGCTGAGCGAGCATGCAGGCTGTTCAACATAACCAATCATTAAAGGCGGACGCCGTAAACGGCGCCGCTTAATTCCAACGTTATATGCACATCACGTGAACCCGGTCGTCCAAGCATTTTTCCACTTTTCTTGGATTTACGGTGCTCTGGTGTTTTGGCCGGGCTTGAGGCTCTTTAGCAAAGCACGCCCTCAATCATTGCGCGGTTTTAAATGGCAATTCTGGGTCCAGGTTGTGTTTTTGGCCTTCACTTTCGGGCTGGTTTACTACTACAGATGGGCTGGTTACAGAGACTGGTTGCACGCACTGTTTCTTCCGTACTTTGTCGGGCTCTTGGGCTGGGTTGCGGCAGTGGTCCTGCTAGCTCGGCTAATATGGGGCAATCGCAAGCCAGGTCGGGAGCAAGAGGGGTAGGCTATGGCATATAACAAATCATTAAAGGCGGACGCCGTAAACGGCGCCGCTTAATTCCAACGTTATGTGAACAGTGCCAAGGCCAGGAAAGAGCAATTCGAGATGTTCTATTTTGGTGCGGGGAAAGATCGGAGGAAGGTGGTCGTTCTTTGAGAGCGTCGCTCTGTTGTGGCGTTTAACCCCGCGTTCTCGCAAGCATCGCCGAGTTCAAGCCAGTAAGGGGAAGCCGGGTGCCACATTCGCCAAATGAGAAATTTGCGCTAGGCTTTAGAGAGGTAGGCGAGGCTGAGCGAGATTCGATGTTTTCACATAACCAATCATTAAAGGCGGACGCCGTAAACGGCGCCGCTTAATTCAAACGTTATGTGCACAAGAACAGCGAAGTTCGGGTTTGAAGTCGTGGCTCAGGGGCTCCACTCCATCCTTGCTTCATCGGTGCAAAGGCGAACGATGTACCAAGATCCAAACTCACACGTGGATGACAACTTTGACTTTATCGTCCTCGATTTTGCAAAAGGCTTAGTTAATTCTGGGCACCTGGATGAGGCGGTGGCCATCGAGATTCAGCAGCTGTATCTTGAGGCTGAACGGGAGCTCAAAGGAATGTCATGGCAGGAGCAGGACGTCTTCTTGGATAGTGATTCTCCGGCAGCTTCCAAGTGGAAGTCCGAAGCTTCCCGATTGCTAGCTGTCGTTGAAGCACATAACAAATCATTAAAGGCGGACGCCGTAAACGGCGCCGCTTAATTCAAACGTTAGGTGACTATCAGTGTATTCAGTTGACCGGAAGGACCGAGTACAGAAACTGATGGATATTCCGCTATCATCTGTTGGTGCACCGATTCCTGCCGTTGTTGCAGGGGAACATGAGGTCGCAGTTTTATTCTACGCTCAAGATGAAGATCCAAACTGGGACGGTACAACAGTTCGGGTAGTGGGAGCTGATTCAGCGTCTGAAACGTGTGTAATTGTGAGATTCAAGAATGCTTGCGCCCACCTATTCGGTCCGCCAAATGATGAAGCTATTTCAGGGCATCCACTTTATTCTCGCGGGCTTGAGCCACATGGAAATTTTGAGGTACTCAATTCCTCCTGGATTCGGACTCTTGAACGAATGAATTCGGTTCATCCGCAACATGACAAGAAGAAGTACTTATCCAATCGGCGGCATTTTGTATTAGCTTTTCACGATTCTACTTTTGAGTGTGTTGCAAGATGCTATGAGTTCTCGATACATCCCGGTTCTATTTGTAGCCACCTTGTGCAAATAGGCCCCGAAGTTGTATAGGGAGTAGAGGTGGTCCCAGTTATTTGAACAGCAAACCCGATTCTATAAGTGGATGCCTGCCCCGGGTTTAAGCTGCCATGGGGAGTGGCAGCGATTCAAAGTAG
>MDSW01182884.1_pt1 | contig 100149 bp, 77 predicted proteins | sample 811171 | NCBI WGS metagenome assembly MDSW01 (sample SAMN05326641, study PRJNA326480) | marine metagenome | isolation source: seawater | place: Atlantic Ocean: North West | collected 2012 | reverse complement strand
TCATTATTTGTGCAGGGAGGGGTTATACGTGGGTCAAAATTCGATGCAAATCTGGGGGGTTAGTGGGTCAATTTTCGGTGCAAATCAACACAAAAGAGCCCGTGCCCGCGCACTGGTTCAGGCGACTAATAACACTGTCGGGATCGAATGCGCTGAATTTGCGCTCAAGCCGAAGCAACTCAGCTTTACATAGCGAGAGAAACTCCTCGCCGCGCCCATCGGTATTGTCGACAATTATGCGGCAGGCCCGGCCAAAAGCGTGGACCCGGACTTCACTCACCTGCAATGTCCCCACCCGCTATCCGCTTGCGTTATGCCCCTGTCGGGCTATTCAGCCCCCTGCGCACCTTCGGGCTGTGTTATAAGCCTGCAAATGTAACACCGCATAGCGCGGTGTGCCAAGAGTCTAGAAGCCGCGCCAGTCCTGCTCAGGCAACTGGACAGATACGCTGGTGCCAGAGGAGGTATCGATTTCTACCGTGCCGCCCAGGTGAGCCGCAATTGCCTGGATCACAGAGAAGCCAGAGCCTGGCGGCGCCAACTCCAGGGCGTCCGGTTCCAGCCCGACACCATTGTCGCTGACCGTCAGGGTGTATGAAAAGCGAGAGGTGGATTTGAGTAGTTCCTCGCTGAAGCGAATGATCAGGTATTTTGTCGAGAAATCGTTGTCGAAGGCATGAAACAGGCTATTCTGCAGCAGTTCGAGCAAAACGACTGCCAGCGGAGCGCTGATGGTCGTGGGGATCAGTTTGTCGGGCAGATCGTTTACCGTGATAACGGTGGCAGAGTCGAGCGGCGATTCTTCAAGCAATCGCGACAGGATAAAGTCACAGTACTCAAACAGATTTGCCTTGGGTTCGTCCGGCCCATAGAACGTGTAGTCCTCGAACGCCGACAGCGCGTACATGCGTTTTGCCAGGCCATCGCCATGAATGACCAATGGCGACTCTCCGCTGGATTTACAGTCCGTGCCGGTAAAAACACCGACCAGGCCCAGTATCTCCAGTTTGTGATCGTAAGCCGACTGGAGAACCTCGTTCTGGTACTCGAGTTGCTCCTGCATATTGTCGTCAGCGATCTCTCCTTCGATAAACATCTCATGGGCAAGTTCTTTCGCGCGCCGTTCGACAACATAGCTTGTATACACCCGGTGTACGTTCCACCAGAACACTAGTAGAGCGACGCCGTAGAGTGAATACGCCCACCATGTGCGCCACGGTGGCGGCAGAACTGTCAGGGAAAGTTCTGCTCCGTCCGGATCCCAAACACCGGAAGAGTTCGAGCCCTTGACTGTGAAGAGATACTCACCTGGAGGGAGGTTGGTGTAGGTTGTTGAGTTCTTGGTGCCGTTGTCGATCCATTTCGGGTCGAAGCCGTTTAGTTTGTATCGATACTCTCCTAGTCCAGGATGAAAAACGTCCATTGTGCTGAACTGTAGCGTGACTGAATGAGCGTGATGTGGAATTACAATTCCCTTCCTGAGTACTACTGGAGATAGCTCCCTTTCTTTGCCTTCATACAATGAAACGTATGTTAATCGCGTAGTGGGGATGCTAGATTCAATTCGAAAATCGCCGGGAAGAAAACTGTTGTAGCCGTTGGTTCCCCCAAAATATACATTACCTCTAGAGTCTTTGTATGCCGATCCATAGGTAAAGTCTTGATCTTGCAGGCCGTCAGCTACTGTGTACAGTTTTGTGAGTGAGCCGCCTGAGTCTAGATTTGCAATACCTTGACTAGTGGATAGCCAGATGTTGCCCGAGTGGTCCTGTTGTATGCTGTATACATTGAGGCCCTTCAATGGGGTCGTATAAGGCGCAGATTCAAGCTTTCTATAGTTTCTCCTGATACTGTCCTTGTTCCAACGATAAAGCCAATGGTGCCTTGTTCCTATCCAGATATCTCCGGTGTGTGATTCGGTCAATGAATATACAAACGGTACATCGGTACTATCTTCTAACACAAGAGGAAGAAGCTCAAAGGCATCATACTCCTCTACATACCTGTAAATCTTGTCAACACATACTACAAGTAGTCCCAATGAACTGGAGTGAAAAACTAGATTGACCCGGCTTTCAGGAAGAAGGTCCTCCTCCAGCATGGATCGTGTAGACTCATTTCCCACTCTGACTAGACCGCTTCCAAATGTAGAGACCCAATACTCGGATTTGTCCGTATCCGGGTAGATGTGCACTATCTGGCTTTCGCTCGTGTAGTCCGCAGAATGCGCATTGAAGTCTAGGGTATCTGCGTCTATAACTAGAATGCTTCCGCCGAAGAATCCTGCAATGACCTTGTTTCCGAGAGTGGCCAGCGCTGTTACTCTCTGGTCTGGCAAGGAGGGATCGCTCGTATTTACAAACTTACCAACTGGAAAGTGTTCGCCTGAGGACGAATTTCTTCTGAATAGACCGTGGTAAGTTCCTATCCATAAATTCCCGTTGTGGTCCTCGGTAAACGCAGTCACTTCCCCAGTTAATGGGCTGTTACGTGAATGAATGTACGAGAAAGGACTAAATGAAAGAATGCTCAAACCTTTGGTAGTGCATATCCACACATTGCTCCCGTCTGGATAAAGCGCGTATATATCTCTACTTGATAAGCCTGCTCCTTCATTGCTGATATCTTTGTAAGAAAGAAGCTGCTTATCAGAAATGTACAAACCATTGTCCGTTGCAATAAGAACGTGCTCAGAAGTAACCAGAATGTCAGAAATATGTACGGCGCTATCTCTCCGAATCTGCAGATATCCAATTATTGCTCCAGTAGTTGGGTCTACTTTGGCAATTTCTCCTTTCTCAGTGCTCAAGTACAAGTATCCGTTCGCATCGAACTCAAGATTTGAGACCTGAATGTTCCCATTGAGCTTTGTGCCACGTATAACAAATTTTTCTGCGACCTTTTCGGCCGTATTCAATCGGAACAACACACGATCACCAGCCACTATAAACTCATTGACCAAAACTTCTGCGATAGCTGTTGGCCTTCCGATCTGCTCTGCCATTTCTTCACTGTTAAGCCAATATGCGTGCCTTTCAGTTTCCGGATAATAGAGCCAAAGCTTACTTTCGTCTCCCAGCCACATTGCGCCCGAAGTCGAGCTATACATGCTTGTGAAAAATCCTGTTGACCCAGGAAAAATACTCTTGAGATCGCGCCACTCACCAGTAGATCTATCCCACTCAAGCAGGCCCTTGCCGTATGTGGCTACCAGTATGTTCTTAGATTGGCTTTCTGAAATTCCTCTGACATCATACGGCGTAGAGTTAGTGTTTCTAGAGTTGGGAGCGCTATAAGAGACTAAGCGGTTGCCATCGAATCTAAACAGGCCTTGCTGAGTGCCGATCCACAGTAGGCCCTCTGAGTCTCTCAGAACTCTAGTAACCGCAGCTTTCTGAAGAACTATTGGAAGATTCGAGTGAGTTATGTGAGGTTGAAGTGCTTGTGTGGTCTGGCTTAAAAAAAATAGAGTAAAAAAGTACAGAGGTAACATTCTACGACGAGCGGAACATTCCTGCTTATGAAAAGCGGCCCGGAGGTGTGCTTCGCTCAGACTGGCCTGGGTATATTGAAGTTCTAGAGGCGTCTCAGACGGTCCGGCGTTTTGATTGATGCGCAATTCGCCACTTATTGCTGTCGAACTTCAACAAAGGTCGATCCAAATTCGTCGACAAAGCTAAGGTAAGAAGCTTGCAATATTTCGACTTGGTCTTCTATGTTTTCCATCTTTCCTGCCTTGCTCAGTTTCTCAATATCGGCGCTAATTGTTCTAACTTTCTCTGCTCCAATATTAGCGCTCATAGACTTGATGGCGTGGGCCGCTCGAGACGCCTCTATGGAGTCATTTTCTGAAACGTGCTGAAAGAGTTCGTTCAACTTAAGAGCCATCTGGTCGCAGTAACCTTCGAATATTGAATCCAGTATCGGCTTGCCAGTTTGGCGTTCTACCTCTTTAATGCTCTCAATCGCGGAAAGATTGAATATTTCATCTCGTTCAGAGTTTTCAGTCTCCTGAGGTTCTGTAGACTCGACTATCTGAAATGCTTCAACAAAGGATTTTGAATCGGCGGTTGGGCGGGCAATCTTGTTGCCGAGAAGGCTCTCTATAGTTTTCTCTATATCGGCGAGTGAAAAGGGCTTATTGATGTATGCATCCATACCCGATGCCTCGCATCGTCTGCGATCATCTTCGTCAGAACCGGCTGTTAAGGCCACAATTGGGGTTGGCGCAGATTCTTGGGATTGCTCAAACTCCCGAATTTTCTTCGTGGATTCATATCCATCTAGTACTGGCATTTGGCAGTCCATGAATACAAGGGAATAATTTCCATTCTTGAATTTGTTAAGTGCAACCTGTCCGTTAATGGCTATCTCTACCTGATATCCTAAGATCTGTAGCATTTCCATAACGATGCGTTGGTTAGTTTCGACGTCCTCAGCTACCAAAATACTTAGTCTAGGAGTGGCGGCTTTTGAGTTGTCTGCGGGCGCTAAGCCCGTTGATAATTCAGTAAGTGAATCCGCAAGGAGCAATTTTTGTAGCGCAGAAGACATTAATGGCTTACTAAGCATCTTCCACTTCCCAGCGAATGCCTCTGGTACGTTTGTATTGATCGGGACTAGTAGGATGTTAAGTTTTCCTGTTGCGTCATTAAGAGCTTGCGCGTCTATTTCAGAAAAGATTCCTTGATTGTAGTCCACCACAAGTAGATCACATTCTTTTTGATCAATGCCAAAAATGCCTTCTCTGCCAATCTGGATCACTGAGATTCTGAGACGTGCCAAGTGGCTGTCAATCATTTCAAAGACATAAGGGTTCTCTGTTAGGACTATTGCGGTTTTTCCAGATAAGTCTACGGTGCTTTGAGTAGTCTCCTTTGCGATTTCAAAAGGCATTGATAACGTAATTTTTGTGCCTTTCCCCACGGCGGAGTTCACGATGATGTCGCCACCCATCAGTTCAATGTAGTGACGGGATATGGAGAGGCCGAGTCCGGTACCTCCATATTCTCTGGTGGTGCTTGTATCCGCTTGTGTGAACGGTTCGAATACGCGATTTTGCGTATCCTCGTCCATGCCTATGCCATCATCTTCAACGCTAATATAGACCAAGGCGCGTTCTGGAGTGGACGAACTAAATTTCGGTTCTATGCGAACGTTGATATTTCCGTGATGAGTAAACTTGATCGAGTTGCTAACCAAATTCATTATAACTTGCCGCAATTTGGTTGGGTCGCCGAGCAACAGATAGGGAGTGTCAGGGTGGCATATATTGTTAAGTTCTAGTCCCTTGCGGGTTGCAGGTTCGCTCTGCAAATAACAAATATCGTCGATTAGTTCCGTTAGGTTGAATTCAACAGATTCAAGCTCTACTTTCGAAGCCTCTACCTTTGAGAAGTCTAAAATTTCATTGATCAGACCAAGAAGAGATTCCCCGCTTTTGTGAGCAGCGTTTGCAAACTGTTCCTGTTGGCTATTCAAGTTTGTGTGTAGCAGCAGTTCAGTCATGCCTATGATGCCGTGCATGGGTGTTCTAATCTCGTGACTCATTGTCGCTAAAAAGTCTGATTTGGCACGTGTCGCATCTTCAGCAATTTTCCTGGCTTCCTCTAAGTCTTTTGTTCTTTCTTCGACTCGAGTTTCAAGTTCGCGTTGGATTTCTAAAGCTTTGAAGGCTTTCCTTCTCTGCCGGTAGAAGTAATAAGCAATAATTCCAATCGCGACGATCGAGTAGACGATATATGCAGCGTTGCTCCGCCACGGTGGTGGGGCGACTATTATAGGAAGGCTTAATCCATCCCAGTTCCATGTGCCGTCAGGACTGGCGGCCGCTAGTCGAAGCGTGTAGGTGCCAGGCGGCAGTGTGGTAAACGAGGCGACTCTGGAGTCAGGGGATATAACCCATTCAGGGTTTATGCCTTCTAGTTTATAGGCGTAGTTGATCAGATCTGGGCTGGAGTAGTCTGCTGCGAAAAATTCTACGGACAGCATGCGATCTTGATAGCCAAGTTCGATAGACTCTAGCGCGTGATATGGAGTCTCGAACTCGCGGCGCTGATTCATAACCTTGATCTGGGATATTGCGATTTTTGGTGGAACTCTTTCTAAGCTTAGTTCGCTAGGGTGGACGGTATTGAAGCCACTAATACCTCCAAAATAGATTGTCCCTGAGTCTGATCGGAAAGAGGCGCCCAGTGTGAACTCGGAAGCCTGCAAACCGTCTCTGACACCGTATTGGTGAACCTCCAAGTCAACCGGATTAATCCTAGTAAGACCTTTATTGTGAGAAACCCAGACCCACCCATTGTCATCACCCTGAATCCCGTAGATGTTAGAACTGGGCAGGGACATTTTCTCCGAAAATTGCTGTATAGCTAGTGTTAGATTCGCCCTGCTTTGGGCCGGCCACAGGTTAATTCCACCTCCAGCTGTGCCAATCCACAGCGTCCCATCTGAGTCTTCCCAGAAACACCAAGGCATATCGGACGAAAGAGAATCTGAGTCAGTTGGGTCGGCAAAAAAGCGTGTGAACTCAAGTGTCTGAATGTCAAGTTTGTTGAGACCGTTTTCTGTTCCTATCCATACGAAGCCCAATGAATCCTCGTATATCGCTAGTACTTCGTTGTTGCTGAGACTTGAGTTGCTATTTGGGTCGTGTGTCAGATTCAGAAAGGTTATGCCGTCGTCTCGTAAAATACTAAGGCCACCACCGTACGTCCCGACTAAGAACTGGCCAGTGGATAGTCTCAGCATCGAAGTAATGCCATTTGCGCCAATAGAGTTTGGTCGTAGGCTACTGTGGCGGTGAACTGTAACGTTTCCAGAAGTTAGATCTAGTTCATTCAGTCCACCTTCATAAGTGCCAACCCAAAGTTTGTCGTCATCGCTATACAGGCTCATTACACGGGGATCAGAAATTGAGGGTGTAGTTGATTCGTTTATCCAAGTAAACGAATCGGACTCAGGGCGTAGTCTATTAAGGCCATCGTCTGTGCCGACCCAAAGGCTTTCATCAGGTGTTTCAGCGAACGCGTTGACAGAGTTGTTGGATAAATTGCCTTGAGCCTGATCAAATTTTTGAAAATCAGTTCTCATTCCGGATGCCAGGCCTGACATAGTACCGACCCAGTATTTTTTCTCTTGAGATTGGTAGACGCTAATAACTATGTCTTCGGGTAAGTTCGTGTTTTGCCTCGTGTATCTAACAAACTGTTCTGAATATTTGTCGTAGAAATTCAATCCTTCTATTGTGGCTACCCAAATATCGCCGTTCATGTCTTCGAATATGTCTGAAACTTTATTTGATGACAGTGAGCTTTGGTCAGCCATGGAATGCTGAAAAAATGTGGCGGATTCTGTTCTGGGATCAAACTTTGCTATTCCGGCATTGAGTGATGCCAGCCATATATATCCAGATCGATCAGTAATTATTCTATGGATTCCTCCAAGTATGCTTATCCCAGGGTCACTTTTGCCTTTAGAGATGATTCGAACTTGGTTTTGCTGCGGGTTAACTTTCAGTAAGCCGGTAGATTCCGTAGCAGCCCATATGGTGCCGTCGGGAGTTTCAGTAAAGCTGCCGATTTCCCCAGTATAAGGGATGTTCCCATTGCCAGAGATGTAGTGATGAAACGAGCGGTCAGTGGGATTGAACTGGCTGAATCCGTTCGAATACCCGAGCCACAACATCCCCATAGAATCAGTGAAGACGGTATGAATATTGTTTGAGTAGGGTGTTTCTCTATTGTTTGGGTCGGCGTCAATTGCCTCAAAGCTATTGGAGATTGAATTGTAGAAAACTAGCCCTCTTCCAAACGTAGAGAGCCAGATATTGCCTGTTTTATCCTCTGTGATTCTTGTGATGAAGTTGGTTGGCAGGGAGCGAGGGTTGGAGGCTGAGTGGCGATAACTTTCCAATTCATGCCCATTGTATTTGTTTAGCCCTTCTTGAGTGACAAACCACAGTACGCCACGAGAGTCTTGGAAAGACTGCCTCACGCTGTGTTGAGTTAGCTTATCGGAAAAAACAGCGGGGTTGAGATTTACATCAACTAGTGGAAGTTCCGCTCCGTAAGTTGAGGCTGTCAACGAAAACAGTGCGATTAGAGCAAGATGATGTCGAAGCTTCATGTGTTTTTTAGCCAGGACATGATTGGAGGCTAGTTTAGGCCACTAGTTTATAGGCATAAAGCTATCAAACTCGCGCATTTATTAAAAAAAACAGAAAAAAACGCACCCCTCGGGGGAAGGCGTCCCCGAATTGGATGCGTTTTTCAGTTCGCGCTCTGGCCTTACGGCCGAGAAGAGCGATATTAAAGTCGCTTTATCCGCGACCCCAGCGATTGCCGGTCTGCTCGGAGAAGCTACCGCGACCCCAACGCTTGCCAGACTGCTCGGAGAAGCTACCGCGACCCCAACGCTTGCCAGACTGCTCGGAGAAGCTACCGCGACCCCAGCGCTTGCCAGACTGCTCGGAGAAGCTACCACGGCCCCAGCGCTTGCCGGACTGCTCGGAGAAGCTGCCGCGACCCCAACGCTTGCCAGACTGCTCGGAGAAGCTACCACGGCCCCAGCGCTTGCCGGACTGCTCGGAGAAACTGCCGCGGCCCCAGCGCTTGCCGGTCTGTTTGGCGACTCCGGCATTTGCAGATTGGTGAATGCCAGACTTGCTTTGGCCCCACTTGTAGCCACTTTGGGGCTCGGGAGAGTCGGCCCACATAGTGCGGGATTGATGGGAAGTTGAGGGGCTGCCCCACTTATTCCCAGACACAACCTTCCCAGTGTATTGCTGGGTGTTAGCCAGGGCATGGCTGACGCGGTGTACGAGGTTGCCAGATTCTGCCGACTGCCCCTGGAGGCCTTCAGCGAGGGACGTAGAGGGCGCGAGCAGTACAAGTGCAGCACTTGTAATACCAGTGACCCCCATCTTCTTGATGGTTTTCATAGTTACTTCCTGCCTTCTTGTTTAATAAAGCCCGGTCATACATGTGACCGAGTTCTCCATTTGGGTCCTGACTAGGGACTCAGTTCGCACTCTTACGGCACGATACTTGACATGTTATACGGAAGTTGGCCGGGAAAGAATAGTTTTTGCTTTACCCTTTTTGGGGTAGGCCTTTGGCAAGGCGGCTCGGGGATCGCGGGCGAGGCGCCGGGACGCGCCTAAGGGGCTGATTTATTAAACATTAATTTCGCGGGAGAAGGGGGTTTGTGGCTGACCCGGGTGGGTCACTGGCCTTCCCCGGGGAGCGTATTTGCGGGCCCGGCTGCCGGTTTCCCGGGCTGCCGGAGGAGGTTGTCGATAGCGGCCTTCTCTGACAGGTACATTTCCTCCCAGTCGAACGCGGATTGAGCTGCCTGGGCGGACTCCTGGCCGCCTATATCCATTCTTTCTATATGGTCTTTGACTCCCCAGCGGCGCGTATCACTCATGCCTTGAGCGCTGGGTTCGCTGGCAACCATTTCCGCGAGCCCGGGGAGGCTGGGGTTATCGTCCTCGTCTATTATCGCCGGGCCGTAAAAATGCCTCTCTCCGGCGAGGTCAGCGGCGATATCGAGGTCCGTGTTGCCACAGCCGCGCTCGCCGAGGATGACCGCCCGGGTCGCCGTGACATAGCCGTAGCCCTGCTCGAAGGGGCTGTACGCCAGCAGGCCATCGCGGTTGATGGCCGGTTCGGCGCTGGTTATCAGTTTGCACTTGATGTCGTCGGGGCTCAGGTCTGGCTCCAGTTGCAGCAGCAGGGCCGCAAAGCCGGACACCAGGGCGGCGGCCTGGGAGGAGCCGGTTGAGGCGTACTCTCCGCCGGCAAGGATGTCCTCCGGGGCGGATTCGGCGAGGTCCGAATCGGGGTGCACCAGGCCGGTCATGTGGCCGCCCAGGGCCACGATGTCGGGTTTGACGTGTCCGGCGGGCGTGGGGCCGCGGGAGGAAAAATCCGGAATGTAGTCGTCGTCGCGCGTGTCCGGTGTCCAGGAGTCGGTCACCGCGCCCACGGTGATCACGTAGGGCAGGTTTCCCGGTGAGCCCACGGTCATCAGCTCGGGGCCGTCGTTGCCTGCCGCGGCGACGACGGTGATGCCCGCCGCCCAGGCGCGCATGGTCGCCTGGTTGACCGGGTCTTCCCAGTAATGCCAACGCGGCAACTGTGCGAAGGACAGGTTCAGCACACGGATATTGTACTTCTCCCGGTGGTCCACGACCCACTGAATACCGCGTACGATGTCCAGCAGGTGCGCCTTGCCCTCACGGTCGAGGATTTTTACCGCGACGATATTGGCGTCCGGCGCCACGCCCTTGAAGCTGCCGGTCGCCTGGCCGTTTTTCAGGGTGGGGCCGCTGTGCGCGACAATGCTGGTCATGTGGGTGCCGTGCCCACTCTCATCCAGCGCCTCCTGTCCGGCGGTGTCGGTAATCGCGTCGTAGCGCGCCAGCACACGGGGTTTGCCCTGCGTATTGTGCATGAGGGCAGGGTGCTCCCACAGCCCCGAGTCCACCACGGCCACGGTGACTCCCTGGCCGCGGATGCCTTGCAGGTGCAGATCCGCGGCCCCGGATACCGTGCTGTAGTAGAAGTCTTCGTGATTGTTGTCGTATCCCGGTACGAGGTCGGTGGAGCAATCGCCGACGAAGCTCGCATCCAGTTCGAAATCCCGCTGCCGCAGCGCTTGTAGCAGGGAACGGGCCTGCGGCGCGCTGAACCCGATGACGAGATCCTCCCTGCCCTCGATAAGTGGCGCAGACGCTGTCGGGAAGGAGATTTCCAGGCTGGAACCGGACTGGTCGCGGTACAGCTGCTGGTCGACAACCTGGTCGCCCAGCGCCAGGTGGGTGACCCTGCCCAGGGATTCGGGCCAGCTGATCGTGAGAGATTTCCAGCGCGCGGCCTGCTCCCGCTTGTTGTACAACGGCCAGGCGATCTGGTCGCCCCTGAAGTCGAGTTCCAGGTGGCCGCGAACACGGCAGGGCTCGTCGTCCTCCTCCGGCGGGTCGTCCTCGCCCAGGTCGTCTATGTGGCGCGCCACGAGTTCCGACTCGAGCGCCCGCTCCAGTTGCGCCCTGGACATCCTCGCGCCGACCGCGTCGATGATGTGCAGGCTGTGTGTCAGGGTGCCGCCGGTGTCCTCCACCAGTTGCGCCAGCTCCTGCGCGGAGGCGCCCTGCAGCAGGACGTGTAGCTCCTCTTTGGCTTCGGCGTCGGCGCGCGCGGCGTGGGCGCCGTGCAGCAGCAAGGCCGAGAGAAAAGCTGCCAGCGGGGCGTGCTTCATCAGTGAGGGCGGAAGCCTAGTTGTCGACGACTTTTTTGAGTTGGCTTTTTACGACATTACTGATCTGCTGCGCAAAGTTTTCGCTCAGCATGGTCGGTACGTCCTCGGGGTAGAGCGGGCGCGAGAAATAAAAGCCCTGCAACAGGTTGCACTCGTTCCTGACCAGGTAGGACAGGTGGCGCTCGTTCTCGATGCCCTCGGCGATCACACGCAGGTTCAGTGTTTTCGCCAGCGCCAGGATGGCGTCGACGATGGCGGCGCCGTCGGGCGTGTCCAGGTCGGAGATGAAACTCTGGTCGATCTTCAGCGTATCGATGGGAAAACGCTTCAGGTAACTCAGGGACGAGTAGCCGGTGCCGAAATCGTCCACTGCCAGGTCGACCCCCAGCGCCTTGAGTTCGCGCAGCCGGGCAATATTGGTTTCCGCGTCCGTCATGATCGCGCTTTCGGTGAGTTCCAGTTCCAGGCGCTCCGGCGGCAGGCCGGACCTGTCGAGGAAATGGGCTATCCACTCCGGCAGGTTGCGCTGGTTGAACTGCAGCGGTGAGATATTGACGCAAACGCGAAAGGGCTTCAGTCCGAGCTCGTCCCAGTACAGGCAATTGCGGGCCACCTCGTCCATGACCCATTCGCCCAGCTCGATGATCTGTCCGGTACTCTCGGCGACCGGGATGAATTCGATCGGCGACACCATACCCCGCTTTGGGTGCTTCCAGCGCACCAGCGCCTCCATGCTGACCACCTCGCCGGAGCTCACGTCGATCTGGGGCTGGTAGCGAAGTTCCAGTTCATGATTGCGCATCGCATCGCGCAGCTCTTCTTCCATCTTGAGCTGCTCGACGGCCCTGGCGTTCATTTCCTCGTCGTAAAAACGGAAGCAGGCGCGCCCCTCGGCCTTCGCCACGTACATGGCGGTGTCGGCATTGCGCACCAGCGTATCGGCATCGGTGCCGTCCTGGGGGTAGAGGGCGATGCCCACGCTGGGGGTCACCACGGGGTTGTGCGACTGCAGCGCGATCGGTTCTGACAGGCTGTCCAGTATGCGCCTGGCGACCCGTTCGATATCGGCGACGCCCTCGACGTCAGAGAGCACCACGGTGAACTCGTCGCCACCGAGCCTGGCGATTTCCGTGGAGCCGCCGTCGTCCTCTCCGCGCTCGGCGTCGTTGTCCGTGAAGTAGCTGATCGCGTCGTCCTCGCGCAGCTCCATCGTCAGCCGTTTGGCGATCTCCACCAGCAGCCTGTCGCCGCGCGCATGGCCGATCGAATCATTGATGCGCTTGAAGTGATCAAGGTCGATGAACAGGAGGGCGGCGGACTTCTTGTGCCGCTGGGCGCGTTTCAGGATGCGGTTGAGTTGCTCGTTGAAACTGCGCCGGTTGGGCAGGCTGGTCAGCGGGTCGTAGTAGGCCAGGTAGCGCAGGCGATCTTCCTGGCGCTTGAGCGAGTTGAACGCGTTGCTGGCGCGCAACATGTACTGGACGTCGCGGCCGAGCAGGGACCAGTTGACGGGCTTGGTCTTGTATTGCGTGGCGCCGGCCTCGAAGCCCTCGTCGATGGATTGCCGGTCATCGGAGCCGGTGACGATCATGATGGGAATGGACTCGCCCTGGGGCAGCTGGCGTATGCGCTGGCAGGCTTCCAGGCCGGTCATGCCCGGCATCTCCACGTCGAGGAAGACGAGGTCGGGCCGCTCGCGCACGAAGATGTCCACCGCCTCCAGGCCATCGGATGCCTCGACCACGGTCATGCCTTCGGCTTCGAGGCACTGGCGGGTCAGGAGGCGCACATTCTGGTCGTCATCACAGACCAGGATCTTCGCCTGGTGATGGTTGCTGTCGTTGCTGGACATTACTGCTGGCGGTGCCCGGTGTGTCTGGCTTTCGTGGTAGGCTATCATTACTGGAACCTGCCGCATAGTGGAATAAGAACATACGCGGCATGGGCTTTGGCAGGGGTGTTTCCGCACAGTTTTCGGGGGAGATGATCGGCGCGATGCAACTGTATCCCGCGGCGCTGCTTAGGCTGCTGCCGCCCGCCGTCGTTACCGGGGCTGCGCTGTGGGGCCGCGCCTACCTGCCCGGCCTCGGCGGCGAGGCCAGGGTGATCCTGGAGTACCTGCCGTACCTGCTCTGCCTGGTCGCGGTGTGCATGGCCTGTCAGTTCAATCGCGCCAGGATGCTGCTGGCGGCCGTTGCCGTGGCGGCATTCTACTGGGCGGTGCAGCGCGACCTGCAGGTCAGCCTGGCGGAGGCGGAGGCGGCGCGCGCCTACCTCGCGTTCAGTCTCGCGCTGCCCCTGCTCACACTCTACCTGCTGCTTGTGCCCGAACGGGGCATCCTCAACTACCGCGGGCTTGCCACCGGCGCGGGCTTTGTCCTGTTGCTGCTGGTGGCTACCACCCTGGGGCCGCGCCTGGCTGAGGTGAACGCGGCGGCGGCGCAGTACTACGCGGCCTGGCCCGCGCCTGGCTACGTCATGTCCCGCGGCGCCAGCCTGCTGGCGGCGCTGGTACTGCTGGCCGGGCTGGTCATCCTGACCCTGCGTCACGAGGAGTCGGACGCGGCGCTGTTGGGGGCGTTTCTCGCCCAGTATCTCGCGCTGGCGTTGCTGCACCTGCCCCAGGTGTCGCTGGCGATGGGGCTGGCGGCGGCCCTGTGCGTCTTGTGGGGGGTGCTGCGCAGCTCCCACGCCATGGCCTACCGCGACGAACTGACCGGGCTGCCGGGTCGCCGCGCCCTGAATGAACGGCTCAAAATGCTCGGCCGCAGCTATGTCATCGGCATGCTGGATGTGGATCACTTCAAGCGCTTCAACGACACCTACGGCCACGATGTCGGCGACCAGGTGTTGCGCCTGGTCGCCTCGAGGATTCGCACCGTGCGCGGCGGCACCGCCTACCGCTATGGCGGCGAGGAGTTTTGCGTGGTGTTCCCGCGGCGTACGCTGGAGGAGAGCGCCGCGGCGCTGGACGCGATGCGCGATGAGGTCGCCAACTACCGCATGTCGTTGCGCGATCGCAACCTGCGGCCGGAAAATCGCCGCCAGGGCAGCCGTCGGCGAGGCGCCACGCGCCTGGGCGCCGACCAGGTCTCGGTCACGGTCAGCGCGGGGTTGGCGGCCCGCGACGATGAAAAACCCGACCCCGGGTCCGTTATAAAGTCAGCGGATGCAATGCTCTACAAGGCCAAGCGCGCCGGCCGCAACCGCGTCGCGTATTGAGCGGTTGTGCGGGATCTAGGATGGCGGGATCTAGGATAGAAGCTGGTCGCGCCGCTTCAGGCCCTGCTCGCGTACGAAGCGCGGCAGTTGTTGCAGCGGTATGGCGGAACTGTAGTAGTAGCCCTGTACCTGCTGGCACTGCTTTTCTCGCAGGAATTCGACCTGTTCGTGGGTTTCCGCGCCCTCGGCCACCACCAGCATGCCCAGGCGGCGCCCCATTTCGATGATCATGGTGCACACCGCTTCCTGGTGCTCGTTGTGCGGCAGGTCGCGTACAAAGCAGGCGTCGATCTTCAGCGCGGATATGGGCAATTCGGTGAGGTGGGTCAATTGCGAGAACCCGGTGCCGAAATCGTCCAGCGAGAAGGAGATGCCCAGGGAGCGCAGTTCGTCCATGCGCGCCTTGATCGCGCCGGGGCTCTTCAGGATGATCGACTCTGTCAGCTCGAACTCGATGCGCGATGCGTCGGCTCCGCTGCGCGCGATGATATCCTTGACGATATCGACGAAGCGTTCTTCCTGGATCTGTGAGAAGGAAATGTTCACTGCGACGTCGACGTTGTCCATCTGCTGGTCGGCGAGCCACACCTGGGCATTGCAGGCGTGCTGGATGACCTGGTAGCCGATGGTCTTCATCATGCCCATGTCTTCACAGGTGGAGATGAACTCGCCCGGCAGTATCAGCCCGCGCTCCGGGTGATTCCAGCGCAGCAGCGCTTCCAGTCCCACCAGGTGCCCGGTCGCCAGGTCCACACGCGGCTGGTAGTGCAGTTCGAACTGGTTTTTACGCACCGCGGTACGCAGTTCCGCCGCCAGGGAGTTGTTGCCCGCCACGTCGAAGGTGAGCTTGTCCGAGTAGCGGATGAAACGCCCGCCCTCGATGCTCTTGGCCTGCTGCATTGCGCTGCGCGCGTGCTCCACCAGGTCGGAGAAGTCCTGGCCGTCCTCGGGGTACATGGCCGCGCCAATGCTGGCGTCCACCGCTACCTGCTGGTCGCTGAGGATCATCGGCGCGGAGATGGACTTGAGCATCTTCTCCGCGATCTGCTCTACCGCCTGGGCGGAGTTCACGTCCTCGAGCACCACGGCGAACTCGTCGCCGCCGAGGCGGGCGATGCTGTCGGTGCTGCGCATCTTGTTGATCAGCCGCCGCGAGATGGACTTGATCATGATGTCCCCGTCGGCCTCGCCGTAGTGATCGTTGATGTTCGCGAACTGGTCGATGTTGATATAGAGCAGGGCGGTGTTGAAACCGTAGCGCTCGGAGCGGCCCATGGCGCGCTCCAGGTGCGCGCGGAAACCGACGCGGTTGAGCGCACCGGTCAGGGAGTCGCGGTTGGACAGCCGCTGGATTTTTTCGTGGGCCCGCTTCAACTGGACGCTGTAGTCGAGAATGCGGTGCACCAGGGCATCCTGCAACTGGCCGCGCACCAGGTAGTCCTGTGCGCCGAGTTCGCGCAACTGCGCGACGGTGTCTTCGTCCGCCTCGTCCAACAACAGGATCAACGGCGCGGTGGCCTCGTGCTTGCTGGCCAGGCGCAGCAGGTACTCCGTCTCCGGTCCGTAGGCCATGATCACCACGTCCACCATCGGGTCCAGCAGCGCTTCCAGGGGGCGTTCGAAGGATTCGGAGGAGGCGAGGCGAAAACGCGGCGGTACGGCGCGCTCGAGGCTGGCAGACAGCACGAGGTGATCTGCCTTGTCCTCGGAGATAATCAGTACTGTCTGTTGTTCCACGTCCTGTTCCTGGATGCCGGGCTAATCGCGTCGCTGTTCAAGGCGCCGTTCGCTCCGCGCGCTCGCCGGGGGTCGGTGAGGCTCAGGGCGTCTTATTCTTTGTATAACATGAAGTTATACGGAATTACTAAGAGAAATTCTAGTGATAGTTTCTTCAAAATTACCAAACGTCAGGCGCGCCGCCCCGGGGCGCCGGCGATGCGGGTGCGGGCAACAAACGCAATGCGATCCTGGCCCGGGCCGCCATTGCCTGTATTGCGCCATGCATTAGGCTACGGGAAACCCCTTAGGAAGCAGGCTATGAACGACGAGTTACGGTTTGAAGTCAGCGACGGTATCGCACTGGTCACCCTGAATCGCCCCGAGGCCTACAACAGCATTTCCAGCGCGATTATCGACGGCCTGGGTCAGGCCTACCGGCGCTGTGACGAGGACGATGACATCCGGGTGGTGGTGGTGACCGGCGCCGGCAAGGCGTTCTGCGCCGGGGCCGACATGAGCGCCGGGGGCGACACCTTCGATGGCGCGGCGCAATCGGTGCAGGTCGATTCCTGCCCCCTGGCCACCCAGGCCTGGGAGGTGCGCAAGCCGGTCATCGCCGCCTGCAACGGGCACGCCGTGGGCGCCGGCCTGGGCCTGGCGATGCAGTGTGATATGCGCATCCTGGCCAACGAGGGCAAGTACGGCTTTTTGCAGGCGCGACGCGGCGTGGTCACGGATTTCGCCATGGAATACCTGCTGCCCCGCCTGGTGGGCTTTGAGCGCGCCTTCGAATTGCTGGTGCGCGCGCCGCGACTCGGCGGCGAGGAGGCGGTGAACTGGGGCCTGGCGGGACGCAGCGTCCCCGCCGGGCAGGTTCTGCAAACCGCGCTGGATATCGCCGCCGATATCGCCGCTAACTGTGCGCCGCTGGCGGTGGGCCTGCACAAGCGCCTGCTGTGGCGCGGCCTGGACATGTCGCTGGACGAACTGGCGCAGGCCGAGACGCGGGCGCTGAATCACAGCATGGCCCTGCCGGATGCCATCGAGGGCGGAGTGGCCTACGTGGAGCGCAGGGCGCCGCGCTGGAGTGGCAGCGTCCGCGACGACTGGCCACAGTGGCTGGACAAGTGAGGCGGGGCGTCTGGCGGCGCGTGGGCCCGGCGCTGCTGGGCCTGGCACTGGGCGCCTGCGGCGGGGTCGAGCCGCCGCCGGAATCCGTCTACGCGGCGCGCCAGTTCGAGGATGCGCCGCCGGCGCCCTGTGCGCTGTCGGTGCCCACGGGGCAGGCGCTGTTCGGCGACCTGCATGTGCACACGGCCTATTCCAACGACGCCTGGAACTTCGATGTGCGTACGTGGCCCGCGGACGCCTATCGCTACGCCTTTGGCGAGCCCATTCGCCTGCCCGCGGGGGACGACTTCCGCGCGCGGGAGGTGCGTATCGATCGCCCGCTGGATTTCGCCGCCGTGACCGATCACGCCGAGTTCCTGGGCGAACAGTCCGTCTGTTACGACGACACGGCGGCCGGATACCAGGCCGGTTTCTGCGAGGTGATGCGCAGCGGGGAGGGCCGGGCGCCGCAACTGGTGATGCAGATCATCTCGCCGTTTGCGCGCCGCCGCCCGGATGTTTGCGGCCCCGACGGGGAGGACTGCGCGCAGCGCGCCGCAGCGGCGTGGCGCGACATCATCGCGGCGGCGCAGCAGTGGAACGACCGCAGCAGCGACTGTGCGCGCTCCACCTTTATCGCCTACGAGTACAGTTCCTTCCGCATGGGCTCGAACCTGCACCGCAACGTGATCTTTCGCAACGCAGCGGTGCTGGCCCGGCCGGTGTCCTACCTCGACGAACACCGGGAGTGGGGCCTGTGGCGCATCCTGCAGCAACAGTGCATCGACAGCGACACGGGTTGCGACGTGCTGGCGATACCGCACAATGCCAATATCAGCAACGGGCGCATGTTTGCGGTCGACTATCCCGGCGCCTATACGCTCGCGCAGCAGGCGCGTCGCGCGGCCCTGCGCCAGCGCATCGAGCCGCTGGCGGAGGTCATGCAGCACAAGGGCGACTCCGAGTGCCGCAACGGGCTGCAGGGCGTGCTCGGGGCCGTGGACGAGCTGTGCGACTTCGAGAAATTCGAGAACCAGGTATTTCGCCAGACGGTGGGCGAGGGCGAGGCCGTGGGGCAGTGCTACCGCGGGCCCCTCGCCGACTGGGTGCCGCACAGGGGGCCGAACTGTCTCGACCGCAACAGTTATCTGCGCTACGCCCTGGTGGAGGGTTTGCGCGAGCAGCAGCGCCTCGGGGTCAACCCGTTCAAGTTCGGCCTGATGGCCAGTACCGACACGCACAACGCCATGGCGGGCGGCGTGCAGGAGGCGGACTACCCGGGGCACCTGGGCAATGGCGATTCGCGTGTTGCGCAACGCGTGCAGTTTGACGGCGATGTGCCCGGCAACGCCAGCAACAATCCCGGTGGCCTGATCGGCGTGTGGGCGCCGCACAACAGCCGGGACGCCATCTTCGACGCGCTGCGTCGGCGCGAGGTATTTGGCACCAGCGGCCCGCGTATCCAGCCGCGTTTTTTCGGCGGCTGGCAGCTGGACCCGGACCTGTGCGCCAGGGCCGACATGCTCGACAGCGCCTATGCGCAGGGGGTGCCCATGGGCGCCGACCTGCCGCCGGCGCGTCGCGCGGGCGCCGGGGCGCCGGTGTTTCTCGCCGCGGCGGCGGCGGACCCGGGCACGGCGGACTTCCCCGGTGTGCCGCTGCAGCGCCTGCAGGTGATCAAGGGCTGGGCGGACGAGGAGGGCAATCACCACCAGCGGATATACCGGGTCGCCGGCGATGGCGCCGGCGCCGCCGCGGTCGATCCCGCCACCTGTGAACCGCGGGGGCAGGGGCACCGGCAACTGTGCGCGGTCTGGCGCGATCCGGACTTCGACCCGGCCGTGCCCGCGGTCTATTACCTGCGGGCGGTGGAAAACCCGAGTTGTCGCTACACGGCCAGACAGTGCCTGGCCCTGCCGCCGGGCGCGCGTCCGGCAGACTGTGCGCAGCCGTTTTTCGACCCGGTCATCCAGGAGCGGGCGTGGACTTCACCGATCTGGTACACCCCTGCGGGCTGATCAGGCGCTGCCGGGCTCGCACATAAAGACGGGGATGTTGCGGTCGGTGCGCGCCTGGTACTCGTCGAAGTCGGGGTACAGCGACAGCAGGTGCGGCCACAGCTCGGCCTTCTCCTCGTCGGAGACCTGGCGGGCGATGTAGTCCTTTTCCTCGCCGCCGACCATGATTTTCACCCCGGGGTTGGCCTTGATGTTGTAATACCACACCGGGTTTCTCGGCATGCCCCCCTGGGATGCCACCAGCAGTTTCTTGTCCGGTCCGTAGGGCAGGTGAATCAGTGCGATGCGACGCACCTTGCCGGTTTTCGCGCCGCGGGTGGTGACGATGCACACCGGGTAACCGCCGATGAAGCGGTTCATCAGCCGCCCCTTGCTGGCGCGGAACACCGCGACGTTCAGGCGGGTCGCCCAGCGCATGAAGAAGCGCACAATGGGAATCTGGTTTTCCTTGATCTCCGGGACGTCCTCGCGGCGGGGTTTTACGTAGGGGTATTCAACCATGGCAGTTCTCCAGCAGACGGGCAGCGCCACAGGATAGAAGAGAATCCTCGGGGTGCCAAACTGTGTTAAAATAAGCGCCCTTTTTTTTCCGCATCCGCGTTTTTAGTATGAGTATCGCTACCGACAAACTGCAAGTTATTCGCGAGCAGGTGCAGTCCCACCTGGATCATGCCGAAAAGCAGCGGCAGCTCGACCCCGTGCGCGAGCAGGCGCTGAAAGATGACATCCGCGCCATGCTGGTAAGGGAGAACGCGGTCATCGTGGCGCATTATTACACCGCCCCGGCTATCCAGGCGCTGGCCGAGGAAACCGGCGGCTGCGTCGCGGATTCCCTGGAAATGGCCCGCTTCGGCCACGATCACCCGGCCCAGACGCTGATCGTCGCCGGGGTGAAGTTCATGGGTGAGACGGCGAAGATTCTCACCCCGGACAAGCGCGTCCTCATGCCCACCCTGGAGGCGACCTGCTCGCTGGACCTGGGCTGCCCGATCGAGGAGTTTTCCGCCTTTTGCGACGCGCATCCCGAGCGCAAGGTGGTGGTCTACGCCAACACCTCCGCCGCGGTGAAAGCGCGCGCCGACTGGGTCGTCACCTCCAGCATCGCCCTAGATGTCGCCGAGCACCTGGCCGGGCAGGGCGAGAAGATCATCTGGGCGCCGGACCAGCACCTGGGCGAGTACGTACGCAGCCAGACCGGCGCGGACATGCTCATCTGGGACGGCGCCTGCATCGTGCACGAGGAGTTCAAGGCCCGCGGCATTCTCGACCTGAAACGCGTCTACCCGGACGCCGCGGTGCTGGTGCACCCGGAATCGCCGGCAAATGTCGTGGAGCTGGCCGACCGGGTCGGTTCCACCACGCAGATCATTCGCGCGGCCCGCGAGATGGACAACAAGCAGTTCATCGTCGCCACCGACCAGGGCATCTTCTACAAGATGCAGCAACAGGCCCCGGACAAGGAACTTATCATTGCGCCGACCGCGGGGCATGGGGCGACCTGTCGCAGCTGCGCCCATTGTCCGTGGATGGCAATGAACGACCTGGAGACGCTGGCGCAGGTCTTCGAGCGCGATGACAACGAGATTTTTGTCGACCCGGAGCTGGGCCGCCGCGCCATGGTGCCGCTGCGGCGCATGCTGGATTTCGCCGCCGAACTGAACGTCAGCGTCAAGGGCAATGCCTAGGGGCGGTGGCGATCAGGCGCGCCTGGCGAAGGTCTGCCGGCGGCTTGCGCCCGCGGCCTAGAAGCTCTCCATCTGTTCGCGCAGCTCGGCGACGTAGCGCAGGCGCTCCTTGATGCGCGAGGTGCTGTAATGGTCGCCCTGGGTCAGCTTCAGCGCATACTCCAGCTGCCGCTGCGCCTCGTCCAGGATGCCGTTGAGGATGAAGTACTCCGCGCGCGACTGGTGCAGCCCGGCGATGTTGCCGGACAGGCCCTGCACCTCCGCCAGCAGGTACCACAGCCCCGGATCATTCGGCCGTCGCTTGCTCTGCTCGACCAGCACCTGTTCGGCGATATGTGACTGCTGGCTCTGCATCAGCGCGTTGGCATAGGCCATGGTCAGGGGGTGGTTGCCCGGCGATACAGCCAGTTGTTCGGCGAGTTTTTTTGCCGCGCTGGCGGGCTCGTTGCGCGCCATGTCGATCTCGGCGTCGGCGATAATATATTCGATGCGATTGCGATCGCCCGACCAGATATCGTCCAGGCGCAGGCTGGCCTCGTCGGGCCTGCCGGCGGCAGTCAGGGCCAGCACCAGGCCGTAGGTCGCCGCCTCGCGCGAGCGCGGCGAGCCGTCCAGTTCACCGCGGAAGCGCTCGACTGCCTGCTCGGGGGTGTCCGCCAGCTGCATCACTGCTCGCGCGCGCATCAGCTGGTAGTCCAGGCTGGTATGGCGTATCTGCCTGGGATACTGCCGCGCGCGATTGCGCGTGTCGGCGATACGGCTCTCGGACAGGGGGTGCGAGCGCAGGAATTCCGGGATGTGGCTGGCATTGGAGTAGCGCGAGGCCTGCAGCATGCGCTCGAACATGGCCGGTGCGGCGTGGGGGTCCATGCCGGCGTCGACCATGGTCTGCATGCCGACCCGGTCCGCCTCCTGCTCGTTGCTGCGGCTGTAGCGCAGCGCCGAATCCTGTGCCGCGGCCTGGGTCGCCGAGAGCGCCGCCATGCCCGCGTCGCCGCCCGCGGTAGCCATCAGCACCAGGCTGGCGAGCATGGCCGCCAGGGTCAGGGGCTGTTGTTTTTGCTGGAACTCCACCCCGCGGGAAAAATGCCGCTGGCTCAGGTGAGCGAGTTCGTGGGAGAGCACCGTGGCCAGTTCGTCCTCGGTCTGCGCGTACAGGAGCAGGCCGTTGTGCACCCCGATGACCCCGCCGGGCACGGCGAAGGCGTTGATGGCCGGGTTGTCGACGATGACCAGCTCGATGCGCCGGTCCTCCAGCTGGCTGTGAGTCGCCAGCTGGTAGGTCAGGTTCTCCAGGTAGTCGAGCATCAGCGGGTCGTCCACGGTGGGGGCCTGGCTGCGGAACACGCGCAACCAGGCCCGGCCGAGCTGGTGCTCGTACTCGCTGGAGAACAGGCTGGTGCTGGACTCGCCGAGGTCGGGCAGTTTCAGCTCCTCCGTGTTCGCCGCGGCGCCTGCGGCGGCGAGCAGCGACAGGGCCAGCCCCGCCGCGCAGCGGCGGACGCTCACTGCCAGCGCCGATAAGTCAAACACGTGAAGGGACCACTCAAGTAGGATGATAGCCAGATTGTACTGTATACGCGCCGGGGCGCACGCCGGGAATTCGTTACTTTGGAAAGCGCCGCGGGCGGAAAGTTCATGCCGGCGCCGCCTATCCCGTATACTCGCGCGATTGTCCCCACAGGAGTGCCTTGCGTGAGTGAGCCGGATGTCACTGAAGTGGATGCCCGCGGCCTGGACTGTCCCATGCCCCTGCTGCATGCCAAACGCGCGCTGAACGCGCTGGCCCCGGGTGGTCTCGTCCGCGTGCTGGCTACCGACAGTGGCTCGGTGCGCGACTTTCGCGTGTTCGCCGAGCAGTCCGGCCACCAGTTACTGGAGAGCGAGGAGTGCGACGGGGTCTACCGCTACCTCCTGCAGAAGCGCTGAAGACGGCGTTGCAGCCGTGGTGCGCAAATGGCCGCGCGCGCACCGTTGATGGCGATGGCCAGCCGGGCTGGATTCGTATAGCTTATGCACTGTCCTGAATATCGTCCCTCGCGGTCCTCATGCTGAAGATTTTCGAAAAATGGTACCGGCGCTACTTCTTCGAGGAAGAGTCGATACTGTTGCTGGTGTTGCTGGCAGTGGCGCTGGTCCTGCTGATGACCATAGGCGATATTCTCGCACCGGTGCTGGCGGCCATCGTGCTGGCCTATCTGGCACAGGGTCTGGCCGCGCGACTGCAGGGGCTGGGCCTGCCCGAGTGGCTGGGCGTATTGATCTCCTACCTGGTGTTTGTCGGCGTCTTCTTCGGCGTCACCCTCGGTCTGGTACCGCTGGTATGGCGGCAGATGTTGAGCCTGGCCGGTGAGCTGCCGCGGATGCTGGAGCAGGTGCAGCAGTTCCTCGGCGTGCTGCCCGAGCGCTACCCGAATATCATTACCAAGGAGCAGCTCGGCCAGGTCATCGATGCCGCCCAGTCCGAGATCGCCGGCCTTGGCCAGACCGCGGTGACGCGCACCCTGGCCTCCATTCCCGGCCTGTTCATCGTGCTCGTGTACATGATCCTGATACCCATGCTGGTGTTCTTTTTTCTCAAGGATCGCAAGCAGATACTGCAATGGCTGGGCAGCTTCCTGCCCCAGCGGCGCCCCCTGCTGCGGCAGATCTGGCTGGAGATGGACATACAGGTGGCCAACTACGCGCGCGGCAAGGCGCTGGAGGTTATTGTCGTGGGCGCGGTGAGCTACTTCGCCTTCGCCTGGCTGGGGCTCAACTACGCCGCCCTGCTCGGCCTGCTGGTGGGCCTGTCGGTGATCATTCCCTATATCGGCGCGGTCCTGGTGACCCTGCCGGTGGTCGCCGTGGGTTTTTTCCAGTGGGGAATCAGCAGTGAATTTTACTGGCTGTTCGCGGTCTATCTGGTGATCCAGGCGCTGGACGGCAACGTCCTGGTGCCGTTGCTGTTCTCCGAGGCGGTCAACCTGCACCCCGTGGCGATCATACTGGCCGTACTGTTCTTTGGCGGTATCTGGGGCCTGTGGGGCGTGTTCTTTGCCATTCCGCTGGCCACGCTCATCAAGGCCATACTGAATGCCTGGCCGCGCTCGGACGCCGAGGCCGTCGAGGCGGCCGCCGATTGAACCATTGAGGGAGTCATTGATGTCCATGCCTTTTGCCCGCGTGGTGACGCGGTACCTCGCCTGCCTGTTCGCCATGCTCCTGCTGGCGGCCTGTGCCAGCGTTCCCGAGACCACCGACCAGCCGGTCAAGAGCCCCAACGACAAGTACGACTACCGCCTGCTGACCCTGGACAACGACATGCAGGTGTTGCTGATTTCCGCCCCGGATTCGCCCAAGGCCGCCGCCGCCCTGGCGGTGATGGTGGGCAGCGGCGACAACCCGCCCGGTCGCGGCGGCCTGGCGCATTTTCTCGAGCACATGCTGTTCCTGGGGACCGACAAGTACCCGGACGCGGCGGAGTACGAGCGTTACATCACCGAGCACGGCGGTAGTCGCAACGCCTACACCAGCTTCGACCACACCAACTATTTCTTCGACATCAATGCGCAATTCCTGCCCGAGGCACTGGACAGGTTCGCCCAGTTCTTCATCGCGCCGCGGTTTGACGAGCAGTACGTGGAGCGCGAGAAGAAGGCCGTGGAAGCGGAATACCAGATGGGGTTGAAAAGCGACGGCCGCCGCGGCCTGGATGTGCTGCAGGAGGTCATGAACCCCGAGCACCCCTACAGCCAGTTCGCCGTGGGCAGCCTGGAGACCCTTGCCGACCACGAGGACTCGCTTATCCGCGACGAACTGATCGACTTCTACGATCGCTACTACTCGGCCAATATCATGCGTCTGGCCGTGCTGGGCAATGAATCCCTGGACGAGCTGGAAGCCCTGGTGCGGCCGATGTTCAGCCAGGTACCCAATCGCGCCGTGGAGCATGAGAGGATCGCGGCGCCCCTGTTCAGCCCGGGCAGCCTGCCCATGGCGGTGCGGGTACAGCCCCTGGCGACGCAGCGCCAGCTCGAGGTGTCCTTTCCCATTCCCGACTACCGCGCCGAGTATCACACCAAGCCGGTGAGTTACCTCGGCAACCTGGTCGGGCACGAGGGCGAGGGCAGCTTGCTCTCGGTGCTCAAGGCGGAGGGGCTGGCCGAGTCGCTCTCCGCCGGCGCCGGGCTGGGCTGGCGCGGCGGTTCGCTGTTCAGTGTCAGCATCACGCTGACCGAACGGGGTGCAGAGCACCACGATCGCGTGCTGCAGCTGCTGTTCGCCTATCTCGACATGTTGCGTGCGCAGGGGCCGCGCGACTGGCTGTACCAGGAACAGTCGCAACTGTCGCAGCTGGGATTCCGTTTCCGCGAGCCGGGCAATCCCGCCTCCTATGTCACCTCGCTGGTCAGCGGCATGCACTACTACGCCCCCCGGGACGTGTTGCAGGGCCCGTACATCATGGACGACTACGAGCCGGCGATGCTGCGGGAGCTGGTGGGCCTGCTGCGTCCGGACAACGCACTGGTGGTGCTCAACGACCAGGACGTGGCCACCGACCGCGTGTCGCAGCACTACCAGGTTCCCTACGCGCGCGAGCCGCTGGACACCGCGCCGTTGGCGCTGGCGGGGGACGACGCGGGCGCGCGGGCGCTGCAGCTGCCCGCCCCCAACGACTTTATTGCCCAGGACCTGTCACTGGTGGCCCTGGAGCAGCCGCTGCAGGCGGTTCCGCAGGTGCAGATGGAACGCGAGCGACAGACGCTGTGGTACATGCCGGACGAGGAGTTTCGCGTGCCCAAGGGGGCGATCTTCATCAATTTCCGCTCGACCGAGGTGGGCCAGAGCCCGCGGCAGTCGGCGCTGGCCTCGCTCTACACCGCGGTGTTGTCGGATCACGTCAATGAATTTTCCTACCCGGCACACCTGGCGGGGCTGAGTTTCAGCTTTTACACGCATGCCCAGGGGATTTCGCTGCGGCTCAACGGTTACAACGACAAGCAGCTCTACCTGCTGTCGCGATTGCTGGATGTCATCAGCGATCCCGGCTTCGATCCGCAGCGCGTGGAGAACATTCGCGCGGACATGATTCGCGCCCTGCGCAACAGCGTGGCCAAGCGGCCCAGCAGCCAGGTGATGGACGACCTGGGCGAGGCCGTCTGGCACGGCCGGTGGGGCGAGGAGGCATTGATCGCGCAACTGCAACAGGCCGACCTGGATGCCCTGATGCAGTACGCGCGCGCATTCTGGCGCGGCGCGACGGCGGAAGCGCTGGTCTACGGTAACTTCGACGCCGCCACGGTACCGCGCCTGTCGCAGCTGCTCGAGGTGGTGGTGAGCGAGCAGGCGGCGCCAGAGATGCCGGGTGTGCGCCTGCTGCGCCTGGCGCCGGGGGAGACGCTGCAATACGCGGTACAGGTAGCGCACGACGATTCGGTGGTCGCCTGGTACCTGCAGGGCGCCGGGGACAGTTGGCGGGACCGCGCGGCGACCGCGCTCAGCGCGCAGGTCATGAAGTCGGGATTTTTCCAGCAACTGCGCACCGAGCAGCAACTGGGTTACGTCGCCAGCGCCTTCAACTGGCCGCAGCTGGACGTGCCTGGCCTGGTGATGCTGATCCAGTCGCCGCGGGTGGATGCCGCCGAGGTGGCGCGGCGCATGGATGACTTCATGCAGGGGGTCCTGCCGGACCTCGATGAAGAGCAGTTCGCGCGGCACCGGGCCGCCCTGGTCAGCGATATCCTGCGCCCCGACAAGAACCTGCGCGAGCGCGCCGATTTCTACTGGTCTTCCATCGCCAGGCGCCAGTACGACTTCGACGGCCGCCAGGCCCTGGCCGAGGCGGTGGAAAACCTCAGCCTCGAGGACTGGCGGGCGTACTTCACGCGCGTATTCCTGCAGCAGCGCCACGCCCTGCAGGTTGTCGCGCCGGGACGCTGGGGCACGCTCCCGGCCAACGGCGGCCCCAATGTGGACAGCGCCGCGGCGGTCAAGGAGGGTCGCGCGGTCTATCATATACGCTAGCGTGCGGGGCCGGGGCTTCGCCCGCAGGGGGCGAGGCGCAATCGGAGTAAAGGTGAAGTTCTTTAATAGAACTGTAATGTAAGCCCGACGCCCCCGCGCTATACTGCGGCAAGCCGCATTCGCGCAGCGCTGTCCGGGTACCCCTGGAGGCCTCTAGAATTAAGCGTTTGCCGCTGTCGTACCCTGTGTTCAAGCGTCAAGTTCTCAAATAGAACTTGCGTGTGCCCAGGCCTCACACACCGCGAGAGTCGACAGGAGTCGACGGAGGTAGATGGCCCGATGAAGCAAGATACCGACCCCCAGGAAACACGGGAATGGATCGAGGCGCTGGACGCCGTGGTGCGCCACGCCGGGCCGCAGCGCGCCTCCTTCCTGCTCATGGAAGTCGCCAAGCACGCCATCGAGTCGCGCGTGCGCCTGCCGCAGGCGATCACCACCCCGTTCTCCAATACGATCGCTCCCAGCGAAGAGAAAATGATGCCGGGGGACCTGTTCATGGAGCGGCGCATACGCTCGCTGGTGCGCTGGAACGCCCTGGCGATGGTGATGCGCGCCAATGACAACGACGAGGGGCTGGGCGGGCACATCTCCAGCTTTTCCTCCAGCGCGACGCTGTACGACATCGGCTACAACCACTTTTTCCGCGGCACCGAGGACGGCCACCCCGGCGACCTGGTGTTTTACCAGGGGCACAGCGCCCCGGGCATGTACGCCCGCTCCTACCTGGAGGGCCGCATCGACGAGGCGCAACTGGACAACTTCCGCCGCGAGGTGGACGGGGGCGGCCTGTCTTCCTACCCGCATCCGTGGCTGATGCCCGATTACTGGCAGTTCCCCACGGTCTCCATGGGACTGGGCCCGATCCAGGCCATCTACCAGGCCCGCGTGATGAAGTACCAGCAGGACCGTGGACTGGTGGACCACGGCGACCGCAATGTGTGGTGCTTCATGGGCGACGGCGAGTGCGACGAGCCCGAGTCCCTGGGCGCCATCTCCCTGGCCGGTCGCGAACAGCTGGGCAACCTGATTTTCGTCATCAACTGCAACCTGCAGCGCCTGGACGGGCCGGTGCGCGGCAACGGCAAGATCATCCAGGAACTGGAAGGCGTTTTCCGCGGCGCGGGCTGGAATGTGCTCAAGGTCGTCTGGGGTCGGCTGTGGGACCCCCTGCTGGAGAAGGACACGACCGGCCTGCTGCAGAAGCGCATGGACGAGGTCTGCGACGGCGAGTTGCAGAACTACAAGTACAATGGCGGCGCCTACACGCGCGAACACTTCTTCGGCAAGTACCCTGAACTGCTGGAACTGGTCAAGGACCTGTCCGACGAGGAGATCATGTACCTCAACCGTGGCGGCCACGATCCCTACAAGGTCTACGCGGCCTACGCCCAGGCGGTCGAGGAGTCGCAGCACCCGACGGTAATCCTGGCGATGACGGTGAAGGGTTACGGCACCGGGGAGGCGGGTGAGGCCAACAACGAGACCCACTCCCTGAAGAAGCTGGACAAGGAGAGTCTCAAGGCGTTCCGCGACCGTTTCATTATCCCCATCAGCGACGAGGAACTGGAAAACGTTCCCTATTACAAGCCGCCGGAAGACAGTCCGGAGATGCGCTACATGCGCGAGCGCCGCCAGGAACTGGGTGGCCAGATTCCGGCGCGCCGTGCCCAGATGCGCACCCTGGAGGTGCCCCCGCTGGAGACCTTCGAAAGCCAGTTGAAGGCCAGCGGCAAGCGGCAGGTGTCGACCACCATGGCTTTCGTACGCATCCTGTCCAGCCTGGCCAAGGACGATGCCATCGGTGAGCGCGTGGTCCCCATTGTCCCCGACGAGGCGCGCACCTTCGGCATGGAGGGCATGTTCCGCCAGCTGGGTATCTACTCCTCGGTGGGGCAGCGCTACACACCCCACGACTCGGGGCAGATCATGTTCTACAAGGAAGATGTGCAGGGGCAGATCCTGCAGGAGGGCATCAACGAGGCGGGCGCCTTCTCCGCCTGGCTGGCGGCGGCGACCTCCTACAGCACCAGCGACTTCCCCATGGTGCCCTTCTTCATTTTCTACTCGATGTTCGGGTTCCAGCGCGTGGGCGACCTCGCCTGGGCCGCCGGCGACAGCCAGGCGCGGGGGTTCCTCATCGGCGCGACCGCGGGCCGCACGACGCTCAACGGCGAGGGCCTGCAGCACCAGGACGGCCACAGCCACATCCTGTCCGGCACGATTCCGAACTGCGTCAGCTACGACCCGGCCTACGCCTACGAGCTGGCGGTGATCATCCAGGACGGTCTGCGCCGCATGTTCGCCGAGGGCGAGAACAAGTTCTACTACATCACCACGATGAACGAAAACTATGCCCACCCGGCCATGCCCGAGGGCGCGGAAGAGGGCATCATCCGCGGGATGTACCGGCTGCGCCAGTCGGGGATGGAGGCGCAGGCGCGGGTGCAGTTGCTCGGCGGCGGCACCATCCTGCGCGAAGTGGAAGCCGCCGCGGAAATCCTCGAGAGCGATTACGGCGTCGCCGCGGATGTGTGGAGTCTGACCAGCGTCAACGAGCTGGCGCGCGAGGGCAACGCGGTGCAACGCTGGAACCTGCTGCACCCGGAGCAGGAACAGCGGGTGCCCTACGTGACCGGGCAGCTGCGCGACGCGGCAGGGCCGGTGGTGGCGGCGACGGACTACGTCAAGCTATACGCGGAGCAGATACGGCAATTCGTGCCGGGGCGCTACCTGGTGCTGGGTACCGATGGCTTCGGCCGTTCCGATACCCGCAGCAAGCTGCGCGGCTTCTTCGAGGTCAGCCGCGAGTACGTGGTCATCGCCGCGCTGCGCGGGCTGGCCGATGAGGGCGCGATCGATGCCGGGCAGGTCGCCAGCGCCATCGAGAAACTGGGTGTCGATCGGGACAAGCCCGATCCTTTCACTGTCTGAGCGGGGAGGGGAGACGTGGCGAGCGAAAAAGTGGTGGTTCCCGATATCGGCGGGTCCGAGGGAGCCGAGGTGATCGAGTTGCTGGTGGCAGTGGGCGATGAGGTCAGCGTCGACCAGGGATTGATCGTCCTGGAGTCGGACAAGGCGTCGATGGAGATTCCCTCCACGGCTGCCGGCAAGGTCACAGAGCTGTTCGTCGCCGAGGGCGACCAGCTGGTGGAGGGCGCGCCGATTGCGGCCATCGAGGTGGCGGCAGAGGGCGCAGCCGCGCCCGATTCCGGCTCTGCTGCGCAGCCTGCGCAGGATGAGGCGCAGGCTGCGGACGATGCGGAACCCGCCGCGGCGGCACCGCCGGAATCCCCACGGCCGGCCCCCGCGGCGGCCGTGGATGAGGCGCCCGCGCCCGCCACAGACGCCGCGCCCGCGTCGCCGCCAGCAGCGCAGCAGGGCGCGGGCGAGCCGGCCGACGTCTACGCCGGCCCCGCCGTGCGCAAGCTGGCGCGCGAATTGGGCGTACAGCTCGAGCAGGTCTCGGGCAGCGGCCCCCAGGGCAGGGTACTCAAGGAAGACCTGCAGCAATTCGTGCGCGGCGCGCTCGCCGGTGAGCGCAGCGTGGCCAGTGGCCAGGCGCTGCCGGCGGTGCCCGAGGTGGATTTCGCGCGGTTCGGTGAGGTCGAGGTCACCCAGCGCAGCAAGCTGGACAAGCTCACCGCGGCGAACATGCAGCGCAGCTGGCTCAACGTGCCCCACGTGACCCAGTTCGACGACGCCGACATCACCGAGCTGGAAGACTTCCGTCGCGGCCTGAAAGCCGAGGCCGAGCGCCGCGGCACCAAGCTGTCGCCACTGCCTTTCGTGCTCAAGGCCTGCGCCGCCGCGCTGCGCGATAATCCAAAACTCAACAGTTCACTGGCCCGCGGCGGCGAGGACCTGGTGTACAAGCAGTACTGTCATATCGGCATGGCCGTGGATACGCCCGCGGGGCTGATGGTGCCGGTGATTCGCGATGTCGATCGCAAGTCCGTGTGGGAAGTGGCGGAGGAGGTGCTGACCCTGGCCGAGCTGGCGCGGGAGCGCAAGTTGACCCCGTCGCAAATGCAGGGCGGTGGCTTCACCGTGTCCAGCCTGGGCAATATCGGCGGCAGTGGCTTCACGCCCATCGTCAATACGCCGGAGGTGGGCATCCTGGGCGTTTCCCGGGCGCAGGTGCGGCCGGTATGGGACGGCTCTGCCTTCGCGCCCCGCACACTGCTGCCGTTGGCGCTGTCCTACGACCACCGCGTGGTCAACGGCGGCGATGGCGGGCGTTTCCTGACGCGCCTGGTGGAACTGCTCGGGGATATTCGCCAGCTCGTGATGTAGGTGCGTCAGCCGGCGCCGTCCAGCTCATCACACAGTTCACGCGCGAAGGCCTGGCCGCGCGTGAGTACGGCCAGCAGCGGTGACAGGTTGCCGTCCTGCGCGCGCACCGCGCGCATTGCCTGCCCCATGTTGCCCTGCAGCCCGAGTTCGGAGGGCAGCAGCGCGGGCATCAAGCCGGCCCATTCCAGTTCGCGGTTCATCCAGGTGAGCGCCACACGGCCGTTGCCGTCATCGAAGCAGAGCAGGTCGGTGAGTACCATGAGCAACACGGCTGCGCGGGTCAGTCCGGGCCTGAGTTGCAGGTAGTGCTGCGCCATGAAGTGCTGGAACGTGGCGCTCGCCAGCGGCGGATCCACCCGCTTCTGCAGAGGTGACTCGGCCGACCAGTTGCGCGTGTACTTGAAATGACCGGGCCGATAGCCGTCAACCCCGCGGCAGGCCAGCGCGTGCCAGTGGCGCAGCTGCACTTCGGCATCCAGCGGTGCCTGCATGTCCTCGCGACAGTGCCGTGCGGCGCGCAGCAGCGATTCCATGTTCAGCCACAGTTGCTGCCGCTCGTCCCTGTCGCCCCGGGCGGAAAGCGTCTTGCGCGCCGCCCGGTATTGCTCCACATCGCTCGCCAGGCCCACGGCGAAGGCCGCTTCCACCCACGGCCACTCCGCGGGCAGGGGTTGCAGCTCTACCGCGGGATGGTTTGCCAGTTCCCGCGCCGAGGCCAGGTATTGCGGCACGCCGGCCAGCGCGGCCTCGTCCACCCGGCGCAGCGGCCTGGGCAGTTCCGCCAGGGCGGCGCGCAGCGGTGCAGTGTCGGCGCTATCCACCAGGGCGGTCAGCGCACCCTCGAGCCGTTCGCACTCGGCCAGCGCCAGTCGCGCGGAGGCCACCTCGGCCTGTTCCGCCGGCGCCAGTTTGGCCCCCTGCAGGGCCTGCAGTTGCTCGCGGGCGGCGGTGAACTTGCCCGCCTCCAGCTGCAGCGTCGCCAAATTGACCCTGGCGAGGGTAAAGTTCGGGGCGCGCCGGATCGCCTCGCTGTACAGCGCTTCCGCGTCGCGCGCCTGCAGCCGCGCGCGCAGGGCGCAGGCGAGCTTGTTCAACGCCGCCGGCGACCTGTCCAGCGCCACCGCCTGCTCGTAGTGGCGCAGCGACTCGTCGCTCCTGCCCAGCATGCGCCGCGTGTCGCCCAGCAGCATGTGCGTGGTCATCAGGCGTGGGTTGAGCGCCAGGGCGGTCTTCAGCGCCTCCTCCGCATCGTCGAGCAGCCCCGATTGCAACAGGGCGGAGCCCAGGTTCACCCAGCTCTCCGCGCGCTCCGGCTGCAGCTTGGTGGCGCGACTGAAGGCGCGCGCCGCGCCGCGCAGGTCGCCGTGTTGAAAGCAGCGTTTGCCGGCATTCATCTGCTGCAGCCAGGAGTCCTGCTGGTGTAAAGGAGACGTCATAGCGGATCGGCCCTAGTTTAGTGCAGAGAGTGTAGCCAAGCCGCGCCCGGCTGGAGAAGCCCCAGCGGCTGGATTTTCCGCCTTCGCGATCCATATGGCATGGATACTGCTTGGTTGTGCTTGCAATGATAGCACTGGCGCTCAACTATAGCGGGATGATAGTGGATTTGACGATTCGCGGACGTTGCGGCGGCCGCTGGCGCCGCGCAATGATCGTGCATGGGGCACCCGCGGCGGGCGGGTTGCCCCAAAAAAGTGCACGGCGGCCCCGCTGGCGCAGGTCTGCGCAGTAATGGGCGCCGGCAACAAGCCTTTGCGCCTGGTGTTCACCGACCTGGACGGCTCCCTGCTGGACCACTACAGCTACCGCTTCGACGCGGCCCTGCCGCAATTGCAGCGCCTGCGTGAGCAGGGCATCCCGTTGATCCCGGTCAGCAGCAAGACGCGCAGCGAGATCGAGCAACTGCGCACCGAACTGGATCACCGCGAGCCCTTCATTGCGGAAAATGGCGCCGCGGTATTCATTCCGCAGGGCTATTTCCCCGCACAGCCCGCCGCGACCGAGGCGCGGGACGGTTACTGGGTGCGCCGGGCCTGCCAGGGCCGGCAGCACTGGCAGGCTCTGCTGGCGCAGTTGGGGGACGAGTTTGCCGGGTCTTTCGAGAGCTTCGCGCAGGCGGGGCAGGCGGGAGTGATGCGCATGACCGGCCTGGACGAGGCGGCGGCGGCTCGGGCCAACGAGCGCGAGTACAGCGAACCGCTGCAGTGGCGCGGCAGTGAGTCCGATAAACGGCGCTTCATCGCGCGGCTCGAGGCGCTCGGCGCCCGCGTGCTCCAGGGCGGCCGCTTCCTGGCGGTGTCGGGTGAGTGCGACAAGGGCGAGGCGCTGGCCTGGCTGCGCGGCAGCTATGCGCGCGCCCATCCGGGCCGTACAATCCGTGACCTCGCCATCGGCGACAGCGGCAATGACCGGGCCATGCTGGAAGTGGCGCAGACCGCGCTGCTGGTTCGTTCGCCAGTGCACGATTTCCCGCCGCTGGCGCGAAGCTCGGGTGTGATTCACAGCACCGCCTGCGGACCGTCGGGCTGGGCGGAAGGGGTGGCGCACTGGCTGGAGACGCCGCCGCAACAACAACAGGAGTTTGCATAGGCAATGGGCGATTTTTACCAGAACGGCATCATTACGACGCTGCATAACCTGGCCGACCGTCCCCTGGAGGATATCGAGGGGGAACTGCTGGCGTTTTCGCGGCGACGGCCGATGGGGTTGATCCTGCCCTCGCTGTATTCGGAACTGGAAGGCGAGGCCCTGCCACACATCCTCGAGGAACTCGTCGAGGTGCCCTACCTGGGGGAAATCGTCATCGGGCTGGACCGCGCGGACAGCGACCAGTACCGCGCCGCCCTGGCGTTTTTCTCGCGCCTGCCCCAGCGGCACCGGGTACTGTGGAACGACGGGCCGCGCCTCAAGGCGCTGGACAAAAAACTCGAGGACCTGGACCTGGCGCCACGGGAGCTGGGCAAGGGTCGCAACGTCTGGTACTGCATGGGTTATACGCTGGCCTCGGGCCGGGCGGAATCGGTGGCCCTGCACGATTGCGACATTCTCACCTACGACCGCAGCATGCTGGCGCGCCTGATCTACCCCGTGGCCAACCCGCAGTTCAACTACGAGTTCTGCAAGGGCTATTACGCGCGTATCGCCGACGGCAAGATCAACGGCCGGGTCAGCCGCCTGCTGGTCACGCCCCTGCTGCGCGCGCTGAAGAAGATGCACGGCGATATGGAGTACCTGGAGTACATGGACAGCTTCCGCTATCCGCTCGCCGGGGAGTTCTCCTTCCGGCGCGACGTGCTCAACGACATACTCATTCCCAGCGACTGGGGCCTGGAGATCGGCGTCCTGTCGGAGATGTACCGCAACTACGCCAACAATCGCCTGTGCCAGGTGGATATCGCCGAGTGCTACGATCACAAGCACCAGGACCTGTCCGCGCACGACGATGAGAGCGGCCTGTCCAAGATGTCCATCGATATCGCCAAGGCATTGTTCCGCAAGCTGGCGACCCGCGGCGTCACCTTCGATTCCGAAACCTTCCGCTCGCTCAAGGCCACGTACTACCGTATTGCACTGGATTTCGTCGAGACCTATTACAACGATGCGGTCATGAACGGCCTGAGCCTGGATATACACAACGAGGAGAAGGCGGTGGAGCTGTTTGCGGAGAACATCATGAAGGCCGGCGAGGTGTTCCTCGCGCGGCCGATGGAGCGGCCCTTCATCCCCAGTTGGAACCGGGTGATCAGCGCGATCCCCGATGTCCTCGAGCAGCTGTTGGATGCGGTCGAGTCGGATCACGCGGAGTTTGCGCAAGCTTGAAACGGGGCCGGTCAGTTGAGCAGTGATTCCATTTCCCTGCAGGAGCGCCTGCGCCGTCACCTCGAGTTTATCTACGACGGGGTGTCGCCGCCGGTCGACGCGGACGCCCTGGCGAGTGAAGCCCTGGCGCTGATGCGGCTGGACCCGGGCGAGCCGCCGGTGCCGCGCCAGGTCAATTTCTGGAGCCAGCAGGACGCCCTGGTTATCACCTACGGCGACACGTTCCTGCGCGAGGGCGAGGCGCCGCTGCATACCCTGAAGTCTTTTCTCGACGAGTACGCACAGGGCTTGTTGTCCGGGGTGCACATCCTGCCGTTCTATCCCTGGAGCTCCGATGACGGCTTCGCCGTGCTCGACTATTCCAGCGTCAACGAGGCCTTGGGCAGCTGGGCCGATGTCGCGGCCATCGGCAGGGACTACGACCTGATGGCGGACCTGGTGATCAACCACTGCTCTGGCCGCAGCCTGTGGTTCAGCAATTTCCTGCAGGGGCGCTCCCCGGGGGCGGACTATTTCTTCACCGCGCAGCCGGACCAGGACCTCTCTGCGGTGGTGCGCCCGCGCACCTCGCCGCTGCTGCGCGAGGTCGACACGGCCAACGGTACCCGGCACGTCTGGTGTACGTTCAGCCACGACCAGGTCGACCTGGATTTTCGCAACCCGGAGGTGCTGCTGCAGTTCGTCTCCATTTTGCGCCTGTACCTCGACCAGGGTGTGCGAATCCTGCGCCTGGACGCGGTCGCCTTCCTGTGGAAGGAGCCCGGCACCACGTGTTTGAACCTGCCGCAGACCCACGAGGTGGTGCGCCTGCTGCGCACGCTGGTCGAGCACGCGCTGCCCGATGCGATGCTGATCACCGAGACCAATATTCCCAACCGGGAAAACCTGTCCTATTTCGGCAATGCCAACGAAGCACACTGCGTGTACAACTTCTCACTGCCGCCGCTGCTACTGCACACCCTGGTCAGCGGCGACTGTACGCACCTGAAGCAGTGGATGATGAGCATGCCGCCGGCGCAGAACGGCACCGCCTATTTCAATTTCATCGCCTCGCACGATGGCATCGGGCTGCGCCCGGCAGAGGGTTTGCTTTCGGACGAGGAACTGCAGGGGCTCATCGCGACGATGAGCGAATTTGGCGGCCACGTGTCCTACCGCGCGCTGGAGGACGGCCAGTCACGCCCCTACGAGATCAACATCGCCCTGTTCGACGCCCTGCAGGGCACGCTCGCCGGCCCCGACCAGTGGAACCTGGAGCGCTTCCTCTGCGCGCACGCGATCATGTTCGGCCTGGAGGGAATCCCGGGTATCTACGTGCACAGTCTGCTGGGTACGCGCAATGACTACCAGCGCGTGGAGAACGCCGGCCACTACCGCGCGATCAATCGCCACCAGTGGGACTTCGGGCAGTTGGTGGCGGAACTGGCAGATGAGCAGTCCCTGCACCGGCGGGTGTTCGCGGGCCTGACCGGGTTGCTGGCAGTGCGGCGCAAGCAGGCCGCATTCCACCCCAACGCGACCCAGTTCACCCTGCACCTGGGAACCGGGTTGTTCGGCTTCTGGCGACAGAGCATGGACCGGCGCCAGAGCATTTTTTGTATCAGCAACGTCACCGATACCGCGTTGGACCTGGACCTGGCCGACCTCAACCTGATCGACTCGGAGCAGTGGCACGACCTGCTCGGCGCGGCAATCATCGAGGGGCGCGACCAGATCTTGTCGCTGTCCCCCTACCAGACCGTGTGGATTACCAACGTGGCGGATCACCCGGGGCCACGCTAGCGCCATCCCCAGTGTGCGGCGACTCGCTGGCGCAGTACCCCGGGTTGCGTGTCGCCGTCCGCGGGACCAGGCCACAGCCAGGGCGTCTCCTGGGCCAGCTCGGACAGCGGCAGCATCGGCCAGCCGGCATCGCGTAGCAGGTGCAGGAATTTCAAGGTGCGAAATGCGTCGAACCACTGGTGGAAGTGGCGCGTGAAACCTGCCGGGTCGCGATGCCGGCGGCAATTCAGCAGCGCCTTTTCCATGCCGAGCGCCTGCAGCGCGGTCGCGGCGGGCGCACACAGCTCCGCGGCGAGGCCGTGGTCGGCGAGCAGTCGCCCGGGCTCGGCCCCGGCCTCTGTCACCAGTGGCTCCACGCAGTCCAGCACGGCGCGCAGCGCGGTAAAGGTCGCCGGGTGATAGAACAGCGCGGGCTGTTGTGCGCCGGGCGGCGACAGCAGGGCGGCGACCGCCGGGCCGGTGCCGAAAGGCACGCGGTCAGACAGGCGCGCATCGATACCGATGCAGTCGCCGCCGAGCCTGGCCACGGGTCCCAGCTTGGCCAGCTTGCTCAGCAGGTAGAAATCCTCCGCGCCGGCGCGCCGGGGGAAACCGCGGCAGTGCGCGTAGGCCGCCGCGCGCACCGCCAGGCAACTGCCCATGCTGTGCCACGCCCAGGGTGAGGCGGCGTACTCCAGCCCCAGCACGTAGTGATGCAGCCGCAGCTCGTACAGTGCGGTGGCCGCGGCGATGTCGGCCGCTTGCGCCGCGACATGGCGAAACGGGAAGGTCGCCGCGACGGCGTCGGCGGCTGCCGTGGACAGTTGCCCGGGGTACGTATCGGGCAGCTGTGCGTCGGCGTCGCTGCAGCAAATCCAGTCGCTGTCGACCAGGCCTGCGTCGATCCACTGCAGGGCGAGGTCGCAGCCGCACTTGCGCGCCAGGCCAACGCCCAGGTCGGCGGGCAGCGGTCCCGCCAGTGCATCGAGGTCCAGGAGCAGAAGTGCCGCGTGCTCGCCGACGGCGAAGAGCCGCGCTGCGCCGGCCGCCGGCGCCGCGGGCAGGGCGTTGACGGCGCCGCGCAGTGCGCTGTTGTCGTCGGGACCGGAGCGGCCGTCGGGCCGGTTGAGCACCAGTACCACCAACAGCGCCTCGCCGGGGCCGCCCAGGCGGGCAAGGCGACGCAACAGCGTCGGGGATTCGCGAAACGCGGGTAGCACCAGCACGTGGCGCCAACGCGCGTTGCCGGCCTCCGCTCTCGGCAGGCCGGGCTCCGCGTGGCGCTGCAGGTAGCGCGAAATCGCCAGGGCATCGCGCATCAGGGTACCGTGCGCCTCAGTGTAGTGCGGGTCGGATAGGCAATTCCGCGGCGATGGCGGCCTCGATATCGAGCAGTTCCGCGCTGCGCGCGGCCACCGTCGCCGGGTCGATGTAGCGCCTGGCGAGCTCCAGGAAGAGACTGTAGTGGCGTTCTTCCGAGCGCGCGATGGAGCGGTAGAACTGCTGTAACGGACCGGGTTCCAGCGCCTGGGCCACGAGGCCGAAACGTTCCGCGCCCCGCGCCTCGATGATACCGGCGGTGAGCAGGCGATCGAGCAGGTACAGCTCCCGTCCGCGGCGGATGTGCTCGCGCAGGCCGAGTACGTAGGCGTCCTTGCGGTCCGCGGCGGTAACCCCGCCGCGTCGATGGATCCATTTCACCACCTCCCGGTAGTGGGTCAGCTCCTCCACTGCCAGGTCGGCCATGGCGGCGACCAGCTCGGTTCGGTCGGGATAGTGGGAGAGCATGGAAATGGCCATGCCCGAGGCCTTTTTCTCCGCCGCCGCGTGATCCTGCAGGAACGTGTCGAAGTCAGCCAGCACCGCCTCGGTCCAGGCGGGCGGTGTGGCAAAACGCAGGGGTGAAACAGGCATGGATAACGCGGACAGTGGCGACGGCAGGGTATTGAACGCGAAGTTTTCGCTGAACACAAGAACCGGGGCGCGCCTTGCCGCCCCGCACCGGCCCTATGCTACACTCGCAACCTCCTGCGCGCCGTTCGCGGCGGCCTGCCCGGCCCGACCGGAATGCCAGGGCGAGTACTTCTTCATTGCAGCTTCAGGACCCGTTAATCGATGATCATCAAACCACGCGTACGCGGATTTCTCTGTATTACCACCCACCCCGCGGGCTGTGACGCCAACGTGAAAAAACAGATCGACTTTGTCCGCGGCCGCGGCCCGATCGAGGGCGGGCCGCAGCGGGTCCTGGTCATCGGCGCCTCCACCGGTTACGGCCTGGCCTCGCGCATAACCGCGGCCTTCGGCTGCGGCGCGCAGACACTGGGCATTTTTTTCGAGAAGGAGGGCACGGAGAAAAAGCCCGGCACGGCCGGCTGGTACAACTCCGCCGCGTTCCATCGCTACGCCGGGGCCGAGGGGCTGTACGCCAGGAGCATCAACGGCGATGCCTTTTCCGATGAGATCAAGCGCAAGACCATCGACACCATCCGCGAGGACATGGGCCAGGTGGACCTGGTGGTGTACAGCCTCGCGGCGCCGCGGCGGCAGCACCCGGTCACCGGCGAGGTGCACAACTCCACCCTCAAGCCCATCGGTGGCGACACCGTGCAGAAGGGGGTGAACACGGACAAGGAGGAAGTGCAGGATTTCCATATCGAGGCGGCCACCCAGGATGAGATCGACAACACCGTGGCGGTCATGGGCGGAGAGGACTGGCAGATGTGGATCGAGGCGCTGGACGAGGCGGGGGTGCTCGCCGACGGCGCCAGGACCACCGCCTATACCTACATCGGCGAGAAGCTGACCTGGGATATCTACTGGCACGGCACGATCGGCGCCGCCAAGCAGGACCTCGACAAGCGCGTGGTGGATATCCGCGCGCGCCTGGCGCAGCGCGGAGGCGACGCGCGCGTGTCGGTGTTGCAGGCGGTGGTGACGCAGGCCAGCGCGGCGATCCCGGCCATGCCCATCTACCTGGCGCTGCTGAAAAAGGTCATGCGCGAGCGCGGCGAGTACGAGAAGTGCATCGAGCAGATCGACGGCCTGTTCCGCGACTCGCTGTACAGCGAGTCTCCGCGGCTGGACGACGAGGGCCGTTTGCGCGCCGACGCGAAGGAACTCAGCCCCGAGGTGCAGGGCGCCATCGCGGCGCTGTGGCAGGACATCAATACCCAGACCTTGCGCGAGTTGTCCGACTTCGAGGGCTACAAGCGCGAGTTCCTGCAACTGTTCGGCTTCGAGGTCGAGGGGGTCGACTACGATGCCGACGTCGACCCGGTCGTCGCCATCGACAACCTGGTGCAATGATGTTTGAACACGGGGTAGCCTTCCGCCTCAACGACCGCGTCCGGCGCATCGTCGCGCCCAATCCCGGGGTGATGACCGGCCCGGGTACGAACACCTACCTGCTCGGCGACGAGGCGGTCGCCGTACTCGACCCGGGGCCGGCCGAGCAGTCACATATCGACGCCATCCTGGCGGCCGCGGGAGAGCGTATCCGCTGGGTGGTCTGTACCCACACCCACCCCGATCACTCGCCGGCCTGGCAGGCCATCGCCGAGGCGACCGGCGCCGAAGCCATCGGCGGCTCCCCGCCGGACGACATGTTCCAGGACGACACCTTCGCCCCGGTGCGGGAACTGCGCCACGACGATGTCCTGTCCACGGACGAGTTCACCCTGCGCGCCGTGCACACGCCAGGCCATGTCGGCAATCATTTTTGCTTCTTTCTCGAGGAAGAGGGCGTGATGTTTGCCGGGGACCACATCATGAACGGTTCCACCGTGGTGATCATCCCGCCCAGTGGCGACATGAAGGCCTACATAGAGTCGCTGCAACGCCTGCTCGACTACCCCCTGCGTGCTATCGCACCCGGGCATGGCGACCTGATGGGCGATCCGCGGGCGGTCGTGGAGTGGCTGGTGGAGCACCGTCTGCAGCGCGAGGCGAAAGTGCTGTCCGGCCTCGTTGCGCTGGGCCGCTGTTCGCTGGATGAACTGGTGCTGAACGTCTACGACGATGTCGATTCCAGCCTGCACAAGATGGCGCGCCTGTCGCTGTCGGCCCACCTGATCAAGTTGCGCGACGAGGGCCGCGCCACCGAGCATGCCGGGGACGACACCTGGGAGTTACGGGCCGGCTGACGCCTCCGCCGGCGGCTTGTCCGGCTGGCCCTGTTCTTGCCCCGGCGCTTCCCGCGGCGCCGTTGTTCCGTTTGTATCCGCGTTTTGCAGGTAGCCGATGGCCTGCAGGCTCTTGATCTGCTGGTCCGAGAAGGTGCCCGGAGGCGCCTGCGGCGCCAGGATACTGTCCAGGTAATCCACCAGAAGACCGTCGAAATGCAGGGCCCAGTCCGGGCTCGCCAGTGGCTGCCGTTCCGCCGGGTCCGTCGCCAGGTCGAAGAAATCGCTGTCGCTGGACGCGGCGAACCACACCGCCTTGCGCGCGCCCCGGCGCACAGCCACCTGTTGTTCGCCGTAGGCGATGCCCGAGGCGTACAGGACCCGTTCTTCCCCGTCGTCCGCCGGTGCGAGCGCCTCTTCGAGGTGGCGGCCCGCCCATGCCTGCGGCGCGAAATCGAGATCCAGCCAGCGCGCCACGCTGGGCGCGATGTCGACCAGACTGACCGGCTCATCGACGACGGCGCCGTCGTGGGCGGGGTGCCAGACGAGCAGGGGTACGTGCAGTATCTCCTCGTACATCGTGCCCCCGTGTCCGTACTCGTAGGGGTAGGACCTGGCGAAGCCCTCGCGCCGCGCCGGGGTGCGGGCCGCACCGGCGTGTTCGCTGAACTCCTCACCGTGATCGGAGAACAGGACCACGGCGGTATCGTCCAGGCCGTTCACCGCCTGCAACCGGTCGAGCAGTGTGGCGACGGCCTCGCGCTGCGCGCGTATGGCCGAGAGGTAGACCAGGAAGCGCTTGCAGATCAGGGAGTCCCGGTCGCGACAGGTACCGGACGGGTCGAATGCCGTCAGCACGGCCAGTTCCTGCTCATCCAGGCCCGCCAGGTAGGCGTCGAGGCTTTCCTCGCTGCGCGTATGCCAGTCGTGGGCCTCCATCAGGTGCAGCAGGTAGAGGCCGCCACCCTCGGCGCGGTGTTTCGCGAAGGAGCGCATCAGGTCGTCGATCATCGTCGGGGCGAGCAGGTCCTGTGCCGCGACCTGGTACCTGGCCACCTCGTCAAAGCCGCGCAGCAAGCCCAGGCTGATGACACGGTAGTTGGTCCATGTCGAGGCGGAGAAGGAGGCGGTGTGCATGCCCTGTTTCCCGGCCGCCTGCGGCAGGAACTCCACGTCATCCGCAGCGGGCAGGGGCGGGGGGCGCACCGACATCTCGGCGACCACCCTGTCGAAACGGCCCGCGGCGTGCTCGGAGGGCCACAGTCCGGTCAGCACCGAGCCGAATGCCGGTACGGTCCAGGACGAGGCGGAACTGGCGCGTCTGAAGTCCAGCGCGCGTTCCTGCCAGGGGGACAGGGCATCGGCGGACGACTCGCCCAGGCTATAGAAAGCGTCCGCCCTGACGGTGTCGATACATACCAGCAGCAGGTTGTCGACGCTGCCGGTGGTGGCCGTGGCGACGCCGGGGTCGGCGTCGTTTTCATGCGTGCCGTCGGGCTCGCCCGTACAGGCGGACAGCAGCAGGGCAAGCAGTAGCGCGCAGCGCAACAGGTATGGCATGGTCAGGTCGTCCTGTAAAAATAACGCAACCGGCAACCCCCCCTGACCTTGTTATCCGTGTAGTGCGAGGAGGGCGCGGGCAGCTTACACGCTAGCATACCCGTCGCGTTAAATGTAGCCATCGCTACCGTAACGCCCGGTGCCGGTCGTCACATCGTTCCCTGGTGGGATGTGGCGCACAAAAATACAGCGGGGCGATTGACATCGTCTAGAATTAGCGAGTAACTGCTGCTGGAATAGGCGCTGCCTCCCATTCCAGGCAGGGTGAAGGACTCTGGCTTGGCAGGATGACAAGACCGCGAGCATATTAAGCAAACAAGTTAAGCAAACAAGGGTCGCGGCTGCACCGGTATGGACACCGCCCCAACGACTTCCGCAGGTAAAACAGACATGAACAGGATTGCAACCGCGCTGTGCGCACACCTTGGCGTACTTGCCTCTCTATTCGCGCTCCACGCACCACTGGCCAACGCCACGCCCAGCGGCAGGAACATACTGTTCATCGCCATCGACGACATGCGTATCGAACCGCAGGCGCTGACACCCAATATCGATGCCCTGGCGAACGAATCGACGCGTTACAACGCCGCCTATGCGCCGGCGCCGTTCTGTGTGTCCTCGCGCGCGACCGTGCTCACCGGGCTCAAGCCCAGCACCCACGGGGTGGGCCTGAAATTCGAGTCATTCCTGCTCAGCCAGGCGAGTTACAACGACCTGTTCACCGACCCGCAGATCACCACCATCCAGGAGGTGCTCGGCGCCAACGGCTATTTCACGGCCACGACCGGCAAGGTGAACCACACCCAGTTCCCGGCGAAGTGGGACCTGGCCCAGCCCTATACCCTGCCGACCTGGAACCCCGCCGATCCCGGCCCGGACGGCACCTATATCGAGCCCACCGTTTTGCCGCCGGGTGAGACCCACCCCGACCAGGAGGTGGCGGACTGGGCGGTGTCCTTCATGCAGGGTTACAACGCCAGCGCCCCGTTTTTTCTCGCCATCGGCTTCTACCAGCCCCACCTGCCCTGGCGCGTGCCGCAGTGGGCCTACGACCTGTACCCGGCGCCAGTGCCCTACATTCCCGAGCCCGGCGACTTCGATGACGAACCCAACGCCGCGGTCCGCCTGGCAGAGAACCTGATCTGGACGGGTAACAACCCCAATAACCCCTCGCAGTACGACCTGATCGAGGACGCCGGCAAGGCCGCCGATTACACCGCGGCCTACCTGGCGGCGATTTCCCACACCGACGCCATGGTGGGCCAGGTCCTGGCCGCGCTGGCGGCCAGCCCGCACGCCACGACGACCGATGTCATCCTCTGGTCCGACCACGGCTACCACCTGGGGGAGAAATTCCACTGGCGCAAGTTCACGTTCTGGGAGCAGTCGGTGAAGGTCCCGTTCCTCATCAAGTCGCCGGCGATCACCGCGGGCGATGTCGATGTCGAGGTCAGCCTGCTGGACCTGGCCCCCACGCTGCTGGACCTGGCGGGCCTGCCGGCGGAACCGCAGTTCGAGGGTGTGTCGCTGGTGTCGGGACGCAGCCCGGTGGAAATCTTCTACGACAAGGGCAGGGCGACGGTCGCCAACGGGATCAAGGACATCGATTACGATGTGGACAACCCCGGTCCCAACCACCTGGCGTCCTACGACCTGGTCAACGACCCGCTGGAACTGGTCAACCTGACGCCCCCAGGCTGTTGAGCCGGGCGTTGCGCCCCCCGTCGCGCACGGGGCAGCGCCGTGGCCGCTGACTGTTGCGGGCGTCGCAGCGCGCGCTGCAGCGCGTACAGCTTGACACTGAGCCGACTATTTCATTCCATGGTGGCGGGTCGTCGATGCCCCGACTATGACAACAATACCAGGGTCGGCCAGAAGCTCACGGCAACTCGTTCGAGTTCACGCCAGCTGACAGCGCCACGGGAGATAGAATGAGATACCGGTTCATTCGGTGCGCCACGTTGCTTGTTTTCCTCGCGGCGCTGGGCGCCTGCGGCGGCAAGGCGCCGCCGGATGTCCAGTCGGGCCGCACCATCGTGCTGGGCTTCGACGGCATGGACCCGCGGCTGGCGGCGCAGTGGATGGACTCGGGCGACCTGCCCCACTTTGCGCAGCTGGCGCAGCAGGGTTACTTCGGCTCCCTGGGCACCACCATCCCGGCGCAGTCGCCGGTCGCCTGGTCGAGTTTCGCCACCGGTACGCAACCGGGCCAACACGGCATCTACGATTTCCTGCGGCGGGAGAAGGAGTCCTACCTGCCCAGCTTTTCCGTATCTGAAACGATTTTCCCGGACGCCGCGCTGGACCTGTTCGGCTGGCATATTCCCCTGGCCGACGCCAGTATCCGCAATCGCCGCGTCGGCGCGCCGTTCTGGGAGGACTGGGAGAGCCGCGGCGGCTCCGCTACCGTGCTGCGGGTGCCGGTGACCTACCCGCCGGACGACATAGACCACATGATCGCCGGTATGGGAGTGCCCGACCTGCTGGGCACCCAGGGCACCTACACCCTCTACAGCACCCGCCCGGTGGCGGGCGGCGAGAGCGGTCGCGTGGTGCTGATGAAGGCCGGGGAGGACGGGCGCATCGAGACCGCGCTGGCAGGTCCGCCGCACCCGTTGAAGCAGGCGCTGGAGCCGCTGGAGACGCCCCTGCAGTTTTATCCCGCCGAGGGCGGCACCGGCGTGGTGCTCGGCGAGCGCGACTTCGTGCTGGCCCAGGGGGAGTGGTCCGACTGGGTCGCGGTCTCCTTCGACCTGCTGGGGGTGATCAGGATTCGCGGCGTGGTGCGCCTGCACCTGCTGGAGGACTACCCCCGTCCGCGCGTCTACGTCTCTCCCATCCAGATCGACCCGCACAACCCGCTGGCGCCGATCTCCTCGCCGCCGGACTACGCCGGCAAGCTGGCGGACCGTATCGGCATGTTCCATACCATCGGCATGCCCGAGGAAACCTGGTCGCTGAACAATGGCCACCTCACCGACGAGGCCTTCCTGGAGATGATCGAGACGACCTTCGCCGAGCGCGAGGCGATGCTGTTCGACGCCCTCGAGAACAACGGCAGCGACCTGGTGGTCGGCGTCTTCGTGCAGACGGACCGGGTCAGCCACATGTTCTACCGCGGGCTCGATCCGCAACACGCACTGTACGGTGAAACCGGCGCGCGCGCGCGCGGGGCGATCGCCTGGAGTTACCGCGAGGCGGACCGGGTGCTGGGCCGGGTCATGGAGCAACTGCGCGAGGGCGACCGCCTGATCGTCCTGAGTGACCACGGCTTCTCGCCCTACCGCTGGTCGGTCAATCTCAATGCCTGGCTGCGGGACAATGGCTATCTCGCCCTGCAGGACGGCAGCGGCACTTCCGACGTCGGCTTCGCACAGGTGGACTGGTCGCGCACCCGCGCCTACGCCGTCGGCCTGAACAGCCTCTACCTGAACCTGGCGGGGCGCGAGGCCCAGGGCATTGTCGGCGCCGAAGAGGTGGATGAACTCAAGCGCGAATTGTCCCGCGGCTTGCTCGCAATGCGCGACCCGCAGCGCGAGCAGCCGGTGGTCAAGACCGTGTACGACGGGTCGCGGGTCTACAGCGGCAACGCCAACGGCGACGCCCCCGACCTGGTGGTCGGCTACCACAGGGGCTACCGGGCGTCCTGGCAGACGACGCTGGGCGCGGCCCCCGCGGAACTGATCAGCATCAATCGCGGCAAGTGGAGTGGCGATCACTGCGTGGCTGTCGACGAGGTGCCCGGGGTGCTCTTTACATCCTTCAAGCTGGAGCAGAGGGTCGACTCGATTGAACAGGTGGCGCAACTGGCCATGCAGGGCCGCAGGGCGCAACCCTAGACAGCTGCCGCACCCCCTCCGGGGCGGGACGCGCAGACAGTATGCAGACAACATAATCCCGGCTCGGGGCCGGCAGGCGAAAAAGAGGTACAGCGATGAACGGTTTGATGATGGACATGCCCCTGTTGATCTCCTCGATCGTGGAGCATGCGGAGAAGGTCAACGGCGACGCCGAGATCGTCTCGGTCACCGCGGACAACCCGCGGCACCGGTATACCTACCGCGAGGCGTTCGCGCGCGCGCGCAGGCTGGCCGGCGCCCTGTCCGCTCGCGACCTGGCCCTGGGCGATCGCATCGGCACCCTGGCGTGGAACGACTACCGCCACTTCGAGACCTATTACGGCGCCGCCTGCGCCGGTTACGTATGCCACACCATCAACCCGCGCCTGTTTCCCGAACAGCTCGTCTACATCATCAACCACGCCGAGGACCGTTACGTCTTCGTCGACCCTGATTTCGTCGCCCTGGCGGAGGGCCTGGCCGCGCAGTGTCCGCAGGTGCAGGGCTGGGTCGTGCTGTGCAGCGAGGAGCGCATGCCCGATACCTCGCTGCCCAACGCCATCTGCTACGAGACCCTGGTGGCTGGCGGCGATGCGGGATTTGTCTTTCCGACGCTGGACGAGCAGGCCGCCTGCGCCCTGTGCTACACCTCGGGCACGACCGGCAACCCTAAGGGCGTGCTCTACTCGCACCGCTCCACCATGCTGCATTCCCTCGCCACGATGATGCCGGACGCGCTGGGCATCGCGCGCCGCGATGTGGTGCTGCCCATCGTGCCGATGTTCCACGTCAACGCCTGGGGCATGCCCTACGCCTGTCCCATGGCCGGCGCGAAGCTGGTGTTTCCCGGCAACAAAATGGGTGACGGCGCCACCCTGGCCGAGCTGATCAACGAGGAGGAAGTGACGCTGTCCGCCGGCGTACCGACCGTATGGCTGGGCCTGCTGGCGCACCTGAAATCCACCGGTGCGCGCATCGACTCCCTGCGGCGCATCGTTGTCGGCGGCGCCGCGTGCCCGCTGTCCATCATGGAGGACATGGACGGCTACGGCGTGGAGACGCGCGTCGGCTGGGGCATGACCGAGATGAGCCCGCTGGGCAGCGCCAACAACAGCGCGGATCGGCGCGACGATTACAGCCCGCAGGAGTTCGCCCGGGTGCGGCTGAAGGCGGGCCGGCCGATCTTCGGTGTGCAGATGAAAATCGTCGACGACGAGGGCGCCGAACTGCCCTGGGACGGCGAGGCCTTCGGTTCGCTCAAGGTGCGCGGCCCGTGGATTTGCTCCAGTTACTTCAAGCTCGAGGGCGTGGACGCCCACGCCGAGGACGGGTGGTTCGAGACCGGCGACGTGGCCACTATCGACCCGGACGGGTTCATGGCGATTACCGACCGCACCAAGGACGTGATCAAGTCCGGCGGTGAGTGGATTTCCTCCATCGAGGTGGAGAACGTGGCCACGGACCACCCCAAGGTCGCCGAGGCGGCCGTCATTGGCCAGTACCACCCGAAGTGGAGCGAACGCCCGCTGTTGATCGTGGTGCGCGGTCCCGGCGGCGAGGACCTCACGGCGCAGGAGATGCTCGCCTGGTTCGACGGCAAGATCGCGAAGTGGTGGATTCCCGAGGCGGTGGAGTTTGCCGACGAGTTACCGCACACCGCCACCGGCAAGGTGCAGAAGGTGAAATTGCGCGAGGCCTACAAGGATTTCGAGTTCCCCGGCTGAAGCTACCCAGGGCGGGCACATGACACGGCGCCGCCAGATGAGGCGCTTAAAGCCGTATGTTATGAAGATATTCGTAGAATATTATTAAATAATCTACGAAAAGCGCTTCTATTGTAAAAAATTCCCGATTATCATGTCGGCCCCGGTGACGACTAGCCCCGACGGCCGAGAGATGACGGACACGCAATACCCCCACCGCACACTGCCACAGCTGGTCGCCGAAGCGGCCGGCAGGTACGGCGAGCGCGTGGCCATCACCGACGGCGCGGTGCAGCTGACCTACAGCGAACTGGACGCGGCGCGGCGGCGCGCCGCTGCCGCCTTCCTCGCCGCCGGGCTGGAGCGCGGTGACCGCTTCGCCATCTGGGCGCCGAACATGTACCAGTGGATTGTCGCCGCCATCGGCGCGCAGAGCGTCGGCGGCGTGCTGGTGCCGCTGAATACGCGTTACAAGGGCAGCGAGGCGGCCTACGCCATCAACGCCAGCGGCGCGCGCATGCTGTTCACGGTGGAGGAGTTTCTCGGCGTGCGCTACGCCGATATGCTCGCCGACCAGGACCTGCCGCAACTGCAGCACCGCGTCCTGCTGGAGGGCGCCGCCGACGGCTGCCAGTCCTGGACGGATTTCCTGCGCGGTGGTGACGCCACGAGCGATGAGCAGGTCGCGGCGCGCGAGGCCGAACTCAGCCCCGACGACCCGCTGGACATCCTGTTTACCTCAGGCACCACAGGCAATCCCAAGGGCGTGGTCACCTGCCACGGGCAGAACATCCGCACCTTCGAGACCTGGAGCGGCACGGTCGGTCTGCGCAGCGACGACAACTACCTCGTCATCAACCCGTTTTTCCATTCCTTCGGCTACAAGGCCGGCTGGCTGGCGGCGATCATCCGCGGCGCGCGCATCCTGCCGGTGCGCAATTTCGACCTGGACGAGGTGCTGGCCTGTATCGAGCGCGAGCGCATCTCCATGATCCCGGGGCCGCCGACCATCTACCAGTCGCTGCTCGCCCATCCCGAACGCGAACGTCACGACCTGTCCAGCCTGCGCCTGGCGGTGACCGGTGCGGCGCCGGTGCCGGTGGAACTGGTGCGCCGCATGCGCCAGGAGCTGGGCTTCGAGGTGGTGGTCACCGCCTACGGCCTGACCGAGAGCTGCGGCGTGGTATCTATCTGCCGTCCCCAGGACAGCGCCGAGCGCATCTCCCACAGCTCTGGCCGCGCCATGGACGGGGTTGAATTGAAGTGTGTCGACGCCGCTGGCGTCGAGGTGCCCAGGGGCAGCGACGGCGAACTGTGGTGTCGTGGCTTCAACGTCATGCGCGAGTATTTCGAGAACCCCCAGGCCACCGCCGAGGCCATCACCGCCGACGGCTGGTTGCGCACCGGCGACATCGGCGCCATGGACGATGACGGTTACGTGAAGATCACCGGGCGTTTGAAAGAGATGTTCATCGTCGGCGGTTTCAACTGCTACCCGGCCGAGATCGAGAACGCCCTGTGCGACATGCCGGGGGTGGAGCGCGCCGCGGTGATCGGCGTGCCCGACGAGCGCATGGGCGAGGTGGCGCGCGCTTTCATTGTGCGCCAGGCCGGCTCTGACGTCGACGAGGCGGCGGTGATCGCCTGGTCGCGGGAGCGCATGGCCAATTACAAGGTGCCGCGCTCGGTGGTGTTCCTGGACGAGCTGCCCATGAATGCCGGGGGCAAGGTGGACAAGGCGCTGCTGCAGGCGCAGGGCGGACAGTGAGCAGTCCGGCCGCCAGCAATCCGGTACACATCGACCTGGATGAAACCGACCAGGCGATTATCGCGCTGTTGCGCAACGACGGCCGTATGGCCTACCGCGCCATCGCACGCGAACTGGATATCGCCGAAAACACCGTGCGCGCCCGGGTCCGGCGCATGGAAGAGTCGAACGCCATGCGCGTGGTGGCGGTCACCGATATCGGCGCGGCCGGTTACAGCATGCTGCTGGCGATCGGCGTGCAGGTGGAGGGGCGGGCCCCGGAAAAGGTGGCGCGCGAACTCGCCGCAATCGACGAGGTGTTCTCGGTCAACGTCGTGGTCGGCGCCCAGGACATCGAGATTCTCGTCGTGGCCAGGGACCAGGCACACCTGAACGAGCTGATCAGCACCCGGCTGGGCGGCATAGCCGGGGTTCGCCGGCTCACCCCGGCGCTGGCCCTGGACGTACTCAAGAACCAGCCGGACTGGGTGCCGTTCCATGACGCGTGAACTGGACGGCCTGGACCTGGCGATTGTCGAGCGCCTGTCGCGCGACGCGCGGGTCAGCAACCGGGAGATCGCCGAGACGCTGGACGTGACCGAGGGCACGGTGCGCGCGCGGGTGAAGCGCATGGAGCAGAACCGGCAGATTCGCATCACGGCGGTCACCAATATCGACCGCTTTCGCGACGCCGCGCTGGCGTATATCTGGATCGAGGTCGAGCGCAGCGAACAGACTGCCGCGGTGGCTGAACAGCTGGCGCAGATCACCGAACTGGGCTTCGTCGGCGTCATGCTCGGCAGGGCGGACATCCTGGCGGTGACCATGGTGCGCAACGCGGAGCACCTGGCGCGATTCGTACACAAGCGCATCAGCCCGCTAGAGGGCGTGCGCGGCACCCAGAGCACCCTGGGCGTCAATTTTATCAAGCACGACTATCGCATGGCGCGAATTGTCGGGTGAAACAGTCAGCTGAAGCGGGAAAAAGGAAGGGACAATGAACAAGCTTATGACAGCGGCCGACATGGTCGCGGAGCTGGAAGACGGTATGACCGTCGGTATCGGCGGCTGGGGGCCGCGGCGCAAGCCCATGGCCCTGGTGCGGGAGATACTGCGCTCCGACCTGAAAGACCTCACCATCGTCGCCTACGGCGGCGCGGACGTGGGCATGCTGTGCGCCGCGAACAAGGTGAAAAAGGTGGTGTTCGCCTTTGTCTCCCTGGATTTCATCCCGCTGGAGCCGTATTTCCGCATCGCGCGGCAGAGCGGCGCCATCGAGGTGATGGAGATCGACGAGGGTATGATGCTGCTCGGGCTGCGCGCCGCCGCCTGGGGGCTGCCCTTCATTCCCACCGAGGTGGGACTGGGCACCGACATTGTGACGAAAAACCCGGATATCCAGGTGATCGACAGCCCCTATGACGACAAGGAGTGGGTGGCCATGCCGGCGCTGCCGCTGGATGTTGCGCTGATACACGCGGACCGTGCGGACGCCCGCGGGGTCTGCCAGATCGCCGGGCCGGACCACTACATGGACGACTGGTTCGCACGCGCCGCGACAAAAACCTTCGTCTCCTGCGACGAACTGGTGGAGACCGGCTATTTCCACGACCCGGCCCAGGCGCGGCTGGTGCACTGGGAACGCTCCGCCACCACCGGCGTCATTCCCATTGCCGGCGGAGCGCACCCGACATCCTGCGCGCCGCTGTACGGCTTCGACGTGCCGCATTTCAAGGCCTACGCCGCCTCCGCCAGGGAGGAGGGCGGCATTCAGGGCTATTTCGAGCAGTACCTCGGCGCCAGCGAGGAGGACTACCAACAGAAGGTCGGCGGCCTGGACGCGATTCGCGCCATCGAACTTCCCACCTACTGACCGGCCAGGAGCAAATGACCATGACAGCAGCAACCGATTACACCCTGGCCGAACTGTGCATCGTCGCCGCGAGCCAGGCCTTCGCCGGCGACGGCGAGGTGCTGGCGACCGGTATCGGCGTGATCCCGCGCCTCGCCGCCAGCCTGGCCATGAAGACCAGCAACCCGGACCTGATGATGACCGACTCCGAGGCGTTCATGCTCAGCGAGCCCAACCCGCTGGGCAAGCGTCCCGCGGATTTCGTGCAGGCCAACGAGAGCTGGATGGGCTTCTCGCGCATCTTCGACAACGTCTGGTCCGGGCGCCGTCACGCCATGCTGGGGCCGACGCAGATCGACCGTTACGGCCAGTCCAACACCTCGGCGCTGGGCGGCACCTACGAACAGCCGAAGGTGATGATGCTCGGCGCGCGCGGTTTTCCCGGCAACTCCATTTCCCACGCCAACAGCTTTTTCGTGCCCGCCCACAACACGCGGGTGTTCATGGAGGGAGAGTGTGACTTTGTCTCCAGCATTGGCTATAACCCGCAGCGCCTGCCCAAGGGCCACAGCCTCGACGATGTGGATATCCGGCTCATCGTCACCGACCTGTGCGTGATGGACTTCGGCGGCCCGGAGCACCAGATCCGCCTGGTCTCCCTGCACCCCGGCATCGATGTGGAGCAGGTGCAGGAAAATACCGCTTACCCGGTGTATATCGACGGCGAGGTGCCGACCACGGCAGCGCCGACGCCCGAGCAATTGCAGATCATCGCGGCGCTGGATCCGCACAACCTGCGCGCCGCGCAGATCAAGGACAACCCGGCCGGGGACCGTTCCTGAACGGGGGTGACACCATGCTGGAGACACGCCTGACAGAACTGCTTGGCTGCCGCTACCCCATCGTACAGACGGCGATGGGCTGGGTGGCGGACCCGAAGCTGGTGGCCGGCAGTTGCAACGCCGGGGGCTTCGGCTTTCTCGCCGGGGCCACCATCCCCGCGCAGGAAATGGAGCGCGACATACTGCGTGTGAAGGAGCTGACCGACCGGCCATTCGGTGTGAACTTCCACATGTACCAGCCCAACGCCGCGGACATCGTCGAGCTGGTCATTCGCCACGGCGTGCGCGCGGTCAGCTACTCGCGCTCTCCCGGCCCTGAAATGATCGGCAGGCTGAAGGCCGCGGGCGTGATCTGCATGCCCACCGTCGGCCTGCCCAAGCACGCCATCAAGGCGGTGGAACTGGGCGCGGATGCGGTCACCGTACAGGGCGGCGAGGGCGGCGGGCACACCGGCGCGGTGCCGACCACGCTGTTGATTCCGCAGGTCGTCGATGCCGTCGGCGACAAGGTACCGGTCGTGGCGGCCGGCGGTTTCAAGGACGGCCGCGGCCTGTTGGCGGCGCTGTCCTGGGGCGCCGATGGAATCGCCATGGGGACACGCTTTCTCATGACCGAGGAGAGTCCCGTGCCCAGGGCGACGCTGCAGCGCTACATCGATTGCAAGAACCCGGGAGAGATCATCGTCTCCAGGGCGATGGACGGCCTGCCCCAGCGCATGATCATGAACGAACTGCTGGCCGAGCTGGAAAAAGCCGGTCCGTTGAAAAAACTGCTGATTGCGCTGCGCAACGGCCTGGCGTTCCGCAGGCACACCGGCGCCAGCGTGTTCGGCCTGCTCAAGTCCGCGCTGGCCATGAGTCGCGACGACGACATGAGCGCGGCCCAGGCGATCATGTCGGCCAACGCGCCGATGATCATCCAGAAAGCAATGGTCGACGGCGAGCCGGACCGGGGCGTACTGCCCTCCGGGCAGGTGGCGGGCGTCATCGACGAACTGCTCACCTGTGAGAGCCTGATTACAGCCATTGTCGAGGAGGCCGAACAGCGCCTCGCACTGCTGGCGCTGCGCGCCGGCGAACAATCCAGGGAGCACTGACATGTCCAAACCCTTCAACACCAGCATCGACGACAACGGCATCGCCGAGATGATCCTGGACCATCCCCCCGTCAATGCCTTCGACAGTGCCGGCTGGTTCGCCATCGCCGCCGAGATCGACGCCCTGGGCGCCGATGACGCGGTGCGTGTCATTGTCATCGGCGCCGCGGGCAAGGGTTTCTGCGCCGGCGTGGATATCAAGGAACTGGCGGCCGAGCCGACGAAGATCGTCGACGTCAACAAGGGCAACTACGAAACCTTCCGCGCCATTCACCGCAATCCCAAGCCGGTGATCGTCGCCCTGCACAGCTTCGTGCTGGGCGGGGGGATCGGCATGGCCGGGGCGGCGGACATCCTGGTGTGCTCGGACTGCGCGCGCTTCGGCGTACCGGAGATCGATCGCGGCGCCATGGGCGGCGGCGCTCACCTGCAGCGCATGTTCCCGGTACAGAAGGTGCGCTACATGTACTTCACCGGCGAGTTCATCGATGCGGCGGAGGCCTACCGCCTGGGCGCCGTGGAGCGCGTGGTGCCGCTGGACGAACTGCTGCCCACGGCGCGGGATATCGCGGCGAAAATCGCGGCGAAATCGCCGGCCATGGTGAAGCTGGCCAAGGAGGCGCTGACCGGCATCGAGGACGGCAACCTCGAAGACAAGTACCGCTGGGAGCAGGGCTTCACCCTGGAAGCCTACACCATGGGGGATTCCCAGGAGTCCCGCGACGCATTCGTGCAAAAGCGCGACGCCAAATTCGACTGAAGCTTGCCGTGTTGCCCGCACTGGCGGGGCGGCGGATTGAGAGACCGGGATGGATCTAGCATACACCGAGGAACAAAATGCCTTCCGCGAGGAAGTGCGTACCTGGCTGGCGGCCAACGTGCCCGCCGAACCACTGCAGACCTTTGACACCGAGGAGGGCTTCGCCCAGCACCGCGCCTGGGAAGCGAAGCTCAACGAGGGGCGCTGGGGCATGGTGACCTGGCCCGAGGAACTGGGCGGGCGCGCCTGCGATCTCATCCAGTGGCTGATCTTCGAGGAGGAGTACTACCGCGCGCGGGCGCCGCTGCGCGTGAACCAGAACGGTATCTTCCTGCTCGGGCCGACGCTGATGGAGTACGGCAGCGAGGAGCAGAAGGCGCGCATCCTGCCGAAGATGGCCACCGGCGAGGAGGTCTGGGCGCAGGGCTGGTCCGAACCCAACGCGGGCTCGGACATGGCGGCGATACGCTCCACCGCCAGGCTGGAGGGCGACCGTTACGTGATCAACGGCCAGAAGACCTGGTCGACGCGCGCGGTCTGGGCCGACTGGTGCTTCGGCATGTTCCGCACCGACCCCGAGTCGGAGCGTCACCGCGGCCTCACTTTCATCCTCGTGCCGCTGGACAGCCCGGGCATTACCGTGCGCCCGATACCCCAGCTGGACGGCCTGCCGGGCTTCGCCGAGATCTTTTTCGACAACGTCGAGGTGTCCGTGGACAACCGCCTCGGGGACGAGGGCGCCGGGTGGAAAGTCGCCATGGCCACTGCCGGTTTCGAACGCGGCCTGATGCTGCGCTCGCCGGCGCGTTTCCAGGAGACCGCGCGGCGCCTGGTGCAGCTCTACCGCGACAACCGCGAGTCCGCGGACCGCGACCCGGCGATCAGGGACGCGGTGATGCGCGCCTACCTGGATGCGGAGAGTTACTGCCTGACCACCTACCAGACCGCCTGTCGCCTGAACAAGGGCGGCAAGATCGGCGCCGAGTCCTCCACCAACAAGATCTTCTGGTCGGAACTGGACCAGGCCATGCACGCCACGGCGATGAGCATCCTCGGCGCGCGCGCGGAGTTGTTGCCGCACGCGCCCGACGCCGCGGGTGTCGGCAGCTGGCTGGACGGCTGGCTGTTCGCGCAGTCCGGTCCGATCTACGCCGGCACCAACGAAGTACAGCGCAATATTATTGCGGAACGCATGCTCGGCATGCCCCGCTGATGGAGACCTGACCGTGGATTTCACCTTTACAGAAGATCAATTGCTGTTCCAGGAATCGGTACGCGATTTCCTGCGCAACGAGGTGACGCCAGAGCGTATCCGCGCGAGCTGGGAAAGCGACAGCGGGCGCGAGGACGCCCTGTGGGCGCAGCTGGCGGAGCTCGGGCTGACCGGCATGACCGTACCGGAAAGCAGCGGCGGTCTGGGTATGTCGGCACTGGATTTCGTCCTGCTCGCCCAGGAGTGCGGCTACGTGGCGCTGCCCGAGCCGCTGGTGCACACCGCCCTGGTGGCGGTGCCGGCGCTGTGCGATATCGGTGGCGAACTCGCTGAACAGTGGTTGCCGCGCGTGGCCGCCGGGGAGGCGAAAGTGGTCGTCGGCCTGGAGCAGAATATGCTGGTCGAGGACGCCCACGTGGCGGACCTGCTGTTGTTGCAGCGCGGCGCTGCGCTGCTCGCGGCGACCCCGGACCAGGTCAGCTTGCGCCACAACGAGTCCGTCGATCCCTCGCGCAAGCTCTACGCCGTGGACATCGACGCCGCGGCCGCGCCGGTAGTGGAAGGTGAGCAGGCGCAGCGCATTGTCGCGCGCGCCCTGGACCACGGCGCCCTGGGTAGCGCGGCGCAGGCGCTGGGCCTGGCCCAGCGCATGGTCGACATGTCCGTGCAGTACACGGCGGAGCGCCAGCAGTTCGGCGTGCCCATCGGCAGTTTCCAGGCGGTCAAGCACCACATGGCCAACATCGCCGTGCGCCTGGAATACGCCAGGGCTCCTGTGCACCGGGCGGCCTACGCCATCGCGCACGAGCGCGCAAATGCCGCGCTCGCGGTGTCGCACGCCAAGCTGGCGGCCTGCGAGGCGGCAAACCTTGCGGCGAAGAACTGCATCCAGGTACACGGCGCCATGGGCTACACCTGGGAGGTGGACCTGCACATTTTCATGAAGAAAGCCTGGGCGCTGGCCAATACCTGGGGCGATGCGGGCTATCACAAGGCGCGCGTGGGCGAGCGCATTTTCGCCGACGGCGCGGTCCTGGGCGCGGGCGCGACATTCTAGTGCCGGTGTCGCCGCCGTGGCGGTGATGCGCCGGGCTGTGATTTTCAAGTGGGCGCCTGCACGCACAGGCGCGACAGACCAAGAAGAGGAAGCAAGATGGCTCAAGCATATATTGTAGACGCGGTGCGTTCGCCGACCGGCAGGCGCAAGGGCGGCCTGGCCGACGTGCACGGCGCCGACCTTGGCGGACACGTGCTGAAAACGCTGGTGGAGCGCAACGCGATTCCCGACGACGAGTACGACGACGTGATGTTCGGCTGCGTCGATACCATCGGCCCCCTGGCGGGCGATATCGCCCGCACCTGCTGGCTGGCGGCGGGCCTGTCTGACGTCGTGCCGGGCACCACCATCGACCGCCAGTGCGGCTCTTCGCAGCAGGCGGTGCACTTCGCGGCGCAGGCCATCATGGCCGGCGTCAACGACGTGGTCATCGCCGGCGGCGTACAGACCATGACGCAGATTCCCATCTCCTCGGCGATGATCGCTGCGCAGCCCATGGGCTTTCCCGACCCGTTTTCCGGCAGCCAGGGCTGGGTCGCGCGCTACGGCGCCACGCCGCCGTCGCAGTTCGCCTCGGCGCAGATGATCGCCGACAAGTGGGAACTGTCACGCGAGCAGATGGAGGCGTTCGCCCTGCAGTCGCACACGCGCGCGCTCGCCGCCATCGAGGAGGGCCGTTTCGACCGCGAGATCGCGCCGCTCAACGGCGTGGAGATGGACGAGACCCCGCGCAACACCTCCATGCAGGCGATGGCCGACCTCGACCCGCTCGCCGAGGGCGGCACCATCACCGCGGCCGTGTCCAGCCAGACCTGCGACGGCGCCTCGGCCATGCTTATCGTTTCCGAGGACGCGCTCAAGCGCTATGACCTGACGCCGCGCGCACGCATCGTGCACATGAGCGTGCGCGCCGCCGACCCGATCTGGATGCTCACGGCGCCGATCCCCGCTACCGAGTACGCAATGAAGAAGTCCGGCATGAAGTTGCAGGACATCGACCTGGTGGAAATCAACGAGGCCTTCGCCTCGGTGCCCATGGCGTGGCTGGCGGAAACCGGCTACCCGGTCGAGCAGACCAACGTCAATGGCGGCGCCATCGCCCTGGGCCATCCCCTGGGGGCGACCGGCACCAAGCTGATGACCACCCTGTTGCACGAACTGGAACGCAGCGGCGGCAAGTACGGCCTGCAGACCATGTGCGAGGGCGGCGGGCAGGCCAACGTAACCATCATCGAGCGCCTCTAAACGGGCGGCGACAGAACAGAACCCAAACCAGAGGCAGGAACAACATGAGCGGAATACTCGAAGGACGCACAGCAATCATCACCGGCGCCGGCGGCGGCCTCGGCGCGGCCCATGCGCGTGTTTTCGCCAGCGAGGGCTGTGCGGTTATCGTCAACGACATCAATAGCGATGCCGCCCAGGTGGTGGTGGACGAGATCACGGCGGCCGGCGGCAAGGCGCAGGTGAACAGCTCCGATATCACCAACTACGACGATAGCCTCAACGCGGTGAAGCAGGCCATCGACAGTTTCGGCGGCCTGCACATCGTGCTCAACAACGCCGGCATCAACCGCGACCGCATGTTCGCCTCCATGACCGAGCAGGAGTGGGACGCGATCATGGCGGTGCACCTCAAGGGCCATTTCTGCATTGCTTCTCACGCCGTGCACTACTGGCGGGGACAGTCCAAGGAGGGCGCCGCGGTCGATGCGCGCATCATCAACACCACGTCCGGCGCCGGGCTGCAGGGTTCCATAGGCCAGTCGAACTACGCGGCGGCCAAGGCCGGTATCGCCGCGCTGACCCTGAACCAGGCGGCAGAACTGGGCCGTTACGGCATCACCGCCAACGCGGTGGCGCCGTCCGCGCGCACCGGCATGACCTCGGCCGTGCCGGAAATGGCCGAGCGCATGAAGAAGCCCGAGGACGGCAGCTTCGATCACTTCGCCCCGGAAAACGTGTCCAACCTGCTGGCCTGGCTGGCCTCGCCCGCCGCGGCGCATGTCAGCGGGCGGGTGTTCGAGGCCGAGGGCGGGCGCATCTGTATCTGCGACGGCTGGCGCACCACCGATGGCGTGGACCGCGGCGCCGCCTGGGCGCCGGCGGAAATTGGCGAGGCGATGGCCGAGCTGCTGGCGAAAGAGGTCCCGGCACAGAAAGTCTGGGGAACCTGATCAACCACCGCCGTTCCCGCGCAGCGGCTGCGGCACAGGGGCACAGTCACCATGGAATTTGCGTTCACACAAGAGCAGGAAATGATCCGCGACACCGCGGCCGCGTTCCTGGCCGAGGTATCGGGCAGCGAGGACGTGCGCGCGGCGATGGCGACAGAACTGGGCTATGACCCGGAACTGTGGCAGCGCATCTGCACGCAGATGTACTGGCAGGCCATTCATATCCCCGAGGACTGCGGCGGTATGGGGCTGGGCTACGTCGAGGTCGCCGCCACGATGGAACAGATGGGCCGCCACCTGCTGTGTTCGCCCTTCCTGGCCACCGTGTGCATGGCGGCCAACGCGTTGTTGCTGGCCGGTTCGGACGAGCAGAAAACGCAGTGGCTGGGCGCGCTCTGTGAGGGGCGGCTCACCGCGACCCTGGCCTGCAACGGCGGCGTCAGCGACTGGGGCGCCGACGCGGTACGCGCCACCTGGCGGCGTGATGGCGATGGCTTTGTCCTGGATGGCGAGTACCGCTACGTCATCGACGGCCACAGCGCCGACCTGCTGGTGGTGGCGGCGCGTGAGGCCGGCAGCGCCGGCGGGCAGGGTATCGCCCTGTTTCTGCTGCCGGCCGACAGCCCCGGCGTCAGCCGCCAGTGGCTGCCGACCATGGACCAGGCGCGCAAGCAGGCGCGGGTTCAGCTCGACGGCGTCGCCGTCGATAGCGGCGCGGCGCTGGGCACCCCGGGCGAGGGTTGGCCGCTGTTGTCCCGGGTGCTCGACCTGGCCGCGATCGCCCTGGCGGCGGAGCAGGTCGGCGGCAGCCAGCGGCTGCTGGACATGACCGTGGAATACACCGCCGAGCGCGTGCAGTTCAACCGCAGCATCGCCAGCTTCCAGGCGGTCAAGCACAAGGCCGCGGACATGATGCTGCAGGTGGAGGTGGCGCGCTCCGCCGTCTACTACGCCGCCTGTGTCGCCCAGGAGGCGCTGGAGGGCGGCCCATTGGGCGCCGAACTGGCCGAGGCGGCCAGCGTCGCCAAGTCCTATTGCTCGGATGCCTACTTCGCCGTCGCCGGTGATGCGCTGCAGTTGTTCGGCGGCGTGGGTTTTACCTGGGAGTACGATGTGCACCTGTATTTCAAGCGCGCCAAGTCCTCGGAGCACCTGCTCGGCAACGGCGCCTGGCACCGCGAACGGCTCGCCGCGCTGTTGCTGGATGACGCGGTGCGCGCCGACAGCGGGGAGGCCGCCTGATGAAAGTGAGTTTCAGCGAAGAGGACGAGCACTTCCGCACAGAGATCGCCGGCTGGCTGCAGGACAACCTGCGCGGCGAGTTCGAGAAACTGCGGTACCGCGGCGGTCCCGGCGACGAGCACATGTACCCGCAGGAGCGCCAGGCCTGGGAGCAGCGCCTGGCCGAGGGCGGCTGGACCTGTGTCGGCTGGCCGCAGGAGTACGGCGGCCGCGCCTGTTCCATCGAGCAGCAGGTCATCTTTTTCGAGGAGTACGCCCGCGCGGGCGCCCCGGGCCGTGTCGGACACATCGGCGAGGGCCTGGCCGGACCGACCATCATCGCCTTCGGCAGCGACGAGCAGAAAGCCAAATACCTGCCGGGTATCGTCGCCGGCACGCAGTTGTGGTGCCAGGGCTATTCGGAACCTGGCGCCGGCTCCGACCTCGCCAACGTGAAGACCCGGGCGCGCTTCGACGAGGCCCGTGGCAAGTGGATCATTAGCGGACAGAAAGTGTGGACCTCCCTGGCCCACGAGTCCGACTACTGTTTCCTGATCGCGCGCACCGACCCCGATTCGGTGGCGCACAAGGGCCTCGGTTTCTTCCTGGTGGCGATGGACCAGCCCGGCGTCGAGGTGCGGCCCATCGTGCAGATCACCGGCACCTCCGAATTCAACGAGGTGTTTTTCGACGAGGCCGAGTGCGACGCGGCGGATATCGTCGGTGCGCCCGGCGACGGCTGGAAGGTGGCCATGGGCCTGCTCGGCTTCGAGCGCGGCGTGTCCACCCTCGGCCAGCAGATGCAGTTCCAGAACGAACTGGACCAGGTGGTGGCGCTTGCGCGGGAGAATGGCGCGGCCGCGGACCCGGTTATCCGCCAGCGCATCGCGAAAGCCCATGCCGAGCTGAAAATCATGCGTTACAACGCGATGCGCATGCTCTCCGGGCAGAGTGGCGGCGACGGTTCGCTGCAGAAAGAGGCGCTCATTTACAAGCTCTACTGGGCTAGCTGGCACCGCAGCCTGGGTGAGCTGGCCATGGACGTGATGGGCCCGGAGTGCGAAATCCTGCCGGCTGCGCCCTACGAACTGAGCCGGCTGCAGGCCATGTACCTGTTCGTGCGCGCCGACACCATCTACGGCGGCACCAACCAGATTCAGCGCAATATCATCGCCGAGCGCGGGCTGGGTATGCCCAAGGAACCGCGCGGCAACGCATAGGGAGTGCAGACAGTGACATTGAAGAACCCCGAATATGTACCCGGCCACGGGCTGATCAAGGGCAAGTCCGTGCTGGTGACCGCCGCCGCGGGCGCGGGCATCGGCTTCTCCGCCGCGACCAGGGCCGTGGAGGAGGGCGCCAGGGGCATCGTCATCAGCGACATCCACGCGGGGCGCCTGGAGGCTTCCGTCGACAGGCTGAAAGAGGAAACCGGACTGGAACAGGTCTACGGCAAGGTCGGCAACGTCGCCGTCGAGGACGATGTGCGCGCGCTGGTCGACTACGCCGAGGAGGTGCTGGACGGCACCGACATCCTCATCAACAACGCCGGCCTGGGCACCTCGAAACTGCTGGTGGACATGGACGACGAGGAGTGGCACAAGGTCATAGACGTCACCCTCAACGGCACCATGCGCATGACCCGCTACATGATGCGCGTGATGAAGGAACGCGCGCGCGGCGGCGTGATCGTCAACAACGCCTCGGTACTGGGCTGGCGTGCGCAAAAGGAGCAGAGCCACTACGCCGCCGCCAAGGCCGGGGTCATGGCCCTGACCCGCTGTGCGGCGCTGGAGGCGGCGGACTTCGACGTGCGTATCAACGCGGTGTCGCCCTCCATCGTGCTGCACCCGATGCTGCGCAAGTCCGCCTCGCAGGAATTGCTGGAGGAGCTGGAGTCGAAAGAGGCCTACGGCCGCGCCGCCGAAGCCTGGGAAGTCGCCAACGTGATGATGTTCCTGGCCTCGGATTACTCCAGCTACATGACGGGCGAGATCGTGTCGGTGTCGAGCCAGCGAGGATGAGCATTGCTGCCAGCGCCAGGGCGGGAGCCGGCTGGTCAAGGGGTGCCGAAACGGCCCCTGCTCCGCCGGTCGCGCCGGGCTGCTGCGCAACTCGACCGTTTTTCGCTGCGCGAAAAACCGGGACTCGGACAGTGCTCGCAGAAAGCTCCCGTCGCGACCGGCTGCGCAAAGCGGGGGCCTGATTGTTTCGGCACCCCTTGACCAGCCGGCTCCCTCAGGCCGTGAACGTCGCAAGAATTTAACCCAACGAATCAGTATCCGCAGGAGAAACAACATGAGAGAAGCAGTGATCGTATCCACCGCCCGCACCGGCCTGGCCAAGTCCTTCCGCGGCGGCTTCAACGACACCGAGGCCCCCGCCATGGGCGGCCACGTGGTGCGCGCGGCGGTCGAGCGCGCCGGCATCGACCCCGCGGAGGTGGACGACTGCATCTTCGGCGCCGCCGCCCAGCAGGGCACGCAGGCCTACAACATCGGCAGGCTCAGCGGCATCGCCGGCGGCCTGCCCGACAGCGTGGCGGGCATGTCGATCGAGCGCCAGTGCTCCTCCGGCCTGATGTCCATTGCCACGGCGGCCAGGAGCATCATGTGCAATGAGTACGACATCGCCGTCGCCGGTGGCGTCGAATCCATTTCGCTGGTGCAGACGAAGCACAAGAACAGCTATCGCAACGTGTCGAAGACCGTGACCGCGATCGATCCCACCGCCTACATGGCGATGCTGGAAACCGCCGAGGTGGTCTCCGAGCGCTACGGCATCAGCCGCGAGGCGCAGGACGAGTACTCCCTGCAGAGCCAGCAGCGTACCGCGGCAGCGCAGCAGGAGGGCAGGTTCGACGACGAAATCGTGCCCATGAGCACCGTCAAGGCGGTGTTCGACAAGGAGACGAAGGAGACCCACTACGAGGACGTGGTGGTGGACCGTGACGACTGCAACCGCCCGTCCACCACGCTGGAGAGCCTGGCGGCGCTGGAGCCCGTGTTCAAGGACGGCCAGGTGGTGAAGGAGGGCAGGTTCATCACCGCGGGGAACTCGTCGCAACTCTCCGACGGCGCCTCCGCCTGCGTGGTCATGGACGCCAGGCTTGCCGAGCAGCGCGGGCTGGCGCCGCTGGGCATCTACCGCGGCCTCGCCGTGGCCGGTTGCAAGTCCGACGAGATGGGCATCGGGCCGGTGTTCGCCGTGCCCAAACTGCTCGCGCGGCACGGACTGTCCGTGGACGATATCGACCTGTGGGAGCTGAACGAGGCCTTCGCCTGCCAGGTGGTGTACTGTCGCGACGAGCTGGGTATCGACAACGCGCGCCTCAACGTCAACGGCGGCTCCATTGCCATCGGCCACCCCTTCGGTATGAGCGGGGCGCGCATGGTCGGTCACGCACTGCTGGAGGGCCGGCGCCGCGCCGCGAAGTTCGTCGTCATCACCATGTGCATCGGCGGCGGCATGGGCGCGGCGGGGCTGTTCGAGGTCGCGTGAGCGCGCATTTCCCGGCGCGGTGGTGATTTTTCACCCGATTGAGCTGCCGCGCCGCGGAACTTTGTCCACGGCCTGGGTGCCCAACGAGCTTATCCGGGAGTAGTTTTCCGGGCAGGGCCTATAATACCGACCCACCGGGAACGCAGGCAGAGCGCGATTGTTGACAAGCAGGCAGAATTCACCCGCCGCCGCCAGGGGCTTCAGTTTACTGGAAATGGTCGTTGCCATCGCCATCCTCGGGCTCGTGCTGGGCGCCCTGTACCGGCTGGCCGGTGGCGCCACGCGCACCGTGGCCGTGGACGAGAAGATGGTCTACGGCGTCGAGCTGGCGCGCTCGCTGCTGGCCAATTATGCCGTGGTGCCGCTACAGGGCCTGCAGGAGGAAGGTGAGACCGCGGGCGGCTTTCGCTGGCAGGTGATCGCGACCCCGCTGTCGTTTGCGGATGAGGTGCCGTTGCTGGAGGGACAGTTACAGGACATGCGTGTCCTGGTGACCTGGGCCGACGGCGATCGTCAGCGGCAGTTCGCGCTGGACTCGGTGGTGGCCGGGATGGAGCCCGAGGAATGAAGCGTACGCGGGGTTTCACCCTGCTCGAGATGGTGGTGGCGCTCACCCTGCTGACCATGATCACCCTGGCGACCGTGGCCGCCATGCGCACCTTCGGCAACACGCGCGCGGCCCTGGACGAGGTGAGCTGGCGGGTGGAGAACGTGCGCTCCGTGAGCGAGTTCCTGCGCGCCCGCATCGCCGCTGCAATGCCGGTGCAGAGGGTCGGGGAGTTCGACGACGACCTGGACGACGAATCCGGCTACGGTGCCTACCTGCGCGGTTCGGACACCCAGCTCATCTGGGTCGCGCCGCTGTTGGGCGGCGCGCGGCTTGGCGGCGCCTACGTCATGCGCCTGGCGCAGGTCGAGGACCGGCTGGAATTGCATTGGCACCCCTACCTGCGCGAGGTCGAGGCGCTGGAATGGCAGGCCGGCGAGGGGCGCGTCCTGGTCGAGCAGCTGGAGGAGTTCAGTATCGGTTATCGCGCTATCCACCACGGCGAATGGACGGACCAGTGGATCGGCAACCAGCGGCTTCCGGTCACGCTGCGCCTGGATATCAGGTCGGCGGGACGCCACTGGCCGGAACTGGTGATCCCGTTGAGCGGTGCCGAGCTGAACCTGCGATGAGGACGCGAGCGTGAAGCGCAGTGTCGCCCGTCCGCGCAGCCGCCCGCGCGCGGCGCAGGGCGGCGTGGCCCTGGCCATGCTGGTGTGGTTTATCGCCGCCATGATGTTGCTGGTCGCCGGGATCGTGGTGACCGCCCGGGTGGATATCAAGCTGACCCAGCTGCATGCCGAGCGCGCCCGCGCCGAGGCCGCAGGGGACGGCGCGATCGCGCTGGCGCTGGCGGAACTGATGGTGATCGACAGCGAGAACGAGGTGGATACCAGCCTGGTGTTCGGCGGCCAGTACAATGTGGGCGGGCTGGATGTAACGGTGCGCTTCCAGCCTGTGAGCGGCCTGGTCGACCTGAACCGCGCGCCGGAGGAACTGCTGGCCCTGCTGTTTGCGTCACTCGATGATGTCGAGGAGGCGCGGGCCGTCGAACTGGCGGCCAGTATGGTAGAGTGGCGCACGGCGCCGGGGGACGACGCGGAAGATGGCGACGCGCCTGTCGCGGACAGCGGCCTGCGCCATGCGCGCTTTGAAACAATCGAGGATTTACTGTTGGTACCGGGAATGGATCGGGACATTTTCGCAGGTGTTCGCGAGGCGGTGTACGTCGGTCAGCGCGGCCAGTCCGGTGTCGACTGGATGGCCGCCCCGGCGCGCGTACTGCAGGCGATCGGCGGATTTGACGCAGCGCAGGCCGCGGCGCTGTCGGCAAAACTGGTCGCCGCCGGCGACCGCGAGGAAGCGGTGCCGTCCGAGCTCGACCTGAGATACCAGGAAGCGGGCAATCTGGCGCTGTACCGGGTCGACGCCATTGTTCCGGTGGGCGAGGAGCGCTTCCTGCGCCGCCGTTGGGTAGAGCGCGGCCGCAGCGGGGCGGATGACCTGCCCTGGCGTTTTTTCCGCACCGAGGCGGTGCGCGCTGCCGGCACCCTGGAGCCCGGGTATGCTGGACGCTAGCCAGCACTGGACCCTTTTCGGGTACGACCTGCGCCGCGCGCTGCACTATGTGCGCGCGGGCTGGTCGGACTTCCTGTGGGGTGATGAGTCACCGGTGCTGCCCGCTGTGGACGAGGTCGTGCTGGCGCATACCGCCGATGGCGGCACCCGCTATCTCAGGGCGGGCAAACCCGTAGACGCCCCGGCCGCCGGCGCAGCGCTGTCCGAGGCCGTGATACTGCCCGAGCGCCTGGTCCTGGCCAGGACCCTGCAACTGCCCCTGGCGGCGGAGGCCGACCTGGACGCCGTGGTGGCGCTGGAGGTGTCCGCCAGCAGCCCCTTTCCCGATGCGGACACCTGCGCCGGCTGGCGCATTGTGGAGCGCGGCGAGCAGACCATGGAGATCATCCTGGTGGTCAGCTCGCGCAGCGCCGTGATGACCCACATCGCCGGACAGTTCGATTGTCACGATGTGGAGGCCTACGAGGTCTGGGCGGAGGCGGGCGGACGCCTGGTCATGCTCGAGGGTTTCGGTGAGGCCGCGCGGCGCGGCCGCAACCGGCGCCGCCTGGGCCGCATGCTGGCCACGGTGGGCTATTGCATGGCGCTGCTGGTGGCAATCAGCGCGGTGGCGGCCGGCGCCAAATACCTGGAACTGGAGCAGGCGCGCGAAACCCAGGAGCGTGTGCAGCGCAACGCCGGGGACGCGGTCACGTTGCGAGAATCCCTGGCGACCTCGCGGCGCATGCTCGACACCGCGGAGGAACTACTCGCCCAGTACCCCTCGCCCTACCGCGAACTGCAGCGCATCGCCGCGTTGCTCGGCGACGACACCTGGGTGGCCATGGCCGAGGTGCGCGGCCACGAGATTCGCCTCGAGGGGCAAGCCGTAAACGCGTCGGCGGTGATGCAGCAACTCCTTGAGGAGCCGGCCTATGCGAGTGTCGAATCGCCCTCGGCGTTCAAGAAGGTGCGCTCCGGCCTGGAGCGTTTCACGCTGGACCTGACGCTCTCCACGGCGGGGGGCGCCGAGTGAAGCTGCCCCGCAAAGCCGACCGCTCGACCGTCGTCGTGGGTGTTTCGCTCACCCTGCTGGCGCTGGTATTTCTCTATATCGTGCTGCTGTTCTGGTCCATGCGCCAGGACTTCGCCAGCGAGATCGACGCTGTCGCTCCGCGCACGGCGCGGCTGCTGGGTATGCTGGAAAGCTACCAGTCCCTGCAGGCGGCGAGCGGCGCCGCCGGGGAGATGCTGCGCGACGTGGCCTACCCCGCGGGCAGGGACAGCGCCAGCGTCGCCGCCGCGCTGCAACAGGATGTGCGCGCGCTGATGCGCGATGCCGGCCTGACCGTCACCGGCAGCCAGATTCTCGCCACCCGCCAGGCCGAGGGCTACGAACGCCTGACCCTGGATATCTCCGTCGAGGGCAACATCGACGCGCTCGATAGCGCCCTGGCGGAACTGGAGGGGATGCGCCCGCTCATCTTCGTCGAATCGTTGAAAGTGAAGCCGGAGCGCATGCGCTCCAGTCGCTCGCGACGCGAGGAGCCCGTGGAGGAAGGGGATCCGCGGCGCCTCGCCGCGCGCTTTAACCTCTTTGCCCTGAGGCTGCAGCAGTGATTCCGCGCAGCGCCGACAAATTGCGGGGTAGCCGCCGATGAAGACCGGTGTGGAGTCGCGGCTGCGCAAGGTCGCCCTGGCGCTCAGTGCCGTGTTGTTGTTGCAATTGCTGTGGAGCGGCGCGCGCCTGCTGTTGTTTGCCGATCCCGAGCCGATCGCGCCGGCGGACTCCGCCCTGCGAGTCGATCCCCTCGGCTACCCGCCAGTCGATGAGGAGGGCGCGGCGCCGGACTTCGTGACACGGCCGCTGTTCTGGTCCGGCCGCGAGGCCTACCGACCTCCCGTGGCGGAGGCCGCGCCCGAACCGGTGCAGGCGGCGGCGCCCAGGGGGCCCATCAAGGGCCTGCGCCTGCTGGGTGTGTATGCGGCGGGCGCGAATTCGGGCATCATTGTCGCCCACGCGGGCGAGCGCAAGCGGTTGCGTATCGACGACGAGGTCGCGGGCTGGACCTTCAGCATGATGAGCGCCGACGGCGCGATCTTCGAAAGCGGGGAGGAGACCCGCGTCCTGCAATTGGAGCACGCCGTGCCGCCCGCCGGGAAAGCCGCCCGGCGCAACGCCAGGCGGCCCGCCGGGCAGGCCCTGGGACGGAACTTAAGGGGTGCAGCCGCGGACAAAGACAGCGGGGACAAAAAGTCCGGGCAGGGTAAAAAGAGCCCGCAGGATAACAACGGCGAAAAGGGCGAGAAACCTTGAGACACACTGTTAAGTGGATTGCGTACACCGTGGCGGCGCTGTTGCTGTCCAGTTGTACCACGATGGAGCAGCCCGGGCCGGCGCAACAGGGCGCGCCGCAGGACGTCACCGACAATGCCGGTGGCGCTGCCGACGAGGCGGCGACAAGGGGGCGCACCGGGCCGCTGCCCGACCAGGCGCCGGAGGAGCAGGCCGGTTACCAGCCCAGCGAGCCGACCATCTACCGCGGCACCGACCAGGTGTTCCGGCGACCGCAGGCCCAGCCGCCGGTCAAGTTGTACGGCGACGCGGTGACCCTGAATTTCGAGCAGGCGCCGCTGACTGAAGTGGTGCACGCCATTCTCGGCGATATCCTGGAACTGGATTACATCGTCGAGCACCCGATCAACGGCCAGGTGACCCTGCGCACGCGTTCGCCGGTGCCCCGGGAGCAGTTGCTGGACATCCTGGAATCCCTGCTGCGCGCCAACCGCGCGCTGATGGTGCGCGACAGCGAGGGGCGTTTCTTCGTCAGCGCCTCGGGACAGATGAGCAAGCTGCACCCCGGGGTCGCCGCCTCCGCCGAGCAGGCGCTGGGCTACAGCACGATCATCATTCCGCTGCAGTATATCAGCGCAAAAAACATGGCGGAGATACTGCGCCCGGTGTCCGACGAGAACACCTTCGTGCGTATCGACAACCTGCGCAACCTGCTCATGCTGGCCGGTACGCGCGCCCAGTTGCAGGGCTTCCAGGAAATTATCGAGACTTTCGACGTGGACCTGCTCAAGGGGATGTCGGTGGGCATTTTCCCCATCGAGAACACCTCTATCGAGGAGGTCGACGCGGCACTGAACGTGCTGCTGGGCAAGGACGGTGACAGCGAGGTCGAGGCGCTCAGCGGCATCGGCAGCGTGGTGAAAATCATCCCGGTGCAGCGCCTCAACAGCGTCATGGTGGTGACCTCCCGCGCCCACTACCTGGAGCGCATCGAGCAGTGGATCGAGCGCCTGGACCGCGAGCCGGACGCCAACTTCGAGCGCCGCCTCTACGTCTACCCGGTGCAGAACACCAATGCGGGCCACCTGGCGGGCCTGCTCAGCACAATTTTTTCCGGCAGTGGCGTGGCCGGCGGCAGCGACCGCGCGGGCGGCTCCGGCGTGGCCCCGGGCTTCACCCCGGAGACAGTGTCTTCCGGCGGTGGCGAGGGCAGTGCGCAGCAGGGGTCCGGCGGGCGCGCTGCGGGCAGGAGCAGCGGCCGTTCGAACTTCACCGTCGGCCAGGTCAAGGTGGTCGCCGACGAGGAAAACAACGCGCTGTTGATCTACGCCACGGGCAAGGAGTACGGCAAGATCAAGCCCGCCCTGGAGCGCCTGGATATCCCCGCCACCCAGGTCATCATCGAGGCCAGCATCATCGAGGTGACGCTTAGCGACGACCTGCAGTACGGCCTGGAGTGGACATTCGACAACGACCTGTGGGATGACTTCAGTGGCGAGGGGCAGTTGCTCAACAGCACGAGCGGGCTCACCCCCAACGTGCCCGGTTTCGCCTACTCCTTCATCGGCGGCAGCGGGCAGATCAAGGCGGTGCTCAACGCGCTGGCCGAGGACAGCCTGCTCAACGTGATTTCCTCGCCCTCGGTGATGGTGCTGGACAACCAGACCGCGAGCATCCAGGTGGGCGACCAGATCCCGGTGTCCAGCGGCTCCACGGTGACCGACGTCGGCACCACGCAGTTGATCCAGTACCGCGATACCGGTGTACAGCTCTCGGTCACGCCCTCGGTCAATGCCGGCGCCATGGTCACCATGGACGTGGAGCAGTCGGTCACCGACGTGGGCCCGCTGGAGTTGGCGGGCGGTACCGCCAACCGCACCTTCCTCGAGCGCAAGATCACCAGCAAGGTGGCGGTGCGCTCCGGTGAGTCCGTGGTGCTCGGCGGCCTGATCCGCGAGAACAAGAGCGAGGGCTCCAGCGGCCTGCCCTTCCTGCACAGCCTGCCGGTGATCGGCGCCCTGTTCGGCACCAAGAGCACCGAGAGCGACCGTACCGAACTGCTGGTGGTGATCACGCCCCGGGTGATTTTCGGTGACGGCGACCTGCGCGAGGTCAGCCGCGAGATGCGCCGCCAGATGCGCGGGCTGGACCTGATTGATATCTCGCAGTCCTCATCCTTCCTGATGGACCGCGATGTCGACCCGACACCGGAAGACCCGGGTGTCGACGCCCAACCGTGACGCCTGGAATCAGCGGAGAATTGCCCACCATGAAGTGTTCCATCAACACCTGGCGCGCCGCGCTGGTCGCCCTGCAGGCCTTGCTGCTGGCGGGCTGCGCCTCTTTCGGTGACAACCGGCCGGCGCAGGAAGTGGTGCGCGAGCGCGCCCAGGCCTGGGCCGACGCGCTGCTCGACGGCGACCTGCAGGGCGCCTACGACCTGACCTCGCCCAACTACCGGCGCTACAGCCGGGTCGGCGCCTACAATGCCCGCGTCGAGGGGGCCGCGCGCTGGGACGCGGCCACGGTGCGCGACGTGGTGTGCCCCGAGGAAGACCTGTGCGAGGTGACCTACCTGCTGGAATACCGGATCAAACAGGCGGACATCGACATGCGCCGGCCGCGCACCCACAAATGGGTCAAAACCGAGGGTCAGTGGTGGCTCTATGTGCCCCCCCGGTGAGACACTTTCTCGGCTGTTGTTCGGGCGCCCCGGCGGTGTGTCGGCAGGGCGCAAATCGCGCCGCGCGACACATGCACAAATGCCGCGCTTCTGATTGATTTTTATGCAGTTTTTCCGGTCGCAACACCATTTGGGTCAGACCCGTAGAGAACGCAACTATTTGGCATTTATAAAGTTGACGCTTACTAGGCTCTGTGCTAATTTTCGCCTCGTATGTATGTGTTAGACACCTCCCTAGCCACGTTTTTGCAGGCGGATGGTAGACAGGGGTAAGGTTTTGGGGGCATACTTACGCCTTATCTGTATGCAGCTTTAATTAACTTGCAACAACGACATATTTGTTAAACCTAGGAGTAACAAACATGAAGAAAATACTTCCCGTAGCAGTCCTCGCTGCAATGGCCGGTGTTAACGGAGCACAAGCTGTTCACGTTAACTCGGACGGGCTGGGTCAGGTGCTCTTGTTCCCTTATTACACGACTACCGGGGGTCAGGACACTCTTATCAACATTGCTAACACGACGGCAGATTACAAGGCGGTTAAGGTTCGTATCCTCGAGTCCCTGAACAGCCGTGAGGTCCTTGACTTCAACCTGTACCTGTCTCCGTTCGATCACTGGTCCGCAGCCATCTCTGCCGACCCGGATGGCGTTGGCGCCGCGATCACCTCTGGTGACAACAGCTGTACCGTGCCCCTGGCGATCTCCAACGGCGACACCATCCCCTTCCGTAACTTCGAGTACGACGAAGACTCCATCGACGGTCTGGAGCGTACCAAGGAAGGCTACATCGAGATCATCGAGATGGGTATCGTTGAGGTTGGTACCCAGAACTGGCCCCAGGACATCAAGCACGTCAACGGTGTTCCCGGCGATTGCCAGGACCTGGATGACTCCTGGAACAATGGCGTCTGGGCCAGCGACTCCCAGGACGGTATGGACAGCGCCACCGGCGGCCTCTACGGCTACGGCGTACTGATCGACGTTGAAGAAGGCACCGACGCAACCTACGACGCGGTTGCCCTGGACAACTTCTTCGACACGGGTGTGATCTTCCACACCGCGCCGGGCAGCCTGGATCCGGGCCTGGACGACGGTACCCCGGACTACGACGTCATCATCGGCAACACCGTGGTCTCCGGCAGCGCTGCTGGCCGTCCCGGTATCTCTGCCGGTCTGGACGCGACCAGCGCCGTGCTGATGGTCGACACCATCTCCAACGACTACGTGCTGGATTCCGACCTCGACGCAGGCACGGACTGGGTAGTGACCTTCCCGACCAAGCGCGACTACGTTGTTCCCTTCCCGGCGATCGACCCGTTCACCGATACCTGGGATCCGCTGGAGTCCGAGTCCTGTGAAGGTTTCGCACTGGCATACGTCGACCGTGAAGAAGGCAGCCCGCTGGCGCCGCCGACTTCCAACGACTTCTCGCCGCAGCCTGACCCGGACGAGCCCGAGCTGTTCACGTTCTGTGCCGAAGCCAACGTACTGAGCTTCAACAGCAGCAACGTACTGGAGGCTCCGCAGGACCGTAACGGCACCAACTTCGATCTCGAAGAGGGTTTCGAAAACGGCTGGGCCCGCCTGGACTTCAAGGACACCGATGCCAATGGCAGCAGTGACCGTCCTTCGCTGCCGGCTGGTGGCACCGATTTCCTCGGCCTGCCGACCATCGGCTTCGCGGTTCAGAAGTACGTGAATGGCGACCTCGACGGTGTACTGTCCAACTATGCTGGCAGTATCACCCACAAGGGTTCCCGTTCAGTCCTGGCTTCTGTCAGCGTACCCTAAACCGGGGCGAAATCGGGCCCTCGCGGCTTGAAACGCAAACCGAAAAACGCGGCCAGTTGGCCGCGTTTTTTTTGCTCCGGATTTGGCTGGAGGCCTGCAATGCCGCGCCAATGTGCTATGCCCCCCATGGCGCGGCACTGCTGGTCACCAGAACGCAAAATTCTCTGGAATATGTGAACTTGAACCCCCGGGGAGGGTCATACAACGCTTGAAATGTAAAAAAAGTGACGGAAGTGAAATATTCACCATGGCGATTTGCTTCAAAGAAATATATTATTCCGTTATATCTCAGCAATACCGACCATAAAGCACGATCGGCCATACAGGCCTCTAATAGCTACAGTTATTTAGCCCAGGAGAGTGGAACAATGCGTAAACATCTATTCATCCCCGCGATGGCGGTGGCAGGGGTTTTCCCGTCCTCTGTCCTCGCGGCAATCCTGCTCAATGGCGAGCCCGTTACTGAATACAGTGTGGTGACCAGCGGCGAAGACCTTGTAATCACCGCGACCTTCGCCGACCCGACAGACCCGACCGATCCCACGGACCCGACCGATCCCACGGATCCGACGGACCCCACCGATCCGACCGATCCCACGGATCCGACCGATCCGACCGACCCAACCGATCCAACCGATCCCACGGACCCGACTGACGACAGCTGTGGCGAACTGGCCAGCAACACCTCGATGACCGCGCCGATCAACTGGTCCGAGCCCGGTAGCCAGACCTACCTGAGCCTGCCGAAGTTCTCTGTGGGCGGCAAGAAAGCGACCGAATTCACGGCCACGGGCAGCAACAGCTACCGCGGCCAGGTTTCGGTGACGGCGGTGACCGGCACTTCCCACGTGACTCGTCGCGTGTGGATCTCCGAGTGCGCCGGCGGGCCGCCGGTGGATCGCGGTTCCTGTGACGTCTACGGCTCCAGTTCTACTACCCTGTACTGGAAACAGGTCGACCCGACTGTGCCCTGGGAAAGCAACCGCTGTAACCTCAAGGTGAACACCCGGTACTACCTCAACTATCGCAACATGGATTGCGACAAGAGCTCGGGCTGCGGCATCTACCGCAACCTCTACACCAACGGGCAGGACTAAGCCGTACAGTCGCGGTCTACACCGGGACCGCCTAATCTGTATAATGGCGCCAAACTCCGGTTTGGCGCTTTTTTTTTGGACGTTGGTATGCCTGGTTTTAACGTGTTCGTGTTCGCCTGTTCACTGCTTGCGGCCATGTCGGTAGCGGCGCAGGAGGCGGCAGTCGAGCCGCAGCAAAAGGTTGTGGACGCCGCAGGGGCGACGGTCACCGTGGAGGATGTCGAACGCTATATCCGCGCAACCTTGCCGCTGGACGAGACGGCGCGCGCGGCGGTGCTGGCGCGACCCGGCATTTATCGCGAGATGGTGGAAAACCTCTTTGTCATCCGTATGGTCGCCGCGGAGGCGCGCAATGCGCCGGACTTCGACCGCGAGCAGGCGCGCTGGGCCAGCAGGTTCACTCACCAGCGCAACCTGATGAAAGAGTACCGGGTGACCTACGTGCGCGAGCGCCTCAAGGGCGTGGACTGGGAGTCTTCGGCGCGCGAGGAGTACCGCGCCAACCCGGAGAAATACCGGCGCGGTGCGAGTGTCTCCGCCGCGCACATCCTCATCCGCACCGACGACCGCTCCGAGGAGGAGGCCCTGGTATTGCTACAGGCAGTGCGCGACCGGCTGGATGAGGGGGAGAGCTTCGCGGACCTGGCCAGGGAGTATTCCGAGGACGGCAGCGCCGAGCGCGGCGGCAACCTCGGGCTTTTCCAGCGTGGCAAGATGGATCGGGACTTCGAGCGCGCCGCCTTCGCGCTGCAAAACCCCGGTGATGTCAGTGAGCCGGTGAAAACCGCTTTCGGTTATCACCTGATTCTCCTGCAGGAACGTCGCCCCGCGGAGAAAATCCCCTTCGAGGAGGTCAAGCCCGCGATCATCGAGCAGTTACAGACCGACCTGAGCGACCAGGTATGGCAGGACAAGGTCGTGCGCCTGCGTTCCCAGGGCAAGGCCTTGCTCGACGAGGACGTGCTCGCGGCCTTGCGCGACCAGCACAGTGCGGCGCAGGATAGCGCGCAGTAGCTTGCCGCGGCGCGGCGCGGGGCGGCAGCCTGGCGTGCAGCGCGGCGGATTAGCCGGTCCCTGAACCATGTCCAACGTCACCCACGTCTACACCAGTATTACCTCGAACTACCTGCCCAAGGCGCGCGTGCTGGCGGAGTCGGTCAAGCGTGCGGACCCGCAGGTGTGCTTCCACGTCGTGCTCAGCGACAACACCCCGGTCGGTTTCGACCTGGCCTCCGAGCCCTTCGATAACCTGATCTACGCCGAGGAACTGGTCACCGCGGGTTTTCCGGCCTGGGCCTTTGGCCACTCGGTGGTGGAGTTGTGCACCGCGGTGAAAGGCGCTGCGCTGGAGCACCTGTTCGAGCGCTACGACGCCGGCATGGTGTTCTACTTCGACCCTGACATGGTGGTCTTCGGTCGTCTGGATGACTTGCAGCAGTCGCTGTCGGGGCACAGCCTGATCCTCACCCCGCACCTGACAGACCCAGATACCACCGATATGGGGGTGCTGGACAACGAGGTCGCCAGCCTGCGCCACGGTGTCTACAACCTCGGTTTCCTCGGTGTGCGCAACGTCCCGGAAGGTCGTCGTTTCGCCCGCTGGTGGCGCGAGCGGCTGCACAAGTACTGTCATGACGACCTGCCGCGGGGCTTGTTCACCGACCAGAAATGGGTGGACCTGGCGCCATGTTTTTTTGACGGGGTGGGTATCCTGCGCTCGCCGGCCTACAACGTGGCGACGTGGAATATCGTCAACCGGCAGGCCACCGGCTCGCTCGAGTCGGGTATCCTGATCAACGGCGAACCGCTGGGCTTTTACCATTTTTCCGGCTTCGACAGCGGCGACCAGATCACCATGCTGCAACGCTACGGCACGCGCAGCCCGGTGCTGCACGAGTTGCGCGACTGGTACATCCAGGCCTGTGAACGTCACGGGCAGTCCTCGCTGGGTACGCTGCCGGCCAAGTACGACCGTTTCAGCGATGGCGAGCCGGTACTGCGCGGCTACCGCCTGCTCTATCGTCAGCGCGAGGACCTGCAGCGCGCCTTTCCCAACCCGTTCCTGGTCGACGGCAGCGATTGCTACAAGGCCTGGTACGATGCCCACCCCGCCGAACATCCCCCCGTGGGGGCGGTCAAAATTGCCAGTGGCACACCCATCGCCACCGTGCTGGCGGACCTGGCCAGTCACTTCAACGCCATGATCGTCGCCGGCCAGGGCAGGGGGCGCCTGCGGCGCTACGCCCTGCGCGCCTGGGTAATGTTGTTGCACCTGGCCTCGCGTGTGGCCGGCGGCCGGCCGGCGCGCTAGATGGAGCATTACCCGGGGCGGGCGTGCGCTGACAGTGAGCGCTGGTTGCGCCGCTCCTGGCAGGTCGTTGTCGTGGTCACCGGGTCCGACCCGGCGTTGTGCGCCGCGACCCTGGACGATGTGCGCGCCAGGTCCCTGACGCAGGACATCGAGATTCTCGCTGTGGACGATGCCACGGTGCGCGCGACGGTGGGCGCCGCCGCGCTGCCGGTGCGTTACACCCTGGCCGGCGCACCGGCGCCGGACGCGCACTGGAGCGCGATCCTCGCTGCGCGGCCCCCCACGGAAGAGGCGACACTGTACCTGCTGGCGGGAGCGCGCGTACCGCAGCACTGGGACGCCCGCCTCGTCGCGGCGGGCCAGCGCGCCGCCGGAGCGGTGGGCGTGGCGCCCCTGTGCTGGGCCCACCCGCTGTTGGGACTGCGCCAGGGCGGGGCGCGTTCTCCCGGCCTGGACGTGGAAGACCTGGATCAGTGGCTGAACGACTACGCCCGCGGCGAGGAGTTTCCCGTCGCCGCATGGCCGTCCGCCTGCCTGCTGGTGCAACAGCCTGACTGGTGGCGTTCGCGCCCCGGCTGGGATGACGACGCGGCACTGTTCTGGGACCTGCGCGGGCAGGGCCGCCATGTGGTGGCCACGGACGCACTCTACGTGGATGACTCGCGCCTTGCGCACAGCGGGGAGACGGGCCACCTGGCGCCGGGCTATCTCGAGGCGGACGCCTGCGCCCCCGGACTGGCGACCATGCGCCACGCCCTGGGCCAGCTGGCGGCGCGCGGCGAGCGCGCTGCCGTGCAACGCGCGGTACGGCCGGTGCAATTGCACGTGGGGCATAGCTGGGGCGGCGGCCTGGGGCGCTGGATCGCCGACTATCTCGCCGCCGACACCGCGCATCACCACCTGGTACTGCGCTCGGTCGGCGACCTGAACGCCTACGGGCGCAGTATCTGCCTGTACCGCGGCGCAGACATGGACGTACCGATACGCAGCTGGCGCCTGGCCGAGCCCATCGTGTCCGTCAGCGCCGGCAGCGCGGAGTACCGCGCCATCCTCGAGGAGCTGCAGCGCGAATTTTCCGTGGAGTCGCTGGTCGTCTCCTCCCTGGTGGGACACTCCCTGGACCTGCTGCGCAGCGGCCTGCCGACGACGCTGGTCATGCACGAGTTCTTTCCCTTTTGCCCGGCACTGTACGCGACCTTCGGTGCGCCCTGCCAGTCCTGCAGCCCGCAGCGACTGCGCGAATGCGCCAGGGACAACCCGCAGCACAGGTTCTTCCCATTCGACCCGCCGCAGTACGCGCTGGCGGTGCGCGAGGCGTTTGTGCAATGCCTGCTGCAGGAGCCGCTCACGGTGGTGGCGCCGAGCGATTCGGTGCTGCAACGCTACCGCCAGCTCGAGCCGCGCCTGGCGCAGCGGCCCATGCACGTGGTGCCGCACGGACTGGACATCGCGCTCATGGACGAGCTGCGCCGGGAGGCGCCCGCCCAGCCCGCCGACGCCGCGGCGCGCCTGCGCGTGGTGCTGCTGGGCCGTCTCTCGGAGGAAAAAGGTGGCGACCTGCTCGCCGCGATACTGCCCGAGTTGTGCGCCTTCGCCGATGTCTGGCTGCTCGGCGTGGGTGAAAGCGGCGCCCGGTTCACCTCGCAACCGGGTGTGGAGATCGTCACCGCCTACGCCCCGCAGGAGCTCGGCGGCCTGCTGCGCCGGGCGCGGCCGGACCTCGGGCTGGTACTGTCCACGGTGCCGGAGACGTTCTGTTACACCCTGAGCGAGCTGCACGCCGCGGGCATTCCCGTGGTCGCCACGGCCATGGGCGCGCTCGCGGAGCGCGTGGAACCGGGCCGCAACGGCTGGCTGGTGGCAGCGGACGCGGCGGTGTTGCTGGCGCAGCTGCGCCACCTCGACCGTCAGCGCCGGGACATCACCGCCGCGGCCGCCGCGCTGGCTGCACAGCCCCAGCCCAGCGCCATCGACATGGTGCGGGCCTACGCCGCACTGGAACCCGCGCAGGCGGAGATTCCCCTGTCGCGCTACCGACTGCCGCGACGCACCTGGCGCAATCCCTACACCGGCGGCGCCGCGAGCGAGGCCCGGGCGCTGCATATCAACCCCGGCCAGCCCTACCGGCTGGCGCTGCAGGAGTTCCTGCGCCACAGCGCGGGCAGGGCCGCGCAGAGCCCCGCGGTGCCACGTCCCCTGCGTCGTGCACTGGCGTCCCTGCTGCACCGCCTGGCGCGCCTGGAGGCCCCCCGCCGGGGCGCGTGAAAGCGGACCAGGACAGCCTGGCCAGGCCGACGCAGCGCCCCCGGGGGAGGGCGGGCAATCGCGCGGTGGTTCTGCTATCCTGCCCCGCCCGGTCCGCGCATACCTAGTCCATGCACGTATTCACCAGTATCACCAGCAACTACATACCCAAGGCGCGGGTGCTGGCCCGGACCCTGAAACAACACGCACCGGACGTCGTCTTCCACCTGTTGCTGTGCGATACGCCGCCGCCCGGCCTGGACATGGCGCGCGAGGATTTCGATCACCTCATTCCTATCGACGACCTCGACATCGCGCAGCGCCAGGCGTGGATTTTCAAGCACGATGTGGTCGAGCTGTGCACCGCGGTCAAGGGCATGGGGTTCGAGGCTATCTTCCGCCGCCACAACGCGCAAAAGGTCGTCTACCTGGACCCGGATATCGCCGTATTTTCCGGCCTGGACGCCATCGAGGAGCGTCTGGAGCGTCACAGCATCCTGCTCACCCCGCACCAGACCGAGCCCGAGCAAGACCCCGCCGCGGTGCTCGATACCGAGGTGACCAGTCTCAAGTTCGGCGTGTTCAACCTGGGTTTTCTCGCCCTGCGCAACTCTGCCGAGGGCCTGCGCTTCCTCGACTGGTGGAGCCAGCGCCTGCGCGATTACTGTTACGACGACCGCGGACGCGGCCTGTTCACGGACCAGAAGTGGGCGGACCTGGCGCCGGCTTTCTTTCCCGACCTGGGCATCGTGCGCGAGCCGCAGTTCAATGTCTCCACCTGGAACCTCAGCCGCAGGACGATCGGCGGCAGCGTGGCAAACGGCCTGCTGGTCGACGGCCGGCCGCTGTGTTTCTACCATTTTTCCGGCCTCGACAGCGGGGCGCTGAAGGTGATGATGGAGATCCAGGGCGGCGCCAATCCCGCCCTGGAGGAGTTGCGCCAGTGGTACCTGGCGCAGTGCGAGGCGATGGGCCAGGCCGAGTTGGGCGAGTGGCCCTGTCGCTTCTCGCGCTACTCCAACGGGGAGCCGGTGAGCGCCGGTGCGCGGCTGCTCTACCGTTATCGCGACGAGCTGGCGGAACGCTTCCCGGATCCCTACGACTGCTCGCAACAGGGCGGTTACCAGGCCTGGTACCGGGAGCACGGGCCAGGGCAGGAAGGGCTGCCGCCGCAGGAGGAGATCCTGGGGGTCCTGCGCAGCGAGCTCGAGGCGATACACCACTCGATCAGCTGGCGCGTGTTCCGCACCCTCTCCAACGCCTACCGCCGGCTCGGCATGAAGCTGGGACTGCGGCGCCTGTTACAGCGCCTGAGCCGCCTGCGCTGAGTCGCGCCGTGTGGCCGTGCGGCGGGGAACTCGGCCGGCGGCGCCATGTCCAAGCTCCGGGCCGTCGCAGCGCTTTGGCGGCGACAATAGTGGTAAACTCTGTAACACCATAACCAGGGCCGTCACGGCGGACGCGCCCGGCGCACACGGGGGAATCCGGTCGCAGCATGAAACTCGGCGAACACCTGGTCAGTCTCGGCAAGATTACCCCCCGCGACGTCGAGCGCGCGCTCGTGGCCAGGGCGGAAATGGGCGGCAAGTTCGGCCAGATCCTGGTCAAGCTGGGCCTGGTGTCGGAAAACGACGTCGCTGCGGCGCTGTCGGAACAGCTCGGCATTCCCTTGCTGGGCAGCGCCGACTACCCGGAGGAGGCCGTCGTGCTGCCGGGTTTATCCCTGGAATTCATGCTCTCCAACTCGGTGGTGCCTATCGCCGTCGACGCCGACCGCGCACTGTTCGCGGCGACGGTGCCGCAGGACGAATTCCTGGGCAAGGCCCTGGGGCTTGCCCTGGATCGCCCGGTCGAACTGCGCCTGGGGCTGGAATCGGAGATTCTCGGCGCGCTGCAGAAGCACTCCGAAAACCGCGCTGAGGAAATCGCGCAGGAGGAGGGCGAGGCCGATCTCTACCTGGACGACCAGGAGTTCATCGAACACCTGCGGGACCTGGCGAGCGAGGCGCCCATCATTCGCCTGGTCAACCAGATCATTCACCGCGCGCTGGACCTGGGCGCCTCTGACATACACATCGAGCCCTTCGACGACGGCCTGCACCTGCGCTACCGGGTGGACGGGGTGATCCAGGAGTTGCCCGATGCGCCCCAGGCCAGCCACGCCCCGGCCATCGCCTCGCGTATCAAGTTGCTGGCGAACCTGAACATCGCCGAACAGCGCCTGCCCCAGGACGGCCGCATCATGATCAGGGTGAAAGGCCACGAACTGGACCTGCGCGTGTCTACGATCCCCACGGTGCACGGCGAGAGCATCGTCATGCGTGTGCTCGACCGGCAGAGTATTCGCCTGAGCCTGTCCGACATGGGTTTCGGCGAGGACACCCTGGAGCGCTTCCGCGAATTGCTATCGCGCCCGCATGGGGTGCTGCTGCTCACCGGGCCGACCGGCTCCGGCAAGACCACCACGCTGTACGCCGCATTGTCGTCCATGGACGCGGAGTCGCTGAAGATCATCACCGTGGAAGACCCGGTGGAGTACCAGTTGCGCGGCATCAACCAGATCCAGGTGAAACCCCAGATCGACCTGGATTTCGCCCGGGCGCTGCGTTCCATCCTGCGCCAGGACCCGGACATCATCATGATCGGCGAGATGCGCGACGGCGAGACCGCGCAGATCGGCGTGCAGTCGGCGCTCACCGGGCACCTCGTCCTGTCGACCCTGCACACCAATACCGCGGCGGCGGCCATCACCCGCCTGGAGGACATGGGTATCGAGCGCTACCTGATCACGTCCTCGGTCAACGGCGTGCTGGCCCAGCGCCTGGTGCGCAAACTTTGCACCGCCTGCCGTCGCCCGGCGCAGTTCCCGGCGGACCTCGCCGCCACGGGCCTGCGGCGCGTGGTCGACCCCGCCGCGGCGACGGTCTACGAGGCGGTGGGCTGCGACCAGTGCAAACACACCGGCTACAGCGGTCGCACCGGTATCCACGAGCTGTTCGTGCTCGACGCCAGTATGCATGAGGCCATCATCGGCGGCGCCGACGCCACCGACCTGCACACGGTGGCGCGCCAGAACGGCATGTACACCCTGTTCGAGGACGGGCTGCGCAAGGTGGCGCAGGGGGTGACCTCCATGGAGGAACTGTTGCGCGTGACCCTGGACCAGCAGGGCGACGACAGTTCGCCCGCGCCCGGCGTTACCGTCGACCTGGAGGCGCAGGCCTAGGCCGCGGCACTGTAGAGCATGGCCAGTTTCAGCTACCGCGCGATTTCCAACCAGGGCAAGACCGTCGACGGTTCGATTTCCGCCGACCGTATCGAGCTGGCTTCGCGCGAGCTGCGCTCCCAGGGCCTGACCCTGCTCAGCCTGGAACCGGCCAGCGGTGGCGCGGTGGCGCGGGCGGACAGCGGCGGCAGGGCGGCGGGCAGCGACGACGTGCTGGCGCTGACCCGCGAGTTGTCCGTGCTGTTGCGGGCCGGGCTGCCCATCGACCGCGCGCTGAAGGTAATGATCGACATGTCGGCCCAGGAGCGCATGCGCGGCCTGCTCAACGAACTGCTGGCCTCGGTGAAGTCGGGCAAGGGCCTGAGCCAGGCCCTGGCGGCCTACCCGCGGGAGTTCGACAACTTCTACGTCAACATGGTGCGCTCGGGCGAGGCCAGCGGCCACCTGGACCAGGTGCTCACGCGGCTGGCCGAATACCTGACCAACGCCAAGACGGTGCGTTCCGGCGTCATCTCGGCACTGATCTACCCGGCAATCCTGCTGACCGTTGCGCTGATTTCCATCGCCGCCATGCTCGGGTTCGTCGTGCCGCAGTTCGAGACGCTGTTTGCCGACATGGGCGACGCCCTGCCTGCGCTGACGCGCATGGTGATCGCCGGTGGTGACTTCGTCGCCGCCTATGGCTGGCTGCTGGTCATGCTGGTGGCGGCGGCGGTGATACTGGTGCGCAACTGGTTGCGCAGTCCGCACGGACGCGCGGAGTTCGACCGGCGCCTGCTGGACCTGCCCATGCTCGGTGCGGTGGTGTTCAAGTTCGAGGTGGCGAAGTTCGCGCGCACTGTGGGTACGCTGCTGGGCAATGGCGTATCGCTGCTGCAGTCCATCGCCATCGCCGTGGAGACGGTGGACAACACCCGTATCAAGGAGGCGCTGTCCGTGCTGGAGCCGGCGGTCAAGCGCGGGCAGCGCGTGTCCGTGGCGCTGGACGAAACCGGGGTGTTTTCGCCGCTGGTCATACAGATGGCGCGGGTCGGGGAGGAATCTGGCAGCCTCGACCAGATGATGACAGAATTGGCGCAGGTGTACGACGAGGAAGTGCAGGCGGGCATCAAGCGTAGCCTGGCGTTACTGGAGCCGGTACTGATCCTCACCATGGCGGCCTTTATCGCCATGATCATCATCGCCATCCTCATGGGCATCATGTCGGTGAACAACCTCGCCATATAAAACATACCAGCGGCGGTCCTGCGGGGCGGCCGCCAGACAACAGGGAACAGGAGTATGGGACAATCAATAGCACACAGGCTGTCGCCGCGCCGACAGCACGGCTTTACGCTCATCGAGCTGCTCGTGGTGCTGGTCATTCTGGGGCTGCTGGCGGGCCTGGTCGGCCCGAACATCATCAATCAGCTCGGCGGTGCGAAAACCGATACGGCGCTGGTGCAGATCAAGCAACTGGAACAGGCGCTGGAGATGTACAAGCTCGATGTCGGTCGCTATCCGACCAACAGTGAGGGACTCGAGGCGCTGGTGCAAAAGCCCGGTGACGCGGACGGCTGGAACGGGCCCTACCTCAAGTCCGGCGTGCCCCGGGATCCGTGGAAGCGGGACTACCACTACGCCTACCCGGGCAGTCGCGCCGATGTCGATATCTACTCTCTCGGCCAGGACGGCGCCGAAGGCGGTGAGGGTGAGGACGCCGACGTCGGCAACTGGTAGGCGTCGCCCGACGCCGCCAAAGCGCCGCCGGGCGCGGGCTGGCAGCGCTGGTTTCACCCTGCTGGAGCTGCTGGTGGTGCTGGCCATCGCGGCCATCGTGCTGGGGGTGAGCGCACCGGCGATGCAGCGTGTCTTCCAGTCCGCCCAGTACCGCGGTGCCGTCAGCGATATCGTCTCCACGCTCAACGCCGCGCGCATGGCCGCCATACGCCAGGGCCACCACGAGGATGTGCTGCTCTATCCCCGCGAGCGCCGGATCCGTCGCGGTGACAAGACCACGCAACTCCCGGAAGGGCTGGAACTGGAAGTCCTGGGCAGCCGCGAGCTGAACCGCGACGGCGCCGGCGTCATCCGTTTTTACCAGGACGGCGGCTCCAGTGGCGGTTATGTCAATGTCAGTCACGCGGCCGGTCTGGCCGTGCAGGTACAGGTCGACTGGTTGCTCGGGCGTGTGACCCTGTGCCAGCAAGACTGTCAGGAGGGTTGATGCGCCCGCTGCTTGCCGCGCCGCAGCCAGGCGGTGTAGCGCCAGGAGCGACTCTGCTCCATACCCGCGATCTTCTGCTCCAGCAACGCTGACCGGCTCAGTTCCTCGCGCAGCCGGGCGTCGCGCTCGGCCACGCCCTGGTTCAGTTGGGCGATGTCCGTATGCAGCGCAGCCACCACCGACTCTGCGTGCCGCAGCGCCTGGTCGGTCTGCTCAAAGCTCGTGCGGCAGGCCTGCAACTGCGCTTCGCTTTCGTCCAGCTGGTGCAGGCAGGTCTTCAGGTCCTCACGGTACAGCGTTGCGTGGTGTAGCATCGCGCGGGTGTGCTCCCGCTGCTCGTCCAGCACCTGCACAGCATTGTGTGGGCTGCGTTCCACGCGCGCGCGGTTGATCGCCGCGCGCAATGGCTCCAGCGGGTCCGACAGGATGAAGTCCATCACCGTATCGTGGAACGCCGGGTGCAGGGCGTGCAGCACGCTGTCCGCCTGCTCGCGGCGCGCGTTGGCCTCCTGGGCGAAACTGGCGCCACCCTCGTGGAAGACAAAGACATCGGCGGCGACCACGTGCCGCCAGCCGAGTTGCGCGGCGCGAATGCAGAAATCGCACTCTTCACCGTAACCCTTGCCAAAATTCTCCTGGTCGAAGGGGCCGGTCTGTTCCAGGCAGGCGCGCCTGATATACATGCAGAAACCCACGGCGGTGGGCAGGTCCGCGTGCAGGCCCTGGTTCGCGCGGCGGAACAGCTCATCGAGTTCCTCCAGCGCCAGTCCGGCCGGGAGATCGTTGGCCTGCCCGGACGCGGGGTAGGAGCAAATCGAGCCGTTATTGGAAAAGGGTGTCGCGGTGCCGATGCGCGGATCGCGGCAGGCGCAGGCCTGCAGGCGCTCGGCCCAGCCACGCGGGACCACGGTATCGCTGTTCAGCAGAATGATGTCGTGGTCGGGACGCATCTCGAAAGCGCGGTTGGCGCAGGCGACGAAGCCGAGATTGTGCTCGTGGCTGTACAACTCAACCTGCGGCGCCGCCGCGACCTCCCGGCACAGGGCGCTCACGTCGGGTTCCGGCGAGCAGTCGTCGATCACCAGCACCGACATATGCCCGGGCAGGCCGCTGGCCAGCAAGGATTGCAGGCAGTTGCGGGTGGCCTCCAGGTCGCGGTACACGGGCACGACCACGGTGACCGGGGCCGGCTCCTGGGTTGCTGCGTCTGGCGTCATCCGGGCACCTCCGGGCAAGCGGTACGCGTGGGCACCGGGCGGAATACGGCGGGCGTGCGGGCCGCCCGGTTCGGCGTCATTTAACCACAGCGCCGGCGAGCGGTGAACAAGTCCCGCGGGGTCGGACTGGCGAAATCGCCGTGCTACTATTGCCGCGACGTGTGCGCTGGCAGATGGCAATGGGCGGGGCCGGTAACAGGCAGATTCTCTTCGTGGCGGGTATGCACAGGGCCGGGACGTCGGCCCTGTGCGCCGCGCTGCATGCCTGTGGAGCCCGCTTTGGCGAACGCCTGCTGCAACCCATGCCCGGTGTCAACGAGGAGGGCTTCTGGGAAGACCCCGCGGTCATCGACATCAACGAGACCCTGTTGCGTCGCGCCGGCGCGAGCTGGTTTTCGGCAACCACCGCGCTGCTGGAGGTGGATTGGCAGTCCGGCGAATTCGCCGATTTGCGCGCTCCGGCGAGCGAGATCCTGCACGCGGGCGATGCGGCAGCCGCACTGACCGTGATCAAGGACCCGCGCCTGTGCCTGACCCTGCCGTTCTGGCGCTCGCTGTGTGCCGGGCAGGCCATCGCCGCCGCGGTCTGCCTGGTGTGGCGCTCGCCCATGGAAATTGCCCGGTCGCTGCAGGCGCGCGATGATTTCCCCCTGGGTCACGGCCTGCGCCTGGTCGAAAGCTACCTTCGCTGCGCCCTGGCGGCCGCCGGGGACGACCCCCTGCGGGTGAGCTACCAGGAGTTGCTGGCCGCGCCCGGAGACACGCTTGCGCGACTGGTGCGGCGCCTGCCGCTGGCGGTCGATGCCGCGGCGCTGGACCGCGCGTTGAATCCAGCCCTGTGCCACCAGTCCTCGGATGCGGACAGTTCCTCGCCGCTGCACGCGGCGCACTGGACTGACCTGGATGCGGTGAATTCGGAGCTGGCGCGCCTGTACCCCCTGGAGCAAACACTGGGCGAGATGACCGCGGTGGTAGTGCGGCGTGGCCGCGAACTCACGCGCATCGGCGCCGAGCACGCGCAGGCCCTGGCCACGCTCGACGAGCGCGACGAGCAGATCCGTGACTTCGACGCCAGGCTGCAGGAAATCGGCGCACTGCACAGCACCGCACTGGCGACCATCGGGGAACGCGACGGGCAGCTGGAGGAGCTGAACGGCTTGTACCAGCAGGCGTTGCAGAACAATCGCGAGATCCGCGCGGAGGTGGAGCGCCTGTTCTCCATACCCCTGATCGGACCATTGCTGCGAGCGGCGGGTCGTTATGCCAGACGTTGATGTCATCATTCCGGTCTACGACGGCTACGACGAGACCGTGGCCTGCCTGGAGTCGGTGCTGCGTACCGTGGACCCGTCCTGGGCGCGGATCATCGTGATCAACGACTGCTCGCCGAACCCCGCGATCAGCGATTACCTGCGCAACCTCGACGCGCGCAACGGGCACCTGGTGCTGCTGGAGAATGAACTCAATCTCGGCTTTGTGGCGACGGTAAACCGCGGCATGGCCTACAACACCGACCGCGATGTGCTGCTGCTCAACAGCGACGTCGAGGTCGCCGGCAACTGGCTCGAGCGCCTGCGCGAAGCCGCGTACCAGCACGAGAACGTGGCGTCGGTGACGCCGTTTTCCAATAACGCCACCGTGTGCAGCTTTCCGGATATCTGCGAAGACAACCGCGTCATCTTCGGCCTGCCCCTGGAGGAGATCGACGCACAGTTCGCCGCCGAATTCGGTCCACAGGATGTCTTTCCCCTGCCCACCGGGGTGGGTTGTTGCATGTATATGCGGCGCGATTGCCTGGACCTGATCGGCTATTTCGACGTCGAGGCCTTCGGTCGCGGTTACGGCGAGGAGAACGACTGGTGCCAGCGCGCGATCGGCGCCGGCCGCCACAACCTGCACCTGGCGAACTGTTACGTCTACCACCGCGGCGGCGTGAGTTTTGGCGCCGAGCACAGCCCGCGACTGGCCAACGCGCTGGACGTGCTCGACCGGAAATACCCGCGCTACCACGGCGACATCCAGCGCTTCATCTCCCGCGACCCGGCCAGGGCGACACGCGTGCGCGCCTGGTTGCGCCTGTTCGCCTCCCAGGACCGCCCGCGTATCCTGATGATTTCCCACAAGCTTGGCGGCGGCGCGCAACAGCATGTCGATGAGCTGGCCAGCCTGTACGCCGGACAGGCCCTGTGCCTGCTCATGATCCCGGACAAGAACGGCGAGTCCGTGCGCCTGGCCTGCTACGACCGCGACCAGCGTCTGCGCGATGGCCTGTTTTTCGAGATTCCCGGGGAATACCACAAGCTGGTCGCCCTGATGCGCGGGCTCGGCATAGGGCGTGTGCACTTCCACCACACCATGGGCCTGCCCACGCGGCTTTGGGGCATTGCGCGCGATATCGGCTGTGAGTACGACCTCACCATTCACGATTATTACCTGGTCAACAACAACCCGAGCATGACGGACAGGGACGCGCGCTACGTGCGCGAGGATCACCCGCAGTTCGATGAACTCTGCGCCGGGCACCGCCCATTGCCGGAGGGGGTAGACGCCCGGGCGTGGCGGGACAACCAGCGTCCGTTTGTCGCCGGGGCGGCGCGCGTGATCTTCCCCTCCCTGGACTGCGCCCGGCGCTTCGGCCACTTCTTCGAGGTGGCCAACCCGGTGGTCGCCTGGCACCCTGACTACGCCAGCAGCCGGCCCTATCCCGAACCCCGTTGGCGCGGCGATGCCGGCCGCCCGCTGCGCGTACTGGTGATGGGCGCCCTGAGCCGCGAGAAGGGCGCGGACATGCTGGAAAATGTCGCCGCCGCGCTGGCCGGCGAGCGCATCGAGTTTCACCTGCTGGGGTACGCTTACCGCAAGCTGGGCGCCAACATCGTGTTCCACGGCCCCTACGACAATCGTGAGGTGCATCGCCTGGTGGCGGCGATCGACCCTGATGTCGCCTGGTTTCCGGCGCAATGGCCGGAGACCTACAGCTACACGCTGAGCGTCGCCCTACACAACGCGCTGCCCGTCGTGGTGCCGAACATCGGCGCCTTCGTCGAGCGCGTCCAGGGCAGGCCGTTCTCGGCGGTCGCCAACTGGGATTTCAATGCCCTGGAGTGGCGCGACTTCTGGACCTATGTGGTGCGGCGCCAGGCCCTGCCCGAGACCTCTGTCGCGCCCGTGCCCGCGGACGCTATCCGCACGGATTTCTACGAGCGGGACTATATCGACGCGGTCTCGCCGCGGGTCGCGGACCTGCGCTCGGAACTGCTGCTGGATCTCAAGCCCAACCTGATCGCGGACGACCTCAAGCTGTCGCGTGCGGAGTGGCTGCTCGAACGTATCTGGCGCTTTTCCCTGCGGCCGCTGGGCGCCCGCCTGATCGGCATCGTGCCGTTCCGCATACAGCGCGCGCTCAAGCGCGCGCTCTCCCACCGGCCCATGCACGATATCGTCGGGAAGGAACCGTGAGCCCGCCCGCGGCGCGCCAGGGGCGGCTGCTTGGACGATAGCGCAATCAACTGGCGGGAGGCGCTGTTCAACCGGCGTATGCTCGTCTGCGTGTTCACCGGGCTGGCTTCGGGCATGCCGCTCTACCTGTTGCTGCAGCTGGTCCCGCTGTGGCTGCGCGACCAGGGCGTCTCGCTGACCGAGATCGGCCTGTTCGCGCTGCTGGGCATGCCCTACACCTGGAAGTTTATCTGGGCGCCCTTCATGGACCGCTGGACGCCGCCCTTCCTGGGCCGGCGCCGCGGCTGGATGCTGCTCAGCCAGGTGGCGCTGCTGCTGGGTATAGGCGCAATGGGTATGTTCGAGCCGCAACAGTCGCTACCGGTGATCGCGGGACTGTGCCTGGCGGTGGCGTTTTTCAGCGCCAGCCAGGACGTGGTGATCGACGCCTACCGCCGCGAGATCCTGCCCGACGCGGAGCTGGGCCTGGGCAACTCCATCCATATCACCGCCTACCGACTCGCTGGCCTCGTACCAGGCTCACTGGCCTTCATCCTCGCCGATTACCTGCCCTGGTCCAGTGTGTTCTGGATTACCGGCGCCTTTATGCTGGTCGGTGTCGGCCTGTCCCTGCTGGCGCCGGAGCCGGATACGGAAAAGCCGGCCTACCATGGTCTGGCGGACACGGTTATACGGCCGTTCAGGGAGTACCTGACGCGGCGCGGCTGGAAGGGCGTTCTGCTGGTGCTCAGTTTCATGGTGCTGTACAAGCTGGGCGACAATATGGCCACGGCGTTGTCCTCGCCGTTTTACTACGACCTCGGGTTCACCAAGTCCCAGATAGGCGTGGTGGCCAAGAACGCGGCGCTGTGGCCGGCCATCCTCGGCGGCTTGCTGGGCGGGGTAGTGATGCTGCGCCTGGGTATCAACCGGGCGCTGTGGTTGTTCGGCGTGGTGCAGGTGGTCAGTATTCTCGGTTTTGCCGTGCTGGCCCAGGCCGGCGCCGTACTGTGGTTGCTGGGTGTGGTGATCGCCTTCGAGTACACGGGCGTGGGCCTGGGCACGGCGGCTTTCACCGCGTTCATCGCCAGGGAGACCAGCCGTACCTTCGCGGCGACCCAGTTCGCGCTGTTCACCGCCCTGGCGGCGGTGCCGCGCACCCTGGCCAACGCCAGTACGGGGATTATCGTCGAGCAGGTGGGCTGGTACGACTTTTTCCTGCTCTGCGCTGTTCTCGCCCTGCCCGGCATGTTGCTGTTGCTGTGGGTCGCCCCCTGGCACGGCCAGGCGCAGGAGTAGGCCGCGCCCCGCATCCCCCTCCGGCTTTCTAGAAGCCTGATTTTCCTGCCAAAAATGGGCACCTGATCACGGATATTTCCCGTCCTCCGGTTGCCATGGATGCGGCAAATGGGTGAATATAGCCCGTGCTTTGCGGTCTTCCGCACGGAAAAATATGAATATAAGTAGAGATTGGCCAGATGCGCGAATCCAGTGAGGTTGAATTGGAACAGAGCGCAGCAGACCCGTTGAGCCTGAAAACACCCGCGCGTATCGTGGGCGTACTCGGTATGCACCGCAGCGGCACCAGCTGCCTGACCGGTTCCCTGCAGCAGGCGGGCCTGTTCCTGGGTGAGCACCATACCTGGAACAAGCACAACCGCCGCGGCAACCGCGAGAACCAGAGTATCGTCGACCTGCACGATGCCATACTCGAGCAGAATGGCGGCGCCTGGGACCGCCCGCCGCCACAGGTCAGCTGGAGCGCGCAACACCTGCAGCGCGCCCGTGAACTGCTGCACGAGTACAGCGCCGAGAAAGTATTCGGCTTCAAGGACCCGCGCGCACTGCTCTGCCTGGAGGGCTGGAAGTCGTTGTTCCCGGGCATCGAGTTCGTCGGTATCTTTCGCCATCCCAATGCGGTGGCCGCTTCACTCAACAAGCGCCAGGAGAAACCCTGGGAAGACTGCATGGAGCTCTGGTACGCCCACAACTCGGTGCTGTACCAGGAGTACTGCAACAAACCTTTCCCCGTGCTGGACTTCGATACGGACGAGGAGGTCCTGGACGCCAATATCACCAAAGCCGTCGACAGCCTCGGCCTGCCGGGGCGCGACGACGACGAGAAGTTCTACACCCCGGATTTGCGTAACAATACCGGCGCGGGCGGACGCATGCTTCCCTGGCGAGTGCGCCGCCTGTACAAGAAATTGAAGAAGATCAGCCTCTGAGTAGCGGCGAGCCTATGTGGAATCGACTGAAACAGCGAATGGGCAGGGCCGCCGGGGATGACAGCAGTGCGGGCGATGCGCCGATCGTCAGTTTCGTGCTCATCGTGTATGACATGCCGGAGCAGGCGGCCAACACCGTGCGCTCCTTGTTCACCGATTACCAGCTCGACGCCCGCGCGCAGGACTACGAGGTGCTGATCGTCGAGAACGCGTCGCGGAACAACATGGCGCCCTCCTTTATCAAGTCCCTGCCGGCGAACTTTTCCTACCTCCTGCGGCAGGAAACCCAGCCCACTCCCATTCACGCGATCAATGAGGGCATCGACAGGGCGCGCGGGCGCAATATCTGCGTCATGATCGACGGCGCCCGCTTGCTGACCCCGGGTGTGGTCAAGAATATTATACGTGGCCATCGCCTGTCCGAACGCGCGGTCGTCACCGTGCCCGGCTATCACCTGGGATACGAGCTGCAGCAAAAAGCCGTCGGCAGCGGCTACGACGTCGACACCGAGCGCGAGCTGATGGCCTCGATTCGCTGGCCGGAGGACGGCTACCGCCTGTTCGACATCGCCTGTTTCAGCGGCTCCTGCGCCGCCGGCTTTTTCCTGCCGCACAGCGAGAGCAACTGCATCAGCATGCCGGCGCAGATGTGGCGTGACCTGGGTGGATACGATCCCCGCTTCGACAAGCGCGGCGGGGGGGTGGTCAACCTGGACCTGTACAAGCGCGCCTGTGAGTACCCCGGCGCCCTGCACGTCTTCCTGCACGGCGAGGGGACCTTTCACCAGTTTCACGGCGGGGTGACCACCGGCGGCGAGGATGCGGAGGCCCGGCAGCGCTTTATTGATGAGATCATGGAACAGTACCGCCAGATACGCGGCGGCAACTACCAGAGTCCCGTGACCGAAACCCTGTACCTGGGCGAGCTGTCCGAGCATGCCCACAAGTTCCTGCACATTTCTTCGACCAGGAAGATGGAAAGACTGGGTCAATCATCCGAAGCGGAACGCGCTTTGGCCTAATTGTTGTCGAACTGAGAGGTTAATCATAACTTATGGAATCCCAAATCTATTTTCCGCCGTCGATTCAGCGCTTCGAACCCAAGCGTGTCGTGTTCAGCACGTGGATAGACCATATTTGTTTTGCCTATGACCTGGTGGCCGCCATCCGTCCCAAGCTGATCGCGGAACTGGGGGTTTACAACGGCCTCTCCTTTTTCACGTTCTGCCAGTCCATGGTCGAGAATGATATCGATGGCGTTGCCTACGGTATCGATTGCTGGGAGGGCGATGAGCACACCGACGCCTACGACGACTCCATCTACGAGGATTGTGCCGAGCACGCGCGCGACCACTACCGCGGCATGACCTACCTGCTGCGCATGTTCTTCCAGGAAGCCTTGCAGCACTTCAACGACGACTCCATAGACCTGCTGCACATCGATGGCCTGCACACCTACGAGGCAATCCAGGAGGACTTCACCACCTGGTATCCCAAGGTGAAGCCCGGCGGTATCGTGCTGTTCCACGACGTCATGGCCAAGATCAAGGATTTCGGCGCCTGGAAATACTTCGAGGAACTGGAACAGGAACACGAGGAGACCTTCAAGTTCAATCACGGCTTCGGCCTGGGCGTACTGCGCAAGCCCGGCGGCGAGCGCAAGCCCGATCCCCTGCTCGACATGCTGTTCTCCGGCGACGAGGAAACCGAGAAGCGCTTGCGCCAGTTCTACGTGCACGCGGGGCTGTACCTCGAATCGAGGCGCCAGGCCGCGGAAATCCGCAAGCGCCGCAAGGGCATGAAGCTGGGGGGCGACGGCAAGAAGAAACAGCAGCCGGCGGCCCAGGGCGAGGGCTGAGGAGCCCGCGGTGATTTGCCAACGCTTGCGCCAGATCAACAGCCTGGGCGCCGGCGGTTATACACTGTGCTGGCACAGTGTGATCGCCACGCGGCGGGGTCGCCGACAGAGGAATTAGAATGACCAACGTTATGACCGGCCCGGAGGGCGGCTACGACATGGAGGCGGTGCGCCAGGCCGAGGCCATGATCGAGAGCGGAGACTACGAAACCGGTATCGCCAGGCTGCAGAAAATCGCCCGCGCCAGTGGCGACGAAGCCCTGATGCAGCGGCTGATCGAACTGCGCGCGGCCGGGTTCGAAAAGATCAACCCGAAGGTGAAGCTCGAACCCATGTTCGAGGCCAACTCGCTGCTGGACAATGTCAGCGCCCTGCGCGAACGCCTGGCCAACGACGGCTACCTGTTTTTTCGCAGCATTGTCCCGCTGGAGAAACTGACGGACCTGCGCGCGCAGATTGTCGATATTCTCGAGCAGGAGGGCTGGATCGAGGGGGGTGAACGGCGCATGGACGCTGTCGCCCGCGGGGTTCCGCGCCGCGAGGGCCAGCCCAAATTCTTCAAGGCCCACGATCGCATTGTACGTCTTGAAGCATTGCATGCCATGGCCCACGAGGAAAATGTCATGCAGGTCATGCGGCGGGCGCTGGGTGATACCGCTTTCCCGCACCCGTTGAGCATCGTGCGCCTGATTTTTCCCGACAGCCCGGAGCTGGCGACGCCGCCGCATCAGGACTACCCGAACAACCAGGGCACGCCCAACCTCACTGCCGCCTGGATGCCGCTGGCAGACTGCGCGATACGCGACGGTTCTCTCGCGGTGCTGGAGGGGTCGCACAAGTTCGGCGTATTACCGCTGAAGTTTCACCTGGGCGCGGGCAACCGCGCGGCGGTGCTGCCCGAGGAGTTCGCCAGGCTGCGCTGGGTGGGGGCGGATTTTCGTGCCGGCGACCTGCTGCTCTTCCCGTCGCTGACCGTGCACAAGGCAATGGAAAACTACAATGAGCGGCAGATGCGCCTGTCGGTGGATTTTCGCTACCAACTGGAAGGCGAGGCCCTGACGCCGATCTGTCTGCAGCCGCATTTCGAGCGACTGAGCTGGGACGAAATCTACGCCGACTGGCAGTCCGATGAGTTGCAGTACTACTGGCGCGACAAGGACTATGTCGAGGTGCCGTGGAATCCCGCCCTGCACGAATTGCCGCCGGAACACGTCGACGAGGCCTACGAACAGGAACTGGCCTTCAGCATGGTTCTCAACCGCCGCCGTGAGCAGCGCTCGATGAGCTAGGCAGGCCTGACAACACGTTTACCGGGGCACGGTGCGGCCGCTGGCGCCTGCACAGCGTCCCCGGCGCGCACTGCAGGATTTGCACTGGCGCCTACCAGGCCAGCGGGATCTGGTTCTTGGGAAAGCTGCTCTCACCGAAAAACCACGTCTCCACCGCGTAGCGCAGTTTGTCGAAAGCGATGCCGTACTGCGTGCGGTGCAGGAAGAAGTGGTCGAAGAAAAAAGCATCGCCGGCCTGGAACACGGGGCGTAGCAGGACGCTGCCGCCGGACTGGCCGGCCACCTGGTTGGAGCTGACCGACCAGTCGAACTGGGCGCCCTCGGCCGAGGCGATATTGTGCAGGCGGCGCGGCAACACATCCATGCCCGGCGCGCCGGTTTCACCGCCGCATTCGTTCAGCGGCAGCCACATATTGATGCTGTTGATATCGGTGCCCATGAAAGCGCCGTCCTGGTGCCAGCCCGCCTCCGCGACCGGCAGTTTGGAGCGGCGCAGCACCCATTTTTTCGCGGTGAGGCAGGGCGGCTCACGCAGGTATTCGCGCATCAGGCTTTTCAGCCCGTGGCGCTCGTAGAACGCCAGCAGCGCCTCCGCCACGCTCGGTGCCTCCACGCACATGGCGGAGCCCGAGTCGCGATGGAAGTTGCGCGTATTACCCAGTTCCTTGCCCTTGTTGGGCATGATCGTGATGAGGTTTTGCGGCGGGTTGAAGTACGCGCTTTGCTGCGGCGTGTCGCCGTGGCTGTTGCGCTCGCAGGCATCCAGCACCCGGTCTATCGCGGGGATCAGGCCTTGCATTGACGCGGCGGGAAACAGGCCGCGGACGATCAGGGAGCCGTGCTCGCGCAGTGCGTCACGCAGTCGCTCGATGTCGAAATCGGCGGCGTGGACCTCGGGGATAAAGGTATCGATGTCGCCGTCCTGCTGGCCCGGCGGAATGATAAGGCCCGGGGCAGCGGACGCCTCGACATCGCGAAACCGTTCGATGCGCTGCATCATCGCGGCGTTGTCGGCGTCCAGGTCCCTGGCGGCGAAAATGTCGGGGGAGATTTCGGCGACTGTCATGGCGTTATTCCGCTACTGCTGCCCCCGAAAGTGTATGCCATTGGCCCGGTCCAGTCGAATGTCCGCGCGGCGCGGGCGGGGAGGGCGCGCGGTAGTGTGACCGGTGTCTCATTTGCAGCGCCCGACTATCATCCGCTTTCCTTTTTCTCTACTATATGGCCAGTATAATTCTAACGGTCCGTCGGTAGTTCCGACTGTTTACTCGGCGTTTTCATGAAGCTCTCAGTGATACTCATCGCCCACGACATGGCGCGTGAAATCCCGCGCACGCTGCGCTCGATGGCGCGCGATTACCAGGTGGGTGCGCAGGACCTCGAATACGAGGTGCTGCTGGTGGACAACGGTTCGCCGCAGGCGCCTGACCCGGCGAGTTGGGCGGACATCGATGTGCCGGTGCGTCTGCTCAGTGTCGACAACCCCAGCGCTTCACCGACCCCGGCCATCAACCTCGGGCTGCAGCAGGCGCGCGGCGAGATTGTCTGTTACATGTGTGATGCGGCGCATATGCTGTCGCCCGGCGTTTTCTACTGGGCGCTGACGACCTACCGTGCGTTTGCCAATGCGGTCGTGGCGATACGTTATTTCTACCTCGGCCCGGACGAGCAGACGCAGTCGGTCGCCGAGGGCTACAACCAGGAGATCGAGGACCAGTTGCTGCAGCAGATCGACTGGCCCGGCGACGGCTACCGCCTGTTCGAGATCTGCACTCCCCTGCGCGCCGGGGCGCCGCTGGTGCACTGGCTCAATCGTATCGGCGAGACCAACTGCCTGTTCCTGCGCCGTTCCCTGTTCCAGGCCATCGGCGGTGCGGACGAGCGCTTTGACCTGCCGGGCGGCGGCTTCGTCAATATGGACATTTTCAAGCGCGCCTCCGAAGCCGCGGACACACGGGTGTTCCAGGTGATCGGCGAGGGCAGTTTTCACCAGCTGCACGGGGGGATCACCACCAACTCACACGGACAAACGCGCGATGACACCCTGCAGGCCTACTGGAAAAACTACCGCGAGATTCGCGACAGCGATCAGCTTGTCGCCGATGTGCCTTACTTCCACCTTGGCAAGATGCAAACCGCCGCCTCCAATATCACCGCGCGCGAGCGCCGCAAGGCGCGCGCCGCGGGACGACTGGTATAGCTGACGTCGATGAAACTGTCCGTCATCCTCATCTGTTACGACATGGCGCGGGAGATTCCGCGTTCCCTGCAGGGATTGTCGCGCCCCTACCAGATCGGCGCCGCTGACCTGGACTACGAGGTCCTGCTGGTCGACAACGGCTCGCCGGTGCCGCTGGACCCGCAGAGCTGGGCCCACGTCGATGTGCCCGTGGTGCACATCGAGATCGAGAACGCCCACCCCTCGCCCGCGGCCGCCATCAACCACGCGCTGGCGCGGGCCCAGGGGGAGATCGTCTGCGTGATGATCGACGGCGCCCACATCCTCACTCCCGGTGTATTCAACCTCGCTATCGCCGCCTTCGATATGTTCGACAACCCGGTGGTGGCCACGCGCTATTTCTGGATGGGCCCCAAAGCGCAGAACCTGTCGATCAGCGAGGGTTACAACCAGGAGGTGGAGGATCGCCTGCTGGAGAAGATCGATTTTCCCAGCGCCGGTTACCGCCTGTTCGAGGTCGGTACCGCGCTGCGCACTGCGAACGAGAACATCAACTGGATGAATCGCCTGTTCGAGTCCAACTGTTTTTTCATGGGCACCGGGTTTTTCCGCGAGTTGGGCGGCGCGGACGAGCGTTTCGATTTTCCCGGCGGCGGCTTTATCAACTCCGATATCTTCAAGCGCGCGGTGGACCACCCCGATACCACGGCGGTGCAGCTCATCGGCGAGGGGTGTTTCCACCAGGTGCACGGCGGCACGACCACGAATATCACCACCGAGGAACGCAAACCGCAGCTGGAGGAGTACCTCGACCAGTACGAGGCGATTCGCGGCAACCGGGATATCATCACCCACAGCACGTTCAGCTTCCTGGGCCATGTGCCCAACGATGCGGCCAAGATTCACCGCAAGCGCAAGTTCGAATACTGAGCGCCCGGTTCAGGCCTGCCCGGGGTCCCAGTGGAACCGGCCCAGGTCGATGGAGCCGTTGGCGCGGAATTCCACACCCTCGGCCTGCAGTCTCGTGCGCTGCAGGCGCCAGGCGTCCGATCCCTCCGGCAGGGACAGTCGGCCCCTGGCATTGATAACGCGGTGCCAGGGAATGCGTGTGGCGGCGGGCAGGCCGCGCAGGGCGGCGCCGACGCGGCGCGCCGCGCCGGGCAGGCCCGCGCCGCGGGCGATGGCGCCGTAGGTGGCGACGTGCCCGGGGGGAATGGCCGCCACCACCTGCCAGATACGCTCGCTGTTGCCCGCTTCCCGCGCCGGCACGGTGCCTCCCGATCACTGAGTACAGGGAGGCCATGATACGCCAGGCGCGCCCGCGCCGTCGCTTGCATTCCCCGCATCCGTCCCCATACTGACGGTATGCGCCTGTTGTTATTGCTCCTGCCCTGGCTGGAGCTGTTCACCCTCATCCAGCTCGGCATCGAGACCAGCGCCCTGACCGCCCTGGGCTGGGTATTCCTCACCCTGTTTGTCGGCCTTGCGCTGCTGCAACGCCAGGGGCGCGACATGTTCGCGCACCTGCGCCAGGCCCAGGACGGGCGTGTGCTGGGCCCACAGCTGCTGCTCGACGACATGGCGATCGGCCTGGCGGGGCTGTTGCTGGTCATCCCGGGGCTGATTACCGACTGCGCCGCCCTGCTGGCGCTGCTGGGCCCCCTGCGCCGGCGCCTGTCGCGCGCCCTGTCCGGGCCGCAACCGCAACCCTACGCCCCCGGGCGGGACAGTGGCTCGCGTGAGACCATCGAGGGCAGCTATCGTCGCCTGGACGACGACTGATTTCGTAACTCACTGAAAAATAAAAACTAATCGATTTTTCTTTCCACGGGAAACGGTCCCCGGGGCCCCTTGACTATCCCCCGGCGCGCTCTAGAATTAGCACTCTCTCAAAAAGAGTGCTAAACAGGTCTTGAAATCCTGTTGACCACCCCAATAGAGCAAGCTGAGCCCCCGCGGGGGACCCGATAACACTGATCGCATTTGGAGATTGACAGAAATGAAGATCCGTCCGCTGTATGACCGCGTGGTCATTCGTCGCAAAGAAGAGGAAGAAACCACGGCCGGAGGCATCGTCCTGCCCGGTTCCGCCAAGGAAAAGCCCAACCAGGGTGAGGTAGTCGCCGTTGGCGACGGCAAGGCCCTGGACAACGGCGAGACCCGTCCCGTGGCGGTCAAGGTCGGCGACACGGTCGTGTTCGGCCAGTATGCCGGTAGCAACACCATCGAGGCCGATGGCGAAGAACTGATCATCATGGGCGAGAGCGAGATCTACGCCGTCGTCGAGTAATCGCCGCACGCCCAATACCTCAACGTACAGTTAGCAAAGGATACGAACCATGTCAGCTAAAGATGTATTTTTCGGAGACGACGCCCGCAGCCAGATGCTCAAGGGCGTCAACGTACTCGCAGACGCCGTCAAGGCAACCCTGGGCCCCAAGGGCCGTAACGTCATCCTGGACAAGTCCTTCGGCGCACCGACGGTGACCAAGGACGGCGTGTCCGTGGCCAAGGAAATCGAACTGGACAACAAGTTCGAGAACATGGGCGCGCAGATGGTGAAGGAAGTCGCCTCCCAGGCCTCCGACGCCGCCGGCGACGGCACCACCACCGCCACGGTACTGGCCCAGTCCATTCTCAACGAAGGCCTGAAGTCCGTCGCCGCGGGCATGAACCCGATGGATCTCAAACGCGGCATCGACAAGGCCGTGGTCGCCGCAGTGGAGCAGATCGAGAAGCAGTCCATCCCCTGTGAGGACAGCAAGGCCATCGCCCAGGTCGGCACCATCTCCGCCAACGCGGATTCCCAGGTCGGTGACATCATCGCCGAGGCCATGGAGAAAGTCGGCAAGGAAGGCGTTATCACCGTGGAAGAGGGCTCCGGCCTGGAAAACGAACTGGACGTCGTGGAAGGCATGCAGTTCGACCGCGGTTACCTCTCCCCGTACTTCATCAACAACCAGGACAACATGATCGCCGAGCAGGAAGACCCCTTCATCCTGCTGGTGGACAAGAAGATCTCCAACATCCGTGAGCTGCTGCCCCTGCTGGAGCAGGTCGCCAAGGCTTCCCGTCCGCTGGTCATCGTGGCCGAGGACGTCGAGGGCGAGGCGCTGGCCACCCTGGTGGTGAACAATATGCGCGGCATCGTGAAAGTGGCGGCCTGTAAGGCGCCGGGCTTCGGCGACCGCCGCAAGGCCATGCTGCAGGACATCGCCATCCTCACCGGCGGCACCGTGATCTCCGAAGAGGTTGGCCTGGACCTGGAGTCTGCCGGTCTGGAGCACCTGGGCAGCGCCAAGCGCGTGACCATGGACAAGGACAACAGCACCATCATCGACGGTGCCGGCGACGCCGACGCCATCAAGGCGCGTGTCAGCGAAATCCGCGTGCAGATCGAGAACACCTCTTCCGATTACGATCGCGAGAAGCTGCAGGAGCGCGTGGCCAAGCTGGCCGGCGGTGTTGCAGTGATCAAGGTTGGCGCCGCCACCGAGATCGAGATGAAGGAGAAGAAGGCCCGCGTCGAAGACGCCCTGCACGCTACCCGTGCGGCGGTGGAAGAGGGCGTGGTCGCCGGTGGTGGTGTCGCACTGGTGCGCGCCGTTGCCGCGATCGCCGAGCTGAAAGGCGACAACGAGGACCAGAACCACGGCATCGCGGCCGCGCTGCGCGCCATGGAGGGCCCCCTGCGCCAGATCGTCTCCAATGCCGGTGACGAGGCTTCTGTCGTACTGGACAAGGTGCGCCAGGGCGAGGGCAACTTCGGCTACAACGCCGCCAGCGGCGAGTACGGCGACATGATCGAGATGGGTATCCTGGATCCCGCCAAGGTCACCCGCACCGCGCTGCAGGCTGCTGGTTCCGTTGCCGGCCTCATGATCACCACCGAGGTGATGGTCGCCGACGCACCGGAAGACAAGGCCGCTGCCCCGGCCATGCCCGACATGGGCGGCATGGGCGGCATGGGCGGCATGATGTAAGCTGCCGAGCCCTGTGGGGTGGCGGGCTGTTGGCCTGCCACCCTGTCGGTTTGAGGAAAAGCCCCGCCGTAAGGTGGGGCTTTTTTTGTTTTGGCTCTCTGGTCTGGGACGGAAACGCTTTCTGGCCTCTTCGGGGTGGGTTCCCTGGCCCGGGGCGGAAACGCTTTCTGGCCTCGGAAGGCTGAGATACTCGGCCAGAAAGCGTTTCCGCCCCGGGCCTGGAAGCATCGGCTTGGGTATAGAGTTGTCTGCAGGGGGTCTTCGCGAGGAAACGGCCGCGCGCTGGGAAAAAGCGGCGCTGCACACTACTGGCGGCCCTCCGGGCTGCCCTCGGTCGGTCGCGAGCCGCGTGGAGATGCGTCTCGCTCCACTCCCTCGGCGCCAGCGAAGTGTTCCGCGCCGCTTTTTC
>MDSW01200309.1_pt1 | contig 101029 bp, 93 predicted proteins | sample 811171 | NCBI WGS metagenome assembly MDSW01 (sample SAMN05326641, study PRJNA326480) | marine metagenome | isolation source: seawater | place: Atlantic Ocean: North West | collected 2012 | reverse complement strand
AGGTTCAGGTTTTATTATTGATAGCACTGGTTTTATTGTCACCAATAATCATGTGATTGAAGGGGCAGATGAAGTATCTGTCAAATTGACAGATGGTACGGAGCTGGAGGCAAAAATTCTAGGCCGTGATAAGAAGACGGATCTTGCGGTGCTGAAAGTGGAAACGGATAAACGGTTGACCGCCGTAAAGTGGGGGGATTCACGTAAAGCCCGCGTTGGTGACTGGGTGTTGGCGATTGGTAACCCCTATGGCTTGGGCGGTTCGGTGACAGCGGGGATTATTTCGGCACGTAATCGTGATATTAACTCCGGACCATATGACGACTTTATTCAGACAGATGCCTCTATTAACCGCGGAAATTCTGGAGGCCCGATGTTCAACATGAAGGGGGAAGTTATCGGCATTAATACAGCAATTTTCTCACCATCTGGCGGTAATATCGGTATCGGTTTTGCTATTCCGTCAATACAGGCGGAGCGGGTTGTCTCTCAGCTTTTGGAATTTGGGAAAACCCGCCGTGGTTGGTTAGGGGTTAAAATTCAATCCGTGACCGACGATATGGCGGAAAGCTTGGGGCTGGATAAGGCCGAGGGCGCCTTGGTGGCCAGTGTGAGCCCTGACAGCCCGGCGGATAAGGCTGGTATGCGTGCCGGAGATATCCTGATTAAATTTGATGGTAAGAGCATTAAAGAAATGCGTGAATTACCCCGCATTGTAGCTGACACAGAAATTGGACGGAGCGTGAAGGTTATTGTCTTGCGTAAGGGCAAAGAAAGACCGTTGCGGGTGACCATTGAAGAGTTAGTTGAAGATGCGGCTGTCGCGGCCGTTGAGGATGAGGAATCTACTGATAATTTAGTGCAGGAAACGATGTTGGGGATGGAGCTGGAAGATATTACATCTCAAACCCGCAAGGCACTAAAATTGCCAGATGATTTGGAAGGCGTAGTTGTTGCCGGCGTAACGCGTGGTTCAGCCGCGGCGGAGAAGGGCGTGCGTCGTGGTGATGTTATCGTGGAAATTACGCAGGAAACGGTTAATAGCCTGGATGCGGCGAAGTCACGTATTGAAAGTCTTCGTGCGGCAGGCCGGAATAGTGTTCTGTTGCGGATATACAGTCGTGGTGATTACCGGCATCTGGCACTGAAAATTGATGAAGAAAAATAATCCTACATCTTTGTTATAGATCGTTTGGACGATGGAGTTAGGAAGGCCGGGTTTTCCCCGGTCTTCTTTATTGTGTCCAAAAATATCAATAACACATTGCCTTCGTCGATCGCTTTAGGACCATTGCATATGTGGGTTTTGTACAGAAATCCCATGCGTTGTCGTGGTGCGGTACTGATAAGGGCTATGCGTATATGGAGCTATGCAATTGCAAAGTCATCCTGGTGGTAGCCCTGAAGATAAAGCAATGCGGTTAAATCGCCGTGATTGATTTGTGCATCTGCCGCTTCCGCCGCCGCTGGTTTCGCGTGATAAGCAACGCCTAGTCCGGCGGCCTTTATCATAGGGATATCATTGGCGCCATCACCCACGGCCAATGTTTGATTTATTTGTAGTCCTTGTGCCTGGCGAAACTCTTCTAAAGAGTGCAGTTTTGTGTTCGCGTCAACAATGGGATGGCCAACGGTTCCGGTTAATTGATCGTTTTCTATGTTAAGGGTATTGGCACGGTTAATGTGAAAGCCGGTTTGCCGGGCTACCCGGTTGGTGAAAAATGTGAAACCACCGGAAACCAATACGGTCTTGGCGCCCATTTTGTTCATGGTTTTAACCATTTCAATGGCACCTGGCATCAGGACAACCCGTTCAGTAAAGGCCTTTTCCAAAACGGACACATCCATGCCCGCCAGAAGGGCAACCCGCTCTTGCAGAGCTTCGGCGAAGTCAAGCTCCCCGCGCATGGCGGCTTCCGTGATTTTTGCGACTTTTTCCTTTAGGCCAGCGAAATCAGCCAGCTCGTCAATACATTCTACTTGAATGATGGTGCTATCCATATCAGCGACCAACAACTTTTTTTGTCTGTCGGCGACGGGTTGTGCAAAAAAATCGATAGGGGCGTTGCCCAAAGCTATCCCCGCTTGTTGTTGTGCGATATTCGGGGCTATGCCGTTAAAAGGAATATCCACGGCGATTTTGGGGGCGAGCCAGCGTATATCCTGTACAATTGCCCCGGCCTGTCGGAGGCTGTCACAGGCGCGCTTTACCAATTGATCGGTAAGGTCGGCGGTTTCCGGCGATGCGATTAAGGTCAGAACATTTGCCATGGTCATATTCACTTTCAAGGTATTATGTGGGCGATGATGACAGAAACTTCCATCATTGCCATAGGTCTTTGCCGACTATAGGTACACAGACCACAGCCCAGATGCCATATTTTTTTGGTGTCAGTTTTATGTGAAAGGGCATTTTTATGTTAGCAAGGGAAAGAAGACGTCACGGACGACATAATTTAAGGCCAGTTGATTACCAAGCACAATGATAAACCATCGCAAATTAATTTTACTGGGGGGGGCAACGGCCAGCGGCAAGTCGTCATTGGCGCTGGCATTGGCGACGCATTTTGATGGTGAAATTGTCAATGCGGATAGTATGCAGATTTACCGTGAACTACGTTGTCTGACAGCGCGCCCGGATGCTGAGGAAGAAGCGCAATGCCCGCATCATTTATACGGTCTGTTGTCAGGGAATGATGGTTGCTCCGTCATGCGCTGGCGGGAAATGGCTGGACCTGTTCTGGACGGGATATGGTCTCGCGGGCGCATACCCATTGTTACCGGAGGTACTGGATTATATTTTAAGGCCCTTTACGAAGGGTTGGTTTTTGTGCCGGATATTGATGTTGAAGTGCGGCATTCATTAAGGCAGATGATGGTAGAGGAGCCTGAGAAGCTTTATCCTTTACTGGAACGTGAAGACCCTATGATGGCGGCGCAGTTAAATTCTGCTGACCGACAACGTATTACACGGGCATTGGAGGTGATCCGGTCAACAGGACGATCATTGTCGGAATGGCAATCACAGCCTCCACGCGGGGGATTGAAAAATGAGCCTGATTTGAATATTGCGCGTATCATACTCTATCCTCCCCGCGAAACGGTTTATGATAACTGCAACCACCGTTTTGACTTGATGGTGCAAAATGGTGCCTTGGAAGAAGTGAAGCACGCAATTGCCGAAGGTTATACTGTGGATACACCTGTCATGAAATCTTTAGGGGCGGTGCAGTTGGCGGCCTATCTAAACGGGGAGGTTTCCCTGGAAGAAGCTGTTGTTACTGCCAAGATGTTAACCCGTCAGTATGCGAAACGACAAATGACATGGTTTCGTAATCAATTTAGTGATTGGGTCTTTATCTCATCGAAAGAAGATGAAATTATACCGGACAAAATCTTTTTATAAATTACAAATATGATGTTGACTTTGTAATATTATTATAATAACTTCCCGAAAAATGCGGCCTTATTGGTAATTAAGTCTTTCAATTGCACAATGACTTTTTTGCCGATATAAGGGCTGCCTGAATGCGTTCTGCGCCATGGTAAGCGTGATGGGAATGCTACGCACTGCAGATAGTCGCAAGTCATTATAATAGGTGCGTAAGTTAAGTGTTAAAGTTGATGAAAGGTCTGGATATGACGACAAAGCCTTTAAGTGGTGCCGCAATTCTCATTAAATCCCTTGAGGACCTTGGGGTTGATGTGATTTTTGGCTATCCCGGCGGGGCGGTCTTGCCAATTTATGATGAAATTTTCCAGCAAACGAAAATTCGTCATATCCTCGTTCGTCATGAGCAAGCCGCTGTTCATGCGGCCGAAGGTTATGCACGTTCTACAGGAAAGCCTGGTGTTGTTTTGGTGACGTCTGGTCCTGGTGCGACGAATGCTATTACTGGCCTGACGGACGCCATGCTGGATTCTATACCCGTTGTTTGTCTGACGGGGCAGGTGCCAACACATTTGATTGGGTCAGACGCGTTTCAGGAGGCTGATACAGTTGGCATTTCGCGTCATTGTACAAAGCATAATTATCTGGTGAAGGATGTAGATAAGCTCTCCAGCATCGTTCATGAGGCCTTTTATGTTGCGACAAATGGTCGCCCGGGACCTGTTGTGATTGATATTCCAAAAGATGTCCAAATCCAGACCAGCGATGTTCTGCATTCCGGCCGAATTTCCCATCGTAGTTATAAGCCGCAATTAAAAGGGGATATTGAAAATATCCGTGAAGCAGTTGAATTGTTGGCATCAGCGAAGAAACCCATAATCTATTCCGGTGGCGGGGTGATTAATTCTGGCCCCGCGGCTGCACAGTTATTGCGCGAATTTGTTAAAATGACAGGCTTTCCGATTACCAGTACGCTTATGGGTCTCGGGGCTGTTTCCGGTACGGATAAACATTTTCTTGGCATGTTAGGCATGCATGGTACCTATGAAGCCAACAATGCGATGCATAAGTGTGATGTCATGTTGTGTTTGGGGGCCCGTTTTGATGACCGGGTGACCGGTCGACTTGATGCTTTTTCACCTCATTCCAAAAAGATACATGTAGATATTGACCGGTCCTCTATTAATAAGACGGTTCATGTTGATTTGCCGATTGTCGGAGATGCGGCGCATGTTCTGGAAGATATGATTAAGGTGTGGAAATCCGGGGTGCATTCTGCGGACAAAGAGGCTCTTGCGGATTGGTGGACACAGATTGAGACGTGGCGTGATCGCAAATGTCTAAATTATACGCAACGTGACGATGTCATCATGCCACAGTATGCCGTGCAGCGTCTTTATGAGCTGACCAAAGACCGTAAACCTTATATTTCAACAGAGGTTGGCCAGCATCAGATGTGGGCGGCTCAGTTCTATATGTTTGAAGAGCCTAACCATTGGCTGACATCAGGCGGGTTAGGGACAATGGGCTATGGATTGCCTGCAGCTATCGGTGCGCAAGTGGCGCATCCGGATAAACTGGTGATTGATATAGCCGGGGAAGCCTCAATCCTGATGAATATTCAGGAAATGAGTACGGCGATGCAGTATGGACTGCCGGTAAAAGTCTTTATATTGAATAATGAGTACATGGGAATGGTCCGGCAATGGCAGGATCTGAACCACGAGGGGCGTTATTCAAATAGTTATACAGAAGCACTTCCCGATTTCGTCAAGCTGGCTGAATCTTTCGGGGCCGTTGGGATACGTGCGGAAATGCCGGATGAACTGGATGGCGCAATTATGGAGATGATTGCGTCTGACAAACCGGTTATTTTCGATTGCCGTGTGGCTAAACTGGAAAATTGTTACCCCATGGTGCCTTCAGGTGCGGGACACCATGAAATGATTTTGGCTGATGCCGAAGACCATGAGGAATTTTCAGGTGGGGCGGCACTTGTTTAGAATATGAGTTTTGCCACGGCAAAAGGAACGTTTCCAGTTGTTGGCAATATGTGATTGCAAAATTGCGATAAGCCAGTATTTTGTGGGCGTTTGTCCATGACTATGAACCAAAAGATTATAGGGACTAAATTGAACGCAACAGCATTGGAAAATACCGCAAGTCATACGATTTCTGTCATTGTGGACAACGAGGTCGGGGTGTTGGCCCGGGTGATCGGATTGTTTTCCGGTCGGGGTTACAATATTGAAAGCCTGACGGTGGCCCCCGATGATATGGAGGGGCAGACATCACGGATTACGATCGTCACTACGGGTACGCCGATGGTGATTGAACAAATTAAGGCCCAACTAGACCGCTTGGTGCCAGTAATTCGCGTGGGTGATTTGACATTAGACGGTCCGTCAGTGGAACGGGAGTTGGCGTTAATTAAAGTGGCCCCAAATCCGGAAGACCGCGAAGAGGCAAGACGGATTGCCGAAGCTTTCCGTGCTAAAACGGTGGATAGCACGAAGGGCTCTTTCATTTTTGAAGTCACGGGTAAAACGGAAAAAATAACAGCTTTTGCAACGTTGATGCAGGAGTTGGGATTGGTGGAAGTCGTACGTACCGGGGTTGCAGCATTGGCCCGGGGTCAAGATAAGCTATAGAGAACACAACGTAAGATAAGTAATGCCCCACGGGGGATGAGGATAAAGGAATTTAATATGCGCGTATATTATGATCGCGATGCGGATGTAAACCTGATTAAAACGAAGACAGTGGCTATCATCGGTTACGGCAGCCAGGGGCATGCCCATGCCGCAAACCTGCGCGATAGCGGTGTTGATAATTTGATTATTGGCCTGCGTGAGGGGTCAGGGTCTGCGAAAAAGGCAGAGGCTGCCGGTTTTAACGTTATGTTGCCTTCTGAAGCGGCAAAAGTAGCGGATGTCGTGATGGTATTGGTGCCGGATGAATTGCAGGCGGATTTATATGCCAATGATTTGGCCCCGAATATGAAAGAGGGGGCTGCGCTTGTCTTTGCACACGGATTAAACGTGCACTTTAAATTGATCGAACCACGTGCGGATATGGATGTCTTTATGGTGGCGCCGAAAGGTCCGGGCCATACCGTTCGTTCTGAATACCTGCGTGGTGGTGGCGTACCTACCCTGATTGCAGTCTATCAGAATGCATCCGGTAATGCGCTGGAGCTAGGGCTGTCATATGCGTCTGCAAATGGCGGTGGTCGTGCCGGTGTGATTGAAACTACATTTAAAGAAGAATGTGAAACCGACCTTTTTGGTGAACAGGCTGTCCTGTGTGGCGGGGCGTCTGCGTTGGTTCAGGCTGGTTTTGAGACTCTAGTCGAAGCTGGTTATGCACCGGAAATGGCGTATTTCGAATGTTTACATGAATTAAAGCTGATCGTGGATCTTATGTATGAAGGCGGTATCGCTAACATGCGTTATTCCATTTCAAACACAGCGGAATATGGTGACTATGTCACAGGGCCACGGATCATCACAGATGAAACAAAAGCCGAAATGAAACGTGTGTTGGCTGATATTCAGGCTGGCCGTTTTGTAAACGACTTTATGCTCGATAACAAAGTAGGCCAGGTAAAATTGAAAGCGGCCCGCGCAGCGGGTGAAGCCCATTCAATTGAGGAAGTCGGTGCGCGGCTACGTGGCATGATGCCTTGGCTGAAAGAAAATCAACTGGTTGATAAAGATAAAAACTAGTTTTTAAGTTATTATGACGGAAAAGCCGGGTACCTTTACCCGGCTTTTTTTGTTCATGCTTTTGTCCTGAGGGGGTAAAATCAACGGGAAAAATTGAGGGGGCGAATGAATGAAACGATATGAATTTGACCAGATTTGTGCAGCCTTGCCGCAGACGACTAATGTTATTCAGTGGGGGGATAGTTCAGTATGGAAAATAGGCGGTAAAATTTTTGCACTTTGTTCTGTCTGGGGGGAAGGGCAGCACGAAAAGATCAGTTTTAAATGTGATGATCATAGCTATGCTGTGTTGTGTGAATTGGAAGGGGTTATCCCCGCTCCTTATCTGGCGCGTGCGAAATGGGTGCAATTAACGCAACCGGATGTACCGGATGTATTGAGTGACCAGGATATAACAGATTATATACACAAGGCTTATGGACTTGTGGTCAGTAAGTTGACGAAGGCTAAGCGCAAAGAGCTGAATTTGTTGTGATGTTGCAATGTTAAATTGTCATGTTATATAATGTCGTATTCCAGACAGTTTTTTTGGAATGTGGACAGCGAAAATGACGGTTAAGATTATTTCAGATCAGGTAAGACAGAACGTTGCGGCAGCAACGATGTTTCCCCCTGTCCGCATTTCCCATCTGACACATCTTTCCGCACTACTGGGTTGCCGACTAACGGACCCCTGGATGCTTACATCATAGAGGCTGCGATGCAGCGGGCATTTAGGGGTAAAGCGGAACCAGTAGGGCTATTTCCACGGAGAAATGGCTAAAAAAGAAAATGAAGAGCGGAATTAAGTAAATGAACCAAGAAAACAATCGAGTAATTATTTTCGACACCACCTTGCGGGATGGTGAACAGTCCCCTGGCGCATCTATGACATTGACAGAGAAGTTGCGTGTTGCAGAGATGCTGGAAAATCTGGGCGTTGATGTTATCGAGGCGGGTTTTGCAATTGCTTCTAACGGTGATTTTGAAGCTGTACGCGAAGTAGCGCGTTTGATGGAAAAAACCTCTGTGTGCTCTTTGGCGCGGGCCAGTCGTAAAGATATCGACCGCGCATGGGAAGCATTACGGGATGCCAAGCGCCCACGCATCCATACCTTTATTTCCACAAGTCCGTTGCATATGAAATACAAATTGCAGATGGAACCCGAACAGGTATTGGAAGCAATAGCAGATAGCGTATCACATGCCCGAAGTGTGTGTCCGGACGTAGAATGGTCATGCGAAGACGGGACGCGCACGGAACACGATTTCTTATGTCAGTCTATCGAAGTGGCGATCAATGCTGGTGCGACCACCATTAATGTGCCAGATACGGTGGGCTATACGGTGCCGGAAGAGTATTTTAGTCTGATAAAAATGATCCATGACCGGGTGCCGAACATTGATAAGGCGGTTATTTCAACGCATTGTCACAATGATTTAGGCTTGGGGGTTGCGAATTCTATTGCCGGTGTTAAGGCCGGGGCCCGTCAGATCGAATGCACGATTAATGGTATTGGGGAACGGGCCGGGAATGCGGCCTTGGAAGAGGTTGTCATGGCGTTTAAAACACGCCAGGACGAATTACCCTATACCACTGGTGTGGTAAGTGAACATATCACACCAGCGTCACGGTTGGTTTCTGCGGTGACGGGTTTAACAGTACAGAATAATAAGGCGATTGTCGGGGCGAATGCCTTTGCCCACGAAAGTGGCATCCATCAGGACGGCATGCTGAAAAATGCCCAAACCTATGAAATTATGACGCCGGAATCCGTAGGATTGAAGAAGTCCACATTGGTCATGGGTAAACATTCCGGACGCCATGCTTTCCGCGAAAAGCTGAAAGATTTAGGTTACGAAGTGGGTGATAATCAATTCCTAGATGCTTTCAACCGCTTTAAAGATTTGGCGGATAAGAAGAAAGATGTCTTTGATGAAGATATCATTGCATTGGTTGATGATGGTTTCCGTGTCAATGAACATATCCGTTTATTAAGCTGGGATATCAGCTGTAATTCGAATGAAGCGCATAATGCCGCAACGTTGGAATTGGAGATAGACGGAGATGTGGTGACAGTTTCAGCAGATGGTGACGGCCCTGTCGATGCAATTTTCAAGGCGATCAAGTCTAATTGCGCGCCGAATGCACATTTGCAATTGTACCAGGTGCATGCGGTAACCGGAGGGACGGATGCGCAGGCTGAAGTGACAGTGCGGTTGGAGGAAGATGGCAAGACTGTCAACGGTATGGCAGCGCATCTGGATACTATGGTTGCCTCTGCCAAAGCCTATATCAATGCAGTAAACAAGTTGGTGACCAAAAGGGAAAAAACAGCGCCTGCGGAATTATCAGCATAGCCTTGGGTGCAGCATTGTTGAAAACAGTGCCTTTCAATCATTAATGAGATGAAAAAGGAACCTTCGGGTTCCTTTTTTTAGGGAAAACGTGTGAAAGGTCACAAAGAAATTGCAATCAGTCTATTATCTGCATACATAGTTAACAGGGTATTTTATGGTGACCGGTATACAGATATGCTGCTTAGATCACCCGGCATGAGGCGGAACATATGTTAGAAAAAATTCTTGGTCTGTTTTCTTCAGATATGGCAATCGATTTGGGGACGGCAAATACGCTTGTCTATGTTAAAGGACGTGGTGTCGTCTTGAACGAACCATCAGTTGTAGCCTTGAAGAATAGCGATGGCATCAAAGAAGTTCTGGCCGTTGGTGAAGAGGCGAAAATGATGCTGGGCCGGACACCAGGGAATATTGAAGCAATCCGCCCTTTACGTGATGGTGTTATCGCGGACTTTGAAGTGGCAGAAGCCATGATTAAAGATTTTATTCGCAAGGTCCACAACCGAAGCATGCTGGCCAATCCGCAAATTGTAATTTGTGTGCCATCGGGTTCAACACCCGTTGAGCGTAAAGCGATCCGTGATTCCGCATTAGAGGCAGGCGCACGCAGGGTCTTTCTTATTGAAGAACCCATGGCGGCGGCCATTGGGGCAGGACTTCCCATTACCGAACCCACAGGGTCTATGATCGTGGACATCGGCGGCGGGACCAGTGAGGTGGCGATTTTGTCTCTGCGCGGGATTGTGTATGCGGCGTCCGTGCGGGTTGGTGGCGATAAAATGGACGAAGGCATTATCAACTACATCCGCCGGAACCATAATCTGCTGATAGGGGAAACAACAGCAGAGCGCATTAAGAAGGAAATTGGTACGGCCTGCCCACCCGAAGATGGCGTTGGAAAAACGCTGAAAATCAAGGGGCGTGATCTGATGAACGGGGTGCCGAAAGAATTGGTCATTGACCAATTACAAATTTCCGAAGCATTGGCGGAACCCGTAGGCGCGATTGTGGAAGGCGTGAAGGAAGCGCTGGAGCAGACACCACCTGAACTGTCCGCAGATATCGTAGAGAAGGGTATTGTGTTAACAGGCGGTGGAGCACTGCTGGGGGAACTGGATAAAGTTCTGCGTAAGGCAACGGGGCTTCCTGTTTTCGTTGCGGATGAGCCATTGACATGTGTGGCATTAGGGACAGGGCGTTGTCTGGAGGACGAAAGCCTTAAATTAATGTTGAGCGATAGTTATTGACCCTGATGACTGTGGCGGTCGGTGCGCGTAGTATGGGATAAAGACTGGAAGATAGGAAGCTGGCTTGAAATTGCCAAAAGGCAAGACGTTCGGGGCACATAAACACCCGTTTAAGGTGGGCCGTAAAGTCACGGCCTTTCTCTTTATTGTCTTGGCTTTATTTTTATTGTTGATCGGTAAAAGCCAGTTTTCAGTCGTTGAATCCGCCAGAGCAAGGCTGGGGGACTTTTTTGCGCCGATCCTGAATATTTTGTCGCAGCCCGTTGTTGCCGTGAATACAGCACTTCAATGGGGTGAAGATCTATCTGTGGCCTTTAATCAGAACATTACGTTACGGGAAGAAAATCAGAAACTGCGGGCGGAGGTTGCCGAAGCCTCGCAGTATCGGATTGATAACCAGCGTTTAAAACAGCTTCTGAAAGTGCACGAAAGCGATCACCGTCTCGTTGCAACGTCTTCCGTTGTGGCAGATAGTGGGGGTAGTTTTGTGAGGAGTGTATTGATTGCTGCGGGAAGAAATAAGGGCGTTGAAAAAGGTCATGCGGTAATTAATGAAATGGGCGTAGTCGGGCATGTTATTAATGTGGGGCGAACATCAGCCCGTGTCTTACTGCTGACTGACCTGAACAGCCATATACCTGTCAAATTGGCCTCCACAGGCGAAAACGTGATTTTGGCGGGTGACAATTCGTCCCGGCCTAAATTGTTATATCTGCCACTGGAACGGCGGGTCGTTGCCGGGGAAAAGGTGATAACATCAGGCCAAGGGGGGGTATTTCCGCCAAATTTGCAGGTAGGGGAAGTAGAAGAGATCGATGCAGAGGGACATATTTACGTCAAATTGAATGCGCGGCTCTATGGGCTGAATTATGTGAGTGTCGTATCTTATGACAGTGCCCTGTTACCGGAACAAAACCAGTCTTCACAAGAAGTAGGTTCGCCGAAAAGACCGGACGTGGTCGCCGGGGATTAAAATTATGTTGAAGCAAGGCAGCACAAAGACATCATCATTAGGATTTATGGGCTTGATCCCGTTTTCGGTGGTGGCGTTATTATCGCTTGTGACAATACTGCCTTATCCTTTTCCCATGATTGAGTATTATTTGCCCTATCTGACATTAATGGGGGTTTATTTCTGGTCTGTGGAACAGCCCGATTTATTGCCACTGGTTGCTGTATTTTCTATTGGGGTTGTTGAGGATGCCTTAACTGGCGGCCCATTGGGTTTATCCGCATTGTTGTTGATTATCTTACGACAATTTGCGGCTGCGCAACGTCGTTTTTTGATCGAAGCCAACCGTCAATTTAGCTGGATTATTTTTATGGTGCTGTGTTTTTTGTTCGCCGCCGTATTCTGGCTCATCAGCAGTATCTATTTGGGACAATGGCTTTCTTTTGGCGCGGTGATGGGACGGGCGGCGATGACAGCCTTTCTCTATCCGGTCTTTGACGGCCTGTTTCGTTATTTAAATACGGCGTTACAGGATTAATCATGGCGCTAAAAGATGACGATAGCCGATATCATATGTATAGCCGCCGTGCGGCTATGCTTGCGGGTGGCAAGTTACTGTTGGTGTCCGGCTTGGTGGGGCGTTTGTATTACCTTCAGGTTCTGCAGCGTGACCAGTATGAGGTCTTAGCCGAAGAAAACCGTATCAGCCTGCGCATCCTGGCCCCGGAACGGGGAAAAATATTGGATCGCTATGGCCGTGAATTAGCAACAAACCGGCGAGACTTCAGAGTGACATTGATTCCCGAACAAAGTCAGGATGTTGAAGGCACGCTGGCGGCATTAAGTGGGATAGTTTCTTTAACGCCACGGGACCTCAGACGTATTCGCCGCGCCATTCGTCGGCAACGCGCTTTTATTCCGGTCACGATTGCAGATAATTTAAGCTGGTCTGCTTTCGCAAAGGTGAATTTGAGCCTGCCGGATTTGCCGGGCGTACAGCCAGAAGTCGGTGTTACCCGTGACTATCCATATAAACATTTAGGGGCCCATATTTTGGGATATGTTGGGGCCCCAAATCAGGACGAGGTGGGGGATGACCCGGTTCTGGAACTGCCCGGCTTCCGTGTTGGCAAGAATGGTATGGAGCGGGTGTTGGACCGGCGTCTCAGGGGGCTTGCAGGTAATAGTAAGGTGGAAGTTAATGCTGTTGGGCGCGTGATCCGGGAAGTATCACGTGTGGACAGTATTTCCGGGGAAGATATGCATCTGACATTGGACCTGGACCTACAACAGTTTGCTGCGCAACGCTTATCAACTGAAAGTGCGTCTGCAGTCGTGATGGATGTGCAGAATGGTGATGTTTTGGCCCTGGCCTCTACTCCCTCTTACGATCCCAATGACTTTAATACCGGTATTAGCCAAAAAAAATGGGACCAATTAATCGGGGATATTCGCAAGCCGTTGATTAACAAAGCTGTTTCTGGCCAGTACCCACCGGGTTCAACGTTCAAAATGATTGTGGCCCTGGCGGCATTGGAAGCCGGGGTTGTGACGCCGACAGAGCAGATATTTTGTAATGGTGAATATGAATTAGGGGACCATACATTTCATTGCTGGAAAAAGCATGGCCATGGGAATATGGATCTAGATCAGGCAATTGCCCAGTCATGTGATGTGTATTTCTTTGAAATTGCCAGGCGGGTGGGTATCGACAAAATTTCAGATATGGCCCGTCGTTTTGGTTTAGGCGAAAAATATGATCTTGAAATACCGGCAGAGGCCCGGGGGTTAATCCCCGGCCGAGGGTGGAAATTAGCGACAGAAGGAAAACGCTGGCAACAAGGGGATACGGTCAATGTGGGTATTGGACAGGGATATGTGTTAACGACACCGTTACAATTAGCGGTGATGACGGCACGAATTGCGAATGGTGGTGTGAAGGTTGAGCCGGTTTTGCGGCGCAGATCACAGCACGAAGTCCAAGAAGGCGATAGTCCGACAACCGTAGGGGGGTGGGCTGAACAATTAGGCGCATTCCCTGAAAAGCCGCAAGATAGCACAGGGGACGATGTCGGGGTTTCTCCACGTTATATGCGCCAGATTATGTCGGCGATGACATCAGTGACTTCGGACACAGAAGGAACGGCCTATGCTTCCCGTCTTGACGTGGCAGGAATGGGGATGGCGGGCAAGACAGGCACGGCGCAAGTCCGTCGGATTACAAAGCAGGAACGGGAATCCGGCGTCTTGAAAAACGAAGATATCCCATGGTTGAGCAGGGATCATGCGCTTTTTGTCGGCTATGCCCCCGTTGATAAACCGCGTTATGCTATTGCTGTTGTTGTAGAACACGGCGGCAGTGGATCCAGTGCCGCGGCCCCTGTGGCCCGTGATATACTGCGCCATGCGTTGGAAAATGATAAACGACGCGATGCCCAACGCGAGGCTGATGAGGGGCAGAAAACATGAGACGTAGTCTGAGCCGTACAGCACGGACGCAAAAGAGTTTGATGAGCAAAATTCAGGATATGAATTGGGCTTTGGTTATTGTGCTTTGTGCCATTGCCGCGGGCGGGTTTGTCATGTTGTATTCTGTCGCAGGGGGCAGCGTTGATCCATGGGCCAAACGGCAGATGATCCGGTTTTTGCCAGCCCTAGGTCTGATGTTAGTGATCGCCCTTATAGATGTGCGTGTATGGTTGTTTCTGGCTTATCCCATTTATGCTCTGGCCCTGGCATTGTTGATCGCGGTTGAATTTACCGGGGTAAGTGGGATGGGCGCGCAGCGTTGGATTGATTTGGGAGTCATGCAATTGCAGCCGTCAGAGGTGATGAAAATTGCTGTTGTGCTGGCGTTGGCGCGTTACTATCACACATCAACACTTATTGAGGCCCGGCTTTTAAAGAATCTTTTTATGCCGCTGCTTCTACTAGCGATACCCAGCTATTTTGTATTGCGACAACCTGACCTGGGTACGACATTATTGATTATTTTTGGCGGCCTTGCGGTGATGTTTGCTGCGGGTGTGCGTATGTGGATATTCGGTGCGGGTCTTGCCGCCGTGCTGGCGGCTGTGCCTGTGGTGTGGCAATTATTGCGTCCCTATCAAAAAAGTCGAGTGTTAACGTTTCTTGACCCGGAACGCGATCCGTTAGGGGCCGGGTATCATATTATGCAGTCAAAAATCGCTTTGGGTTCTGGCGGTGTTTTTGGCAAAGGTTTTATGCAGGGGACACAAAGCCAATTAAATTTCCTGCCGGAGAAACAAACGGATTTTATTTTTACGATGCTAGCGGAAGAATTCGGTCTTATTGGGGCATTGACGCTATTGGGTTTGTATATGGTTGTCCTGAGTTATGGCGTGTTAATGTCCTTTAGTGTCAGGAGCCAGTTTGGGCGATTGTTATCGCTTGGCGTGACAACAACACTTTTCCTGTATGTGTTTATCAATACGGCAATGGTGATGGGCCTGTTGCCTGTTGTCGGTGTACCGTTACCATTGATGTCATACGGGGGATCAGCCATGATGACCTTTATGGTCGGAATGGGGCTGATTTTATCTGTGGCCTTGCATCGTGATATTCGCATTCCCCGTGGCGGCGCCTTTGCCTGAGTGCGATGTTGGCTTCAGGCGTTTTTGCTGAGCTTGTGGAACCATGGCAGTAACATAATATTCATGATGGCAAGTGTCAGGAATATTTCAGGGATCGTCAGTTTCAGGGATAATAGTCCCATCATTAACAGAGCCGATATCACCATAAACAAAGCGTTCAGTACATTCAGGTTTGCGATTGCGCGGGCGCGGTGATCTGCGGGTGCACGTTGCTGTATTACGGCATAGAGTGGAACGATATATACTCCCCCACATATGGCGAGGGCTGTGAGGTCAAACAGAACCCTAATATGTGCCCATTGGGTAAGAAATGTGGAAAAACTATAGTCTATTGCGTGCTGGTTAGTGGGCGCGGGGGTATTGTTTAGCCAATAGAGATCAAGCAAAAATAGCGACATGCCCAGAGCTGCAATACTTAGCATGCGTAGTGAGATTCGCCCTTTAAGAACGGTGTTACATAAAAGTGAGCCGCAACCGATGCCTACGGAAAAAGCCGTTAGTAAGAAGGTGATGACGAGTTCATCACCAAGCAACACACGCTGTCCATAGGTGGGGAGTTGAGACAGGATGCTCGCGCCGATAAACCAAAACCACGATACGGCGATCATCGTGCGGAAAAGGTAACGGTCATGAGCAAAATAGACCATAGATGACCATGTTTGCGAAAAAAGGCGGTAATTTATCTTTAATTCTGGCTGTACCGCGGGGGCAGAGGGGATTGTGCTACTGATAAGGCGGCCAAGAACAGCCAAGCCCAGGGTGAACATTGCAACCTTCGCAGGACCGTTCGCCCCCATAATGAAAATACCGCCGGTAATGGTCCCGCATAAAATGGCAATAAAAGTTGCTGTTTCTACCAGAGCATTTCCAGCCAATAACTCATCCTGTGAGAGGTGATCGGGCAATATGGCATATTTGAGGGGGCCGAAAAATGCGGACTGACTGCCCATCAGAAAAAGAACGCCCATTAGCAATGGAATATTGATGGTTATAAAACCGACCATCCCGATGGCCATTATGATGATTTCCGCCGTTTTGATATGGCGTATCAACATGGACTTGTCATATTTATCGGCCCATTGCCCTGCGGTAGATGAGAACAGGAAAAAGGGCAGAATAAAAAGCCCCGCAGCCAGTGTAATCAGAAGTGGTGCGGGACTATTTGTGAGGCCGCCAAGCCGAATAGTAATCATGATAACAAGGGCATTTTTGAAAATATTATCGTTAAATGCCCCGAGAAACTGTGTCAGAAAAAGCGGTAAGAACCTTTTTGTTGCTAACAGATGGTATTGGTTCTTCATCCACAGCCTCTATTGTAATTGTTGGTGACGAAAACAATCTATGCTGTGGTCGTTGACCATGCCAACAGCCTGCATAAAGGCATAACAAATCGTCGGCCCACAAAAACGAAACCCACGTTTCATTAATGCTTTGCTCATGGCACGGGATTCAGCGCTTTCTGTTGGTGTTTCCGATAGGCTGGCCCAATTGTTCTGAATGACTTTCCCGTCGGTGAATTGCCAAATAAATTCGGAAAAGCCGCCGGGTTTATTTTTTTCAATATCTAAATAGAGCTGCGCGGACCGTACAGTATTATTTATCTTTAGACGGTTGCGAATAATCCCGGAATTTGCCATTAATTCAGCGATTTTATCATTGTCATATCGTGCTATTTTTTCCGGGTCGAATTGGTCGAAGGCGGCACGAAATCCTTCGCGTTTGCGCAAAATCGTGATCCATGAGAGGCCGGCCTGAAAACCGTCAAGGATAAGCTTTTCGAATAGTCGTTGGCTGTCATAGTCTGGCACGCCCCATTCTGTATCGTGATAGGCAATGTAAAGCGGGTCATTGCCGGGCCAGCTACAACGGGTGAGGTCATCAGTCATGGGTATTGCCTTGGGGCGCGGACGATGGCCACCAGTCAGGTTGTAAAACGGTCAATTGTGTGCCCGCACAGTCATAAGTCCCTCCAAAATGGATATCTTCCATGCGCAGATAGGCCAGGGCAATATCACCACTACCGGAGCGTAATTCTCCAAGACTATGCGTACCATCTGTAATTTCTGTGCCCGCGGGGGGGCAGGGGCCATTTAATTTTACAGGCAAAAGACGTTTGCGGACTTTACCGCGGTGTTTTGTTCTGGCTGTGAGTTCCTGACCGACATAGCACCCTTTTGTAAAACTAACGCCGTGCAACTCATCTATATTCCCTTCCAGAATTAAGGTTTTGTCTATCTGAAAATCGCGGCTGGCATCCGGTATGCCAAGCGATAGACGGCGTTGTTCGTATTCTTCCAAAGGGGCTACAGAAAACGATGAAAGGCCATCTTTGGGCATAATAAAACGCAGGCCAAGGCCCGGATGCCGCGGGTCATCGCCGCAGGTCAGGGCTGTCTTTATGATTTCAGGTGAAAGGGCCTCTTTATCCATAAGGGCAAAGACAGCCAGATCTTCACTCATATCGGTGATATCTACATCGGCGCGCAGCCGATACATCACTAACCGGCGGGCTAAATCGGATGCCCGCTCTTTTTCACAATCCAGATATATATACTCCCCGTCCTGGCTGAGAATGAAATCAAACAAGTATTTTCCCTGGGGCGTTAGCAAGGCCGCATAAAGCAGGTTATCATCTGTTAACAGGGTTATGTCATTGGTGATTAAGCCCTGCAGGAATGAGCGGCTGTCTGGTCCGGACAGACGCAGTATGGCCCTTTGGGACAGATGTATCGGTGCAGATGTCATATCTTGTAACCCTGATGTTTTCTTTTTTCAGAAGGAGAAAATAGCCCATGCCATGAGTATAAATGACTGGTCATTGCCCGCAAGGAAAGCTGTAAGGATTATGTTAAAATAACCGAAACCCCTTGTGACAGTATGGGGGAGGCTGTATTACTTTAATCATCCTGAGCTTGACACTAAGGCAGCTGGTAAAGGCAGACAGTAAGGAAAAAATGGTGACTTTAGATCTTCTTATTAAGAACGCAGTTTGTGTTTCACATAACGGTACTGAGCAGGCTGATGTGGCCGTACGTGCCGGACAGATTGTGGCGATCGGTAATCTGAAAGACACAGCGGCAGAAGAGGTCATTGATGCGAGCGGTCTGCATCTGTTGCCGGGGGTGATTGATAGTCAGGTACATTTTCGTGAGCCAGGGGCAGAAACAAAAGAAGATCTGGAGACAGGCAGCCGTGCCGCAGTTATGGGCGGGGTGACGGCGGTATTTGAAATGCCGAATACGAAGCCGTCCACTACAACAGCGGCCGCATTGCAGGATAAAATCGACCGGGCAACAAATCGCATGTGGTGTGATTTTGCCTTTTATGTGGGCGCAACAGCGGAAAATGCCGATAAATTAGGTGAATTGGAACGTGTTCCCGGCTGTTCGGGTGTGAAGGTCTTTATGGGATCGTCCACAGGGAATTTGCTAGTTTGGGATGATGAGACGCTACTAAGGGTGTTACGTAGTGGTTCGCGGCGGGTTGCTATTCATTCTGAAGACGAACAGTTGTTGATAGAGCGTCAGCCACTTTCGGAAAAAGACGGTGGGGTCCATAATCATCCGGTTTGGCGTAATGAAGAGGTGGCCCTGAATTCAACAAAGCGTTTGTTAAAGTTAGCACGGGCGACAGGGCGGCGCGTGCATGTCTTACACGTCACGACAGCCGAGGAAATGGCCCTACTGGCCGCGCATAAAGATTTGGCAACAGTAGAGGTCACACCACAGCATTTAACGCTGGAAGCGCCAGATTGTTATGACCGATTAGGGACATATGCGCAGATGAACCCGCCTATTCGTGATGGCCGGCATCGTATGGCCTTATGGCAGGCATTGGCTGCTGGTATTGTTGATGTATTGGGGTCCGACCACGCCCCACATGAAATTGAGAAGAAAGAATTGCCGTATCCGCAAAGCCCTTCAGGTATGCCAGGGGTGCAGACGATGCTGCCATTGATGTTAGATCACGTGAATAACGGCTTTTTATCTTTGCCGCGTTTGGTTGATCTGACCAGTGCTGGTCCTGCGCGCGTGTTTAACATTGCGGCGAAAGGGCGTATGGCTGTGGGCTATGATGCTGATTTTACAGTCGTGGATCTGAAGAAGAAATGGGTTATTGGGGAGGACTGGTTGCAAAGCCGCTGCGGATGGAGCCCCTTTACCGGTCAACAGATCACGGGTAAAGCTGTAGGGACGATTATTCGCGGGCGCAAGGTCATGTGGGAAGATGAGCTGCAGGGAACAGCGCACGGCCAACCCGTTCATTTTCAGGAAACTTTGCAGCCAGAACAATAAAGTAAATTGTTAAAGCAGGGGAAAGCGCAGTCTATGGATTGCGCTTTTTGACCATGTTCTTTATTTTTTGCAGCAAGATCAGAATTTTACCACTGAACAGGCGGTGATTATAGGCATTCAGCCCCTGCCGTTTCAGATTAGTGTCCATCCAGTCCAGTTTGTATTTTTCATTGCCGACACCATAATCAATGAGTGTGATGTTATGGTCATTGATGGCCTGTTCTATCATATGGGTTGTCAGGATAGTGCCGGGGGAATAATTGTTAAACCCTTCTTTGTAGGCCAGTTTATAAATCAGAGCCTCTCTATCGGCATGGATAAAAAGGAAGAAAGACGCTACCGGTTCATTTTCGATATAGAGAATGCCAAGATGTAACATCTGACGTTCTGCCAGCAGCCGGATGAATGCTTCCATACAGGGGCGCGACCATTCGCTCTCTTTCCAGCTGGCGTCATAAATTTCAAAATAATCAGCGATTGCCTGGTCGAGTTCGTCCGGGTCTTGGTAAGTACGTATGGTAAAGCCTTTTTCTTTTTCCAGCTTTTTCCGGCGTCTTTTATAGGTGTTTTTTAAGCGCGACGGGCGTGCAGCCATATATTCTTCCGCTGTTTGATCCTTGACGGAAATAACCCAATTATCGAATTGGAAGAATAACTGGCTATGGCCGAAATGGCGTTCGCACGCCCCGATAAAGCGGCGAATATGTTCCTGGTCAGTGGGTAACATACGAAAGTCTATTTCGGCCCATCCCGGTCTTTCGTCCGCGATATAATCAAAAAGCGCATCATAGGCTTGATCTTCGACCTGATCGCTAACAATGGGGCCATAATCCATACTATAGAAATTTGATAAGCTGCAGAGCTTTGACCAGTGCAGGGGGCCTTTTCGTTGCTTCTGGGCGATACAGGGCAGCACAAGGCAGGGTAGCTCTTCCCCATGTTTGGTCACAACATAAATTCTCAGTTCCTGATCCGGTGTCAGGACATGTTCGGCCAAGAGCGCGAACCAGTCCAGATCGAGAAATATGCTATGACCTTTGGGGCGCAAGTGCGCCTTTTCCGCGGTGCTGAAAGACTGAAAGTCATGGCGTATGGTGCATGTAAACATGGGAGTCCTGACATAATCAATTATGTCGGTGGTTATAACGCATAGGCGTAAAAAAAACGCTAAGACAAATTGGAATTATGGTAAAGCAGCAGAGTAAGGCAGCATTTCTTTGCCTTTCGTTCGTGCAACGTTAACACCGAAAAATGACAGAGAGATTATTAGCAGGCATTTTGCGGGTGTCCAGATGAGTGAGGCCTGCGCGTTTTGCGGTTTCAATAACATCTGTTAAGTGCCGCAAACCCCACATGGGGTTTTGTTGCTGTAACTGGTGGTCAAAGGCAATATTTGACGGGGCCGTTTCAACACCTTGCTGATAATAGGGGCCGTAGAGATACAGTAGGCCGCCTGGTGAAAGAAGTTGTCCTGCCCCATTTAACAGGCCTTCGGTTGCGGCCCATGGCGAAATGTGAACCATATTGATACAGACAATGGCTTTTAGAGAGAAAGGCGTTTGTTTTTTACGATCTAAAAGGGAGTGATACCAGTGCGGTTGGCTGACATCTAGCGTCATGGCGGGTGATAAAGTGGAGCAGTTAATATCTGTTCGCCATGCATTAATACTTTGAAGAGCCGTGGTGTTTATATCAGATGGTTGCCAGGTGTATTGGGGAAAATGTGGGGCAAAATAGGCGGCATGTTCACCTGTTCCACTTGCAATTTCCAGAATGTGACCGCCGTCCTTATGCGTTAGGTAATCTTGTAATACACCAAGGATCGCATCGCGATTGCGGGCCGTGGCGGGAGCGAACTGTCTTCCAGCCTGTATGGGCGACGTTGGGGGCACTATCCGTCTTCCCGCCCAGAAAATTCAGCACCGCTGAGCCCCGCGGCGATGGTGTTTTTTGCGCCCGTTTCAGCAGGTTTATTCAGCGGAAAGACTTCTGCCCCTTCGGGCAGTGTTTCCAAATAAACAGATGTGCTGGGGAAAGCGAATGAAGACCCGGCATTGGTAACGATATCTTTAATAGCAAGTGCGAGCTCTTCCTTAATTTGCAACCATTCCCCCCATTTTATGCTGCGGGTAAAACAATAGAGCATTAGGTCAATAGAACTATCATTAAAGGAGTCAATATGTACAAAAGTTGAGACTTCTGGCGGATGTGCAAAGTCGTCATTGCCCAGAACATACGCTTCGATTTGTTCACGAATAGCGCGTAGCTGATCGACGGAAGTGTCGTAGGTTACCCCAATTTTCCAATAAATGCGTCTATGTGTCATACGTGAAAAGTTTGTCACCGCACTATCCGCTAATTTGGCATTAGGCACATAAACCGGGGCTTTATCAAAGCGCCGTACAGTAGTGGTTCTAAAGCCGATGCTGTCAACGGTACCTTCGACAAGCCCGTCAACTAAGATCCAGTCTCCGCTAGTAAAGCGTCGTTCACCAATAATAAAAATTCCGGCAATCAGGTTTTTAAACAAGTCCTGAGCCCCTAAGGCCACGGCGACACCAAAAAGTCCAAGACCGGCAATTAAGGGGGCGACTTTAACACCCCATATTTCCAGAATGGTTGCGGCCCCCAGAAAGATAAACAATGCCCGCCCGGCTTTAACCATCCAATCAACCATATTCGGGGTAAAAATGTCTTTGGCTTTTCCAATAGAGAAGCTGAGCGGATTGACCACCTGATACAAAGCCCAGAAAATATTAAATGAGATCAAAGACCGGTTGAGATTCTGAGCGGCGATAACAGCCGTATCGTCTTCCAGCATCATCATTTCTGTAGCAACAAAAACGCCAATGACAATGGGGATAAAGCTTATGGGGGCTTCTAATGCATCAATGACCGCATCATCAATATCGTTTTTGGTTCGTAGTGCCACAGCCTTCAGGCGGTTAATAATAAACAAGCTGAAAAGCCTGCGCAGCAAAACAAAAAACAATAATATGCCAAGCGCACTTATAATCTGGCTGACATCGATGCCAAAGAAGCTATCCTGCCAGACGTCTTTTAATAAGGCCAAAAAATTATCTGCGGTTGTCTTATTCATTTTTCATACGCTGCTTTACATACGTGTCATTGAGAGGTTGTTGGCTCATGATCATCGGTGGTGAGAGAAGAATGGATAGGAGCTCGAAGCATAGCTTTGTCTATCATGGCGGCGGTGACCACCAGATAAAAAAGTGTTGCAACGCGTGGGACATCCAGAAGGGTTCCAAAAAGCCCCACGAGCATAAAGCTGCTGATGGCCGCAATCAGGAAGGGGGCCATAGAACTGCCCTGCCGTAATTCGCGCAGTTGCCGGAGTAGGGCGGCACTGACGAGAATAAGAAAAACACCGAGCCCGATAAGTCCATATTCAAAATACAGATACAGGAACATATTTTTAGGGTGCCAGGATAAGTGTTCCCAGTTTGTCACCATAATCCAACGGTCCGTGCCATGCACAAAGCGGCCATTGTTAAGAATATTACGTCCCTTGGCATCAATCAGTTGTACATCAGTGATGTCAATAGGGCGTTCCGGGTGAACATAGCCCATTATCATTGTTGTGGGCCAATAGAACAGTCCCCAACGACCCAGTCCGCGACTTTCGAAGACATGTTCATGTTGTTGCCATTCGCCAGCCGTTTTGTGGCGAATAATCACGCGGGGACAACTGGGCATATAACGTTCGCTATACAGGATATGCTTATGACACAACTTTACCCCTACATGGGCATGAGCGCTGTTGCTACGGGTGCGAATGCGTAACGTATATTTACTGTCGGGGGCAAGGGAGATTTTCTGATTAAAGCCATAACCACCGCTACTCAGGGTTAAGTAATGATCATTTTGATCTTGCCCCAAACTATATCGTACTAAGGGGAAGGTCCCGATATTATTGATGAAGAAATGATAGGGGAAGCTACCGACCCCCATCCCAAAAAGATGCGTGCCAATACCGTCATCCATATATTTTAAGGTGCGGGTCCAGTGATGCTGGCGTGTATCCATATCTTCGCTTGTAGTACTGAAACGTTCAAACATGCGATAACCAAAGGTCGCCGGAATGGTGCCCGCCCATAAAACGACTAAAATCATCAACCCCATTCCTAAATTAAGGAGATGGTCGCGGTGGCGCAGTGGGGGGGTAACATATACCGTAAGGGCCGGGAGAACGATGGCGGCGGCAAAGGTGCCCAAGACTGCTTCAAGGGGGCCTGCTTCGGACCATCGGCTGCCGATGATACCTTTGAAAATAATATAGCCTCCCGCTGTGGCGATTAATGCGATGGCTATACCTAAGATAACTTTTCTGTCTGCTTTAAACAGGGCTGTTGCCATACTGCAGGCGGCCATAAGAAACAGCCCCCCGCCCAACGAGATAAGCCCGCCCATTTGGAATAACAGCAGGAACAGCACAGAGAAGACAAAGAAAGCCAAAAGCGGTGACGTCAGGTGACGGGCGGTGACGTTACTGAAACTGCGGCGGTTCTGATAAACGAGGAAAATACCGACCATCAGCAAGGAAATAAAAAATCCTAAATATAAGGCACGTGAAAAAGTGACCATGAGGCCATAGGTGCCGAATAAAAAGCACCCTACGGCGAAAAGTTTAACCCATGGGGAACGGGATAATAACAAAGGCGCCAGTGTCAATGGCAGAACCAGTGCCATATAGGCGTCAATTGCTGTCCCACCCGTATGCATGCTGGAGAATAAGCCAGTTACCCGATAGGTGCTGCTGAAATCCAGTAAAGTGGCGAGGAAACCATAGATCCCTTTACCAGATACCAGAGAGAGAAAAACACCTCTTTCCCACAGAATTCCGATACCAAGCAAGATTACCCCGGCAATGATCCCGGCAATAAGGAAATCACGGGTACGGGTAGGGTTTTGGTCGTATTGTATTTTCAGGAAAGGGAATAATAGCCAAGCCCAGAAAAAGCCTTTGGCTTCACGCAGGGCATTCAGGGGGCTGACCGCAGTTGCGAGACTATTGGGGGTAATGCCAGGCCAGGGAAAGAGAAAGATCAATGTGCTAATGACAGTGACGCCTCCCATCAAATGCATGAGGAGCATGGAACGTGCTGTCAGGGCTTCTTTGTATTCTGTCGCGTTAACATGAAGAAAAAGTGCCCCAGCGGTTAGCAAAACGAGAATATCAAATTCGTCTATGTAAAGGCGGCCAGAATATAACGTTAAGTCTGTGACGGCTAACAGGGAGGGGAGGCAGACCAGCCATGCCCGCAGAAAGCCGTGCATTAACAAAAGATATCCAACCGCCAGAATGCCCATTGTCACGGACGCAACGGGATAATCCCATATAAGAAAAGCAGCGCAGCATAATAGAAAAATGCCGAAAACTTTGAGTAACCATGTCATTTTGAACTGTACGTCCGTTATTGCCGACGATCCCTGTCGTTCTGGTGATATTGTTTTAGATGAGGGGGTATTATTGTCATCTATTGGGGGTGATAAAATCAGCCCATGTCATAGGTTTTACCGTGCCTCTACTGTTCTGTCCATGTTCGCAATGTTTTCACAACCTTATTTATTAATTCGCCCGTTTTTTGCAGAGTTACGCCATCCAGGCTGTTATTATCCATTCGCGGTACGACGTCAGTATGATTATGCAGGGCTAACCCTAAAGAGGCGTCATTCTTGAACTTATTTTGCTGTATTATTAATGCATTTTTATGATGTAAACGTCGTTCTGCACCATAACTTATCATGGTGTAATTGACCGCATCGGGTCCTTGATAAAGGTCATTGTCTTCGATGAGAGCATCGCCACCATTGGGAAGATCGATAAGATAGCTGGAGACGTGAGGTTTTTCGTCAAAAATGCGATTGCGTCGTATGATTGACCGGGCCGCACGGCTTTTGACCTGATGGCCGATATGGGCTCCGAAGATAATGCTGTCTTCAATAACGAAATTGCCGATACGACCGATGTAAACATTATGGCCGGGGTTAATCTGAGTGTCGTCTTTCAGGCGGTTATTGGCAAACCGGGAAGATTGAATATGAATGTCACCTTTCATATTATTATAACTCAGTAAGCCAATCTGGTTCGCTGTGAAGTGACAATTACTAATTGTCAGCTTTCCGCCTACATGACGAATACCCGCTCCATTACGGTCGGGTACATGAGCCCCGCTAAAATGTATATTGCTTATCCAGACATCACTTCCTTTAATAATCCAGATGGCCTTACCATTCGAAATGCGTTTCGGTGCTTTGATATGGGCCATGCCGTTTATGGCCTTGATGGTTAATCTGTTCTGGGTAAAGACGGCAATATCACCGTCATAATGCCCTGCATCGATAAGAATCAGGTCACCATCTTTGGCGATGCGCGCCGCATGACTTGGGTATTTTAAGGGATGGTTTGGACCAACATGCAATATATCGGCCTGGGACGGTACAGTTTGAACACACCAAAAGATCAACCCGAAAAAGGCGGCGCTATAAATAGCCGCAAAAAACCTTTCCCTGCCCATGATTAGCATTTTTCCATTGAATGTTAAAGGCGTCTCATGATTTCATTGACGACAGAGAAACACAACAAAAAAGAAATGAATCATCATATAGGGAACAGTTAAGCGCGTAAGGAGAGGCATCATATGGAGGAAAGCCATTATGAGACGGACATGGTTATCATCGGCGCTGGCCCAGTGGGGATTTTTGCCTCATTTCAGGCGGGGCTATTGGGAATAAAGTGTCATCTGCTGGATAATCTGGATCGTCCCGGGGGGCAATGCACGCAGTTATATCCCGAAAAGCCGATCTATGATATTCCGGCGCGTCCCTCTGTGACAGGGCAGAAATTAATCGATGATTTGTTAGAACAGGCTGGGCCCTTTGATCCACAATTTCATTTTAACCAACAGGCGCAAAGTCTGCTGAGATTGGACGATGGCAGATGGCAGGTCAGTACGAGCCATGGTGTTGTCGTGCGGGCAGCGGCCGTTGTGATTGCTGCCGGGGCAGGGAGTTTTGTTCCTAAACGTCCGGCGATTAAAAACATCGAAGACTTCGAAGATAAATCCGTGTTTTACGAGGTTCACCGTATGGCTGATTTTAAAGATAAAAATGTGGTTATTGTCGGCGGTGGGGATAGTGCATTGGATTGGGTCTTAAGCCTAACCCCTATCGCCAAACGCGTCATGTTGGTCCATAGACGTCCTGATTTTAGGGCCGCCCCGGACAGTGTCGATAAAATGTTTGATCTTTTAAATGCAGGCAAGATCGATTTTACCGTAGGCACAGTACAGGAAATTCAAGGGCAGGATGGTATAATCGACCAATTACAAATCCAGACCGCTGAAGGGGACAACATAACGCATACTTGTGATGTGTTAATGCCGTTTTTTGGCCTGAAGGTGTCTTTAGGGCCGATTGCAGAATGGGGGCTAAATCTGGAGCGCAACCATATTCACGTTGACGCGGCCACCCATGAAACTGGTATAGAGGGACTATATTCTATTGGGGATATTTGCACCTATCCCGGTAAAATCAAGTTGATCCTGACAGGGTTTCATGAAGCGGCGACGATGGCGCATACCGCCTTTTCTTATATTTTTCCCAATGAAAAGAAAGCCAGCGGTTATTCGTCGACCAGTTCTGAGCTCCAAAGTCGTTTGGGCGTGAAATAAAAGAGGCGTTTGACGTCACAATATGACAGTGAAGCCTATTTTACAGGACATGTTATTCATTCTCTATTCAGCATATACGGTTTATGCTAAGGCCATGATGCGTAAGGTTATCATCTATATGGCAGCGTTTTGCTGTGTTTTGCTGTTTTCCCCCGCCGTGGGGGAGAAAGCCTTTGCCTATGAGCGTAAAGCCCCGCGCGAGAATGCCCGCGAGGTCCGCCGCGGGCTGCATCCCGGCGTCCCGCAGGGTCGTTTCCTGTCCCGTGAAAAGGCCCCGCATTTTCGCCCCGCACAAATGCCAGGGCAAGGATATCGTCCTGTTTTTAGAAACAGTTATAAACATGATGAAGTGCGTGAAGCCGTGCGCCGGGGGGAAATAAAATCCCTTTCTGTTATTCGGCAGTCGGTCCGGGGCCGCTTCCCCGGGCGTATTCTGGATGCGCGTTTATTAGAGGCCGCAAATGCACAACGCCCCATGTTGTATGATGTGCGTGTGCTTACACGGAATGGACGGGTGTTATCTGTGCGTGTTAACGCCCATACAGGGCAAATTTTAACTGTTCATGGCCGCTGAAGGTATTTTCAAAAGGATAGAAGAATATGCGATTGCTTTTAGTGGAAGATGACCCGGACTTATCGCGGCAATTAAAAGATTTGCTGGAAGAGGCCGGCTATGCGGTAGATGTGTCCTTTGATGGCGAGGATGGGCATTTTCTGGGAGAAAGTGAAAACTATGATGCTGTCATACTGGATCTGGGGCTGCCGGTTATGGACGGTGTAAGTGTTTTAAAGAAATGGCGTGACGCAGATCGCGATATGCCCGTTCTGGTGTTAACCGCACGGGATAATTGGTCTGATAAGGTCGCGGGGTTAGATGCCGGGGCGGATGATTATGTCACCAAGCCCTTTCAGGTTGAAGAAGTACTGGCCCGTGTGCGGGCGTTGATCCGCCGTTCCGTTGGGCAAGCATCCCCTGAATTAAAATGTGGCCCCGTAGTTCTGGATACGATCAGCGGCAAGGTACGGATTGACGGTCGCCCGGTGCGGTTAACCGCACAAGAGTACAAGTTATTGTCTTATATGATGCATCACCCGGACAAGGTCATTTCCCGAACAGAACTGACCGAGCATATTTATGATCAGGATTTTGATCGTGATTCAAACACCATTGAAGTCTTTATCAATAGAATCCGCAAAAAAACATCCAATGATCTGATCCGCACGGTTAGGGGGTTAGGATATCAGTTGGATGGTGAACGGTCATAGGTCTATTGGCAACATCAGAAGGATTTGATGTGATAAGACCACGCATTAGGCAAGCAGACATAAACCGCAGGGGGATGATTAAATCATGAAATTATTTGATCGTCGTTCTTTATGGCTGCGTCTGACATCGGTGTCGATAATCTTCATGTTATTGGCCCTGGCGGCAGGGGGATACTTACTCTCACGCTCATTCCGCCAAACGGTTGAACAAAACTTTGATGACCAACTCAACGCCTTAATGACGAATTTAATTAGCATTAGCAGTGTTGATGATCAGGGGGTGATTAGCCTTACACGATCAATGCTGGATCCGCGCTTTGAACAGGCTTATTCGGGTTGGTATTGGCAAATTTCCAGTGTTGATGAATTGCCGTTTCGGTCACGTTCTTTATGGGATTACGATTTGGCACCACAGCTGAGCTTGACGTTGCCAGCAGGGCGGGTAATGAACATGGCTGGGCCCGAAGGTCAGGCTATTCGTATTTTGGAACAGGATATAGCGTTGCCCGGTGCCGCGCAGCTATATCGTTATAGCGTTGCGGTAGACAGGTCCGAACTACAAACACAAATTCGGCAATTTGATCGAACCGTGTTTTGGTCCCTAGGGCTGTTGGGAGCGGGGCTTGCCAGTCTTTTAACGTTACAAGTGATTTATGGGTTGCGACCTTTAGGCCGTGTTCGTTCTGCATTGGCTGATGTGCGCAGTGGTAAAGTGTCCCGGCTTCCGGATAACTTTCCGTCTGAGGTGCAGCCGCTTGCAACGGAGCTTAATGCTCTTTTAGCGCATAATCATGAGGTGATGGAGCGTGCACGCATTCAGGTGGGTAATTTAGCCCATGCCTTAAAAACACCATTAGCTATTATCGGCAATGAAGCGCAAATAGGGGATGGGCCTGAACTTAAAACTGTGCAGCAACAGGCAGATATCATGCGTCGTCAGATAGACCACTATTTGAAACGTGCCCGCATGGCAGCGCGGGTACAGGTGATCGGCAATGCGACGCGGATCATGCCCTGTATAATGGATTTAAAACGGGCGATGTCCGTTATTTATAAAAGTCGAAAATTGACGTTTGATGTAAAAATATTATCCGATGAAGACAGCCTGGTTTTTAGTGGTGAAAAGCAAGATTTGGAAGAGATGATCGGTAATTTACTTGAGAATGCGGCGAAGTGGGCAACGCAGAAAGTGGTGGTCAGTGCCAGGCGTGAGCAGGAACAGTGTTTTATTATTATTGAGGATGATGGGCCAGGTATTGATGCAGATGTTGTCGATGCCGTGTTTGCGCGTGGGGAACGCTTTGATGATACCGTACCGGGTACAGGTTTGGGGCTTGGCATTGTACGGGATCTGGTGAGGCTCTATGGCGGGGATATTGCCCTTAATAAAGCTGAAAGCGGCGGTCTACAGGCTGTTTTGACATTGCCCGCATCGTATTGATTTTGAATTAATACAAAGAATTCCAAAAAATATAATCTTAACGGATTGTTCATCCGCCGTTCAGTTAGGGCGGTGTAATCTGCTTTTATAAAGAAACAAGGACTTGGGAATGTTTAAGAAAGTTGCCGTTATTTTAAGCACCTGTATTTTTCTGACCGCCTGCGAAGATATGGGCGAAAAAGAAGGCCTTGGCACATTACTTGGGGCTATCGGTGGTGCGGTGATCGGTGCTGAAATCGGTGGTGATGGAACCAGTCGGGATATTGCCGTGGCGGCGGGTACCATTATGGGCGCGAGTTTGGGGCGCAGTATCGGTAAATCATTAGATAAGGCAGACCGTCTTGAGATGGAGCGTGCACAGCAGGCAGCACTGGAATCATCCCCATCAGGGCAAACGTCGACATGGCATAACCCCGATAGTGGTAATGGCGGTACGTTCACGCCGGAGCCTGCTGTTGCAAATGACGATGGTCAATATTGTCGCGAATATACCCAGACTATTACAGTTGGTGGTGAAACGCAGCAGGGATATGGTCGTGCCTGCCGCCAACCGGACGGGACGTGGAAAATTGCAAATAATTAAAGGATAAGAACGCCTTGTTTTGACGGTTTTGGATATAGATAACCCCCTCCCCACATCTTGTGCATAACGCACCCCGGGATCGTCAAAACGCATTACAGCCCCCTTCTTGCCGAAGGGGGCTGTTTTGGTGCGGACCCATTATGGTTAGGAATTAAGAAGACGGTGCTTTGATACTGACATAAATTAATGATAGCCAGCCCAATATAAAGGCCATACCGCCCACGGGGAGCAGACTGTGCAATGGGGAATAATCTGCAATAGCGGTATAATAGAGATTGCCGCAAAAAAGGAAAATGCCCAGCAAAAACATCGCTCCGCTAAGGTGCAATGCTGATTTTAATTGCGGCCAGATATGATGTAGAAGGCCCAATACCAATAGGGCTAATGCGTGCCAAAGCTGGAATGACATGGCGAGGTTAAACAGTTTTTCGCCATTTTCATCCAGATAGGGGTAAAGTGTATGCGCCCCGAGAGAGGCCATTACAATGGCCATCAAAGCCATTGTTGCCCCGCTACATATCCATAGGCGCATCGCTTTCCCCTTATAATTTACTGTTAGCCCGCCTTATGACGGGCCAATTGATGGGTGGTGTTATTTCACTTCGAGAAGTTCGACCTCGAAAACTAATGTTGCATTCGGCCCAATGATACCGCCAGCCCCGCGTTCACCGTAGGCGAGATGTGGAGGTAACACAAATTTGTAATGGGCCCCTTCTTTCATCAGCTGTAAACCTTCAGTCCAGCCGGGAATAACCTGATTTAGGCCGAAATTAATTGGCGTGCCACGTGAATAGGAACTGTCAAATTCTGTGCCGTCGATCAGACTGCCTTTATAATGAACACGCACCTGACTCGTTGCTGCCGGTTGTGCGCCGTCACCTTCGCGGATGACTTCGTATTGCAGACCGCTTTCTGTCTGTGTCACGCCGTCACGTTTCAGGTTTTCTTCCATATATGCGATGCCATCCATAAGGTTATCCTTTGCTGTTTGCGGATCTTCGGAACAGCTTGTAAGCATTGGTAGGAAAAGGATCAATAAATATTTTCTGAATTTCATCAACGTCTTCCGTCTTTAGGTATTGAGAGGACTTTTGTTCTGCAGGGCGCGCTTTAATCGTGTCTGCCGAATAAAAAATGATATGACGCTATACGTCGCCGTTACAATAAGGCCAATTTGCCATTCTTCCACAATCAGAAAAGGCAATATTGCCCATAGCAGCGTGTCCCGTTCCGCGAGCACGGAATGGAGCCGTTGGTCTGTCTTGCTGACGCGGCGCAGGGGGCGGTGTGACAGGACGCGGAACATCAGACGTTGTTGGTCATCTGCGGCCTGAAACAGTACAACAATAAGAGCCAGCGCAAATAACAGGGGTTGTTTTTCAGCCAGAGCCAGTGTGCTGCCAAGTGCAAGAAACCAACCATATTCACACATTCGGGCGATCCAAACTTGCCACAAGGGAGGGGCGTGGTATTGGCGTTTTAGCGCCGCCAGCTTCGGCCCAACCCCGATACCCAGAGAGACAATAATTGCTATGAATATTCCTGCCAAGGTCATGACACCCGGGCCTGCTGCCAGCATGATGACAATCAGGAGACTGAAGATAATACGCAGCCAGAAAGTGAGGGATGGTGTGCTGGGCAAATGGCAGAATTTCAGAGAAAGCCAATTTTCAATGGGGGTGTAAATCAATTTTTCCGGCCAGCTTCGGGGCATTATATCTGTTGGCACAAGGAGTAAGCGTGTGGCCTTATCCCTGTCTTCACGCCGCGTTAGTGGCATCCATGTGAGGGGAATGTCAGCATGCTCTTCGTTTACATAAAGCGGGATCTGACTGATATCAATGATGTGGTTTTCCGGTTGTTGCGCCAGATTCTGGAGCATCTGTTGCATTAATGTGGCATCTGCAAAGCCAGAAAAGGAATTTTGTAAGATCGTCGCAGGGATAAGGGCGATGCCCCCAAAGAAGCCGGGATTGTTATGTGCCGTAAATGGTGTGGCAAAAGCGGTAATATGATCGGGCAGGCGATTTCGCGGTAGGAAGGCAAGGTGGGCCCTGTGCGTGTCATGTTGTCCCGCCATAACAGCGTGCAGTATGCGTTGATCCACAATCATTCCTTCTTCCAGCACCAGAAGATGATCGTGTGTGCCGCACGCATCTTGTAGATTTTTTGCCGCTTCGCGCGTGTGGTGAATAAAGATCGCTTTGGGGGCTTCAGTGCATGTTGTTGCTGCGGCTTCGAAATCGGGGATATACCAATCGGTAATGACATGGACTTCTTCAATGCCAATGGCTTTTAATGTTTTCAACTGCCGGGCAAACAGTGTCATGCCCCCAGCCATTAATAAGTTCCGGGCCTGGGTGCTGTCGGTTTCTGATGCCTGTCCAGTGATGATTACGGCTTTAACCGTCATAAGGGAGTTGTCCTTTATACAACGTCATTTGTGAGCATTACGATTGACGGCGTTAAAAAATATTCGTCAGAAAGATAATAGATAATACGAATGGGGCGACATAACGAATTAAAAACCGCCATGACCTGAACCATAATTGGTTCGTGGCCAGGCCTAATTCTTCGGACGTAATTGTTTTGTTCATCAACCATCCTGCAAAAATCGACATTAACAGCGCGCCGAACGGCAGCATTAGGTTATTCGTAAAGGCGTCTATCAGGTCAAAGAAGGTTTTGCTGGCAAAACGATCAAACATGCCCAGCGGATGAAAATCCGCAAGCAGATTAAAAGATAATATGGTCATTAACCCAAGGGCCCAGGTCAGAAAACCAGAGATAATGGCAGCGATTTTACGGGGAATGGGGAATGTTTCATCCACCCATTGTACAATCGGTTCTAATAAAGAAATAGATGAAGTAATAGCGGCGGATGAGAGCAAAATAAAAAACAACGTTCCAAAGACAATGCCACCGGGCATTTGCGCAAAGGCCAGAGGCAAGGTTTGAAAGACCAGGCCAGGTCCGGAATTCGGGGCCAACCCATTGGCAAAGACAATCGGGAATATTGCAAATCCGGCTAATAATGCCACCAGAGTATCGGCACCGGCAACAACAAGCGATGCCCGGGGAATATGTACATTTCTATTCAGGTAAGAGCCATAAGCCATCAAAATGGCCATGCCTGCCCCGATCGAAAAGAAAGCCTGGCCTAAGGCATCGAGAACGACAGCACCTGTGATTTTTGAAAAATCAGGGGTGAAAAGAAAATCTACGGCCGCGGCAAAATTCCCGGCAGCAGCAGCATAGGCGACCATAATAACCAACATTAGAAATAACATTGGCATCAGTATATTAACGGCCTTTTCTATGCCACCCCGAATACCTCTGAGAGAGATCAGGACAGTAACGAGGATAAACAGGCTATGCCAAAATAATAACGTCCATGGGTTTGAGACCAGATCGGTAAAAACGCCGGTAATTTTATCTGCAGGCGCGCCCGCCAAGACACCGCTACCCAATGCCGGGATATATGCGAGGGCCCAGCCGCCAATGACGCTATAAAAAGAGAGAATGCACAGGGCTGTAAACAAACCAGCATAGCCTAGTCCCTTCCATTTGCGGCTGGCTTTAATTTCTGTGGCCAATTTACCCATTGAAGATGGCGGTGACATTTGCCCGCGCCGCCCTAACATCAGTTCTGTGATGAGTATAGGGGTGGCCACTAACAACACCGCAGCGATATAAATTAGCACATAAGCACCGCCGCCATTCATGCCGGCGGAATAAGGGAAACGCCAGATATTTCCCAGCCCGACAGCCGATCCGACTGTTGCCATTAGAAAGGCAAGCCGGGAAGACCAATGTTCATGTCCAGTTGCAAGTTGCATATACGTGCCCCGTAATAAAAAGATTTTTTATGCCGGTGATATTGCCATGGCAGAAGCTGAGACCCAAGCCCTTTAACGGTTTAGATATGATAGACAAGATGACTGTATCCGGGCGGACGATTAATAGAGAGGTGGTTTTGAAAAATATGGTGGCTGTGAGTATTGCGGAGAGAGGGAGTGTGACGATAGCTGTTTTTGGCGCGCGGGTTTGTACTGCTCCCTTGCTATTTTGTATACCCATGAGTAACATGTGGCGCATAGGGACGGCGGCGCTATACCCATAATGATAAAAGAACAAGCCGCGGAATTTTACTGTTAATCACCAGTGGAGAGACTATCGTGCCCCGTTATAAGTGGGACAAGACCCCGGAGAACCGTGCGGAGCGTAAGAAGCGCATACTGGATTCTATCTTGCAGGAAGCCGCACGTGCGTTTAATGCGCGCGGATATCATAAGACATCTCTGGATGATATTGCGAAGGCGCAAAATGTAACGAAGCCCACCCTTTATTATTACATTCGTAATAAAGAAGACATCCTTGTAAAATGCGAAGACAAGGCGAGTGAACTGATTAATGGTCTGCTGGATGAGGTGGTTAAGCCCGAGAAAACGGGCCTGGAAATATTAAAAGAATTTATCCGCGGTTATATTCCATTGGTGACGGATGATGTTATTCGTTGTCATATTCGGTTTCGTGGGCGCATGGATAGCCCGGAATTACGTAAACGCAGTAATAATATGCATCGGGCAATAGAATTGCGTGTCCGTGAAGTTGTGGCGCGGGGCGTTGCGGACGGATCACTGTCAACGTGTACACCGACAGTGGTGACGTTATTGTTATTTGGGACATTAAACGGTATCAGCTATTGGTATCGTGACGAAGGGGCCTTATCTCATGATGATATTTATCAGGAGGCTCTGAAGATGTTTATGGCAGGATTGGCACAGTCGTAAATTGCAGGGGGACTGAGAGGTCTATCTGCGAGGTTTTTGATAATTGTGTTTATGACCTTAAACACGTAAGCTACTGTAATGACGTCATTACGTCATCTGAAAAACATTCTGGTACAGGTATGAAGACCTTAAGTGGGAAGGGATAGGAAATGAGATTACTAATAGCAATTTTGCTGCCGTGGTTATTATTTTTTACGATTAGTCGTCCGATTGCAGGCGTGATTTGTCTAATTCTACAAGTCACAATGATCGGCTGGCCGGTTGCGGCCATTTGGGCAGTATATTCGTTAAGTCAGTATAATACAGATAAGAAAATAGAGGCAGCGAAGCTGGATTAAGCTCCCTCTTTTTTCATCATGACGTTGCTGTATTCGGTCCTTATGCCGGAGAAAAAATGAAAATACGACGTTTCGTTTTTATAATAATAAGTTGCGGGGCCTTGGCGTTGATGACGGCGGCCTGTGAGGAAGAAAAGGTGAATGTGCAAACATTGACTTTGGAACAGAGCTTTGCCAATGCCCCGCAAGCATTACAAGACCGTGTGCAGAATATTTTAAGTTTGGCGGAAAGCGGTGATATTAAAACAGCATTAAACCAGCTTGCGATATTGACATATGAAGAAAAGCTCACGGCGTCGCAACATCATGCGCTGACGGACTTAAGTGCACAGTTACGCAATGAAATAGATAAGCAGGATATTGAACGCATGGAGCGTTTGGATGCGGAAAAAGCGGCAGGCTCTGCCTCTTATTAATCGCACCATAATAGTAAGGTAAGTGACTTTGAAACCACAAGTTTCTACAGCTTTGAAATTAGTGCTGGCGTCTTTGTTTGTCGGTATGCTGATGGCGTTTTTTAATATTACGCCGGCGGATATCTGGAACCAAATTCCGCGGACGTTAGATCAGGCCATTAGTGCTGTGCGTGGTTTCGTGGAATGGAGCGGCGAATACATCCTGATGGGGGCCTTTATCGTCATTCCTGTCTGGGTGATTATGAACGCGTCTAAATTTATGGATAAGGTAAAGCGAAAAAAAGACTAACCTTTAAAGCCAGCGGCGAACACGTGACATGTAATCCAGATAGTCCTGTCCGAATTTACGGGTGAGGTAGGCTTCTTCTCTGCGGATTACACCGTAATGCATAATGATTAATGTGGGGATCAGCATAATCGCCACCCAAAGGCTGTTGGTGATGAGTGCCAGCCCCAGCAGAATAGCGGTAAAGCTAACATAAATAGGGTTGCGGCTCATACGAAAGATGCCACCAGTATATAGTTCCGGCGTAGCCGTATTGGGGTTTGGATCCTGTCCACCTTTACGAAAGGGGCGCATGGCGAGGAAGATTACCATTAGGCTGATAACGATGAGGCCCCCGCCGAGAAGGTTGTTATAAGACCAGTCCCATAAATGAACCGGCCAGATAAATTCTGCTGCGATGCCCACACCAAATGAAAAGAGGTATAATAGCGGAGGGAGCACGACGACATTGGCATGGTCCTGGCCTTCGTTATTTGTTTTGCCGCGTTGCAGGTTATCACCCTGATTTTGACCGTTCATGTTATCTCCCCTTTATTGACATTTCTAATTTAACACAGTTTTCAGTGCCTGAATGCAGGTTTGGATATTCTCATTCCGGCAGCTATGTCCCATCAGGCCAATACGCCAGACTTTACCTGCCAGTTCACCTAACCCGGCGCCTATTTCCAAATTAAACTGGTCTAACAGACGGCGGCGCAAGGCCGCTTCATCAGTGATATGGGATGGAACTAGCACGCTGTTTAATTGGGGCAGGCGATCTTCTGGTTTAACCAGTAACTCAAGGCCAATATCATTTAACCCCTGACATAGTTTTTCATGTCCTGTCTGGTGTCGCTGCCATGCATTCTCAAGCCCCTCTTCCTGAAGGATTAACAGGGCTTCATGAAGGCCATATAGTGCATTTATCGGGGCGGTATGGTGATATGTACGCGGCCCGTCACTGGTCCAATAGTCCATCACCAGATTAAGGTCGAGGAACCAGCTTTGGACTTTGGTTTTTCGTCGTGAAATAACATCGACAGCACGGGGGCTGAAGCTCACGGGGGATAGGCCGGGCGGGCAGGAAAGGCACTTCTGTGTGCCACTGTAGACCGCATCAATTTTCCAGTCATCAACGCGGAGTTCTGAGCCACCCAGTGATGTCACCGCATCAACGATCGTCAGGCAATCATGTGCGTGAGCCAAGGCACATAATGTTTCAACGTCACTCAGAACCCCTGTGGACGTTTCTGCCTGTACGAGGGCGACGGCTTTGGCTTCTGGGTGAGATTTCAGGGCATCTTCCAGTTTTTGAGGGTTTATGGCCGCCCCCCAGTCATCCATCACCATGACGGGCGTCGCCCCGCACCGTTCAACGTTTTCGCGCATGCGGGCGCCAAAAGCGCCATTTTGGCACACGATGACGGTATCGCCGGGTTCAACCAAATTGACAAAACAGCATTCCATGCCCGCAGAACCGGGTGCGGAGAGAGGAATAGTAAGGTCATTTTTGGTCTGGAACCCATAGCGGAGCAGTTGTTTTATTTCCTCCATGAGTACGCCAAAAGCGGGGTCTAAATGGCCTATTGTGGGTTTGGCTAAGGCGTGAAGTATGCGATTGGGGACATCGGCGGGGCCAGGGCCCATCAGGACGCGCTGTGGGGGTTGAAATGACATATGTGCATTGATCCTAACAATAAAAATACTTGATAGAGTGTAAGGAGAGAGAGGATTTTTTTCCAGCCTCTAACATCATCGATATATGGATAATAACGTTTTGATTAACTATCACCGTCGAAGGTGGTGAGTTCCTGTTTTATTTCATCATCGGTGGGGTCAATGCTAAGGAGCCGGACATCATAGCCCCACAGCCCCTTGATATGTTCTAGAACCATATAGGCTTCCCCCTTTGCAATGGGGATATTATTGTGGCGGGTGTGGGTTAATGTCAGGGTGCGGTCACCGTTTAGATCAACATGGGTGACTTGAATATCTAAATCAATATTGCCGATTGCATATTGGCCTGCTAACGCCGTGCGAATATTTTTGTAGCCTCGTTTGTTATGGATGGCATTGACCTCCAGATAGGGATGCTTTGAATTGTCGGTAATTTCAAACAGGCGGAAGTCCCGCATGACTTTGGGGCTGAGGAACTGCAAAATAAAACTTTCGTCACGGTAATTGGCCCAGGCATCCTTCAATATATCCATGGCTTTGTTTGATCCTGCAATGTCAGGAAACCATTCGCGGTCTTCATCTGTTGGATTTTCACAAATGCGTTGTATGTCCTGCATTATGGCAAAGCCCAAGGCATAGGGGTTTATGCCGCTGAAACCCGGCTGGTCAAATCCGGGCTGCGAGACGACGCGGGTATGATAATCAATAAATTCCAGCATAATGCCGTCATCGATCAACCCTTTATCATAAAGCCTATTCATAATGTAATAATGGACAAAGCAGGCGCAGCCTTCATTCATGACTTTTGTTTGCTTTTGGGGATAAAAGTACTGTGCGATATTGCGTACTATTCTGAGTATTTCGCGTTGCCAGCCTTCTAATCGGGGGCTTTGTTTTTCCAGAAAATACAGTAGATTTGATTCAGGAAGGCCCATTTTTCGGGCAATTTCCAATGTTTCTGCATCCATATGTTCTTCATCTTCGGCGGTGATTTTCGGCACCGTACGCCAAAGATCGTTATATTGGGATTGTTCGTATTCCAGCCTTTCTAATTCCCGCTCTTGTGCCTTGCGACTTTCCAGACGCGGTGGGCGGGAATAGCGGTCTACGGCATTATCCCGCAGGGCATGGGCCGCGTCCAATGTGGCTTCAACCGCATGAGCACCAAATCGTTCTTCACATTTGGTAATATAATTCTTGGCAAATTGCAGATAATCCAAAATTGCATTGGCATCGGTCCATTGCAGGAACAGATGATTGTTCTTAAAAAAATGATTATGACCGAAAGCGGCATGAGCCATGACCAAGGCCTGCATGGTCATAGAGTTTTCTTCCATAATGTAGCTGATACAGGGATTGGAATTGATGACAATTTCATATGCCAACCCACTATAGCCCTTACGATATAAGGCATCATCGCGGGCAAAGCTTTTGCCAAATGACCAGTGATGATACATCAACGGCATCCCGACCGAAGAATAAGCGTCTAACATTTGTTCGGCAGTGATAATTTCAATCTGATTGGGATATGTATCCAATGCCAATTCGTTTGTCGCGATGTCCTCAATTGCAGTGTAGACGGATTGTATTGTGCGATAATCCCATTCGCGATTATGAAACAGAAGAGCCCCTGGTGACTGTTCATGGGATTGTTCAGTGAGCTGGCGGTTGTCTTCCTCATGATCAAAGGGCAATTCCGGGTGGGAAATATCATGCTGCTGTTTTACGGTTTGGGCAGAGGATTTATTATCATTTTTACTCATGATGTTGCCGCCCCCGTCTGTATACCCTCCGCGAGTTTAGCTGTACTGCCAGCAGTATGTGTACGGGAGAATAATTCATGGAAGACTGGTAGAATGTCCTGCGGTCGCGATACATTCTTCATGACAAAGTTTTGCCGTCCCTTCATGCCCTGTTCGTAAGCCTGCCATAAGCGGCTGGCCTTTTGGTCATGGGGGAACATCTCTATTTCATGCTGGTCCCAAATTTCGATATAGGTAAAATATTGGCATAGCGGCAAAAGCCGTTCGCTGAGCAATGTTTGACAATGGCTATTGTCACTGTTCAGGTTATCTCCGTCAGAGGCCTGGGCCGCATAGATATTCCATTCTTCCGCAGGGTAGCGGTCTTCTATAATGCGGAGCATTTCTTCCAATGCGGTAGAGACAATGGTGCCACCTGTTTCACGGGAATAAAAAAAGGCGTTCTCATCGACTTCACTGGCAATATGTGTATGGCGGATAAAGACCAGATCGACTTTCTTATACTGGCGATCTAAAAAAAGATGCAGCAGCATAAAGAAGCGTTTGGCAAGGTCCTTATGCCGTTCGCTCATGGAACCCGATACGTCCATTAAACAGAACATCACGGCCTGGCTTGTGGGTATTTCCTGTTGCGTAAAATTACTATAACGCACATCCATGGGGTCGATAAATGGCACTCGTTCCATGCGATTGCGTAGAACAGATAAACGTTCTTTCAGTGATTTGAGCTCTTCATGCTCTGTGGGCGATAGGGGGGAGTGCGCATGTTTTTGTTCCAGAATATCAATTTGTTCTTCCAGTGCCATGATGTCTTTTTTACGCGGACGGCGCATGCCGATCCGCCGGGCCATGCTTTGGCGCATAGTGCGAGCGAGATTAAGATTAGCGGGGGCACCGTCCTTTCTGAAACCAGCACGGATTTGTTCTGTACTGACGTCTTTATGGAGCGATTTTTTGATGAAGTCTGGTAAACTGAGCCCATCAAAGAACAGGTCCATAAATTCATCTTTTGTCAGCGTAAACTGAAAACTGTCCTCACCATCGCCACTGTCACTGGCATTGCGGCCGTTTTGTCCTTTTCCATCCGGGGGACGTTTGATGCGGTCCCCAACGGTAAAGTCCTTGTTTCCGGGAAATATGCGTTGGCGATGGCCTTTGTCCTGTGCGGGACGGAAATGTGGTTCATGCAGGCCATCTGATGAAATACGGATGCGTTCAGAAGATTCCAAATCCGATATTTTGCGGGTGTTGATGGCGTCATCAACGGCTTTTTTGATTTGATTTCTAGCGCGTTTGATAAAACGCTGCCGATTGCCCAAGCTTTTACCCTTAGGGTTTAGGCGGCGGTCAATGATGTACATTTTCTGGATCATGCGGTCCGTATAGCTCCTTATCCCGTGGATAATGGTAGTTGGTTTAGCCAGCTTTATTGACGCGCATATACCATTCAACCAAACGATGAACCTGACGTTCGCTATAACCACGTGCGGTCATGCGTTGTACGAACTCATGATGTTTTGACTCTGTGTCTTTGTCTTTCTTTGAGCCAAAGCTGATGACCGGCAGTAAGTCTTCGACTTTGCTGAACATCCGCTTTTCAATGATGTCGCGCAGTTTTTCGTAGGATGTCCATTTTGGGTTATGGCCTTGATTATTGGCGCGGGCTCGCAAAACGAATTTGACCACCTCGTTACGGAAATCTTTGGGATTGGAAATGCCAGCAGGCTTTTCAATCTTAGATAGTTCTTGGTCCAATACTTTGGAGTCCAGCAATTGTCCCGTATCAGGGTCTTTGAAATCCTGTCCTTCGATCCAGGCATCTGCATAGGCAATGTAGCGATCAAAGAGGTTTTGGCCATAATCTGAGTAGGATTCCAAATAGGCTTTTTGGATTTCGTTGCCAATGAAATCTGCATAACGGGGTGCCAATACCGATTTGATAAAGTCCAAGTATTTTTTTTCGGTGTCTTCCGGTAGCTGTTCGCGAAGCAGTGCTTGTTCCAGGACGTACATAAGATGTACCGGGTCGGCGGCCACTTCCTGTGTGTCGTAGTTAAAGGTTTCTGACAGAATTTTGAAAGCAAAGCGCGTAGAGATACCGTTCATGCCTTCATCCACACCAGCAGCATCTTTATATTCCTGTAAAGGTTTTGCTTTGGGGTCTACGTCCTTCAGGTTTTCACCATTATAGATACGCATTTTTGTGTGCAGATTGGAATTTTCGTGTTCTTTCAGGCGGCTCATGACGCTAAAGCGGGATAGCATTTCCAATGTGCCGGGCGCGCAATGAGCCTCACCCAATTCACTATTTTTCAGCAATTTTTCATAAATGCTGGTTTCTTCATCAGCCCGCAAACAATAGGGCACTTTGATGACATAAACACGGTCAATAAAGGCTTCATTGGTTTTGCTGTTTTTAAACTGTTGCCATTCTGACTCATTGGAATGTGCCAGAATAATTCCCTGATAAGGAATAGCCCCCAGGGTTTCTGTGCCGATGTAGTTACCTTCCTGCGTTGCTGTCAGTAAAGGATGCAGCATTTTGATCGGGGCCTTGAACATTTCAACAAATTCTAAAAGCCCTTGGGTCGTAAGGTTGAGCCCCCCGCTAAAGGAATAGGCATCGGGGTCATCCTGACTGAAATATTCTAATTGCCGGATATCGACTTTGCCGACGAGCGATGAAATATCCTGATTATTTTCATCACCTGGTTCTGTTTTTGCGACGCAGATCTGGCGCAATTTTGAAGGATGCAGTTTGACAACAGAGAATTTGGAAATGTCACCGCCAAATTCATCTAACCGCTTCACAGCCCATGGTGACATCAGGCCGCTGAGACGGTGTTTACTAATGCCATATTCTTTTTCTAATAAGTCTCCCATACTGTCTGGGTCAAACAATCCCAGAGGTGATTCATAGATGGGGCTGATTTTATCTCCGGCCTTAAGGACGTAGATGGGACATGCTTGCATAAGCTTTTTAAGTTGTTCTGCAATAGAGGATTTACCGCCGCCCACGGGGCCGAGAAGATATAAAATCTGCTTTCGTTCTTCCAGTCCCTGTGCCGCATGTTTAAAGAAACCGACAATCCGTTCCAGCGTTTCTTCCATACCAAAAAAGTCTTCGAAACCGTGATAATGTTTGATGGTGCGGTTCATGAAAATGCGACCAAGCCGTTCATGACGGGACGTGTCGATTAGTTTTGGTTCACCGATGGCATGGACCATCCGTTCAGCTGCATTGGCATACATCATCGGGTCTTCCATGCAGCCTTTAAGATATTCACGCAGGGACATTTCCTCTTCGCGTCTGGCGTCATAGTTTTTTGAAAAACTGTCGAAAATATCTGTTTCTGAAGTCACGTCGGGGGTCATCCATTCACTCCTTTAAGCCATAGGCATAACCAATTCACTTGCGGGCATGGTGTGGAGGGTGAAAGGACTTTTGTTTTATTTATGAGGGCGTTAAGCCAATCATGCACCACTCTTATGTCCGAAACAGGACATCACCATATTGAGGAAATATGGGGTTGGTTGTGCAGGGGGCAGGTGTTTATGTATAGAAAGCTGGCGTCTTGTTACTTGGTCGGCGCCTTAAATGACCTGACCCGCGGTGTCGTGCAATGCACAATCTCCGTACTTCCCCGTGCGTAGCCTGTGTGTCGGTACGCACATAAAGTTAGGGGTTGCTAGCTGCCCTTATACATTAACTATATCATAGCTATGGTGAATGTTTGATTAATAGATAGTCGTAGATGCGAAATATATACGCGTTGAATGAATTAACATCTTTAACATGCAGTTTTTGTAATATTATTTTTCAGGGACGAAATTTTTAGTATGCGGGGGCTAATAAAATTCGTTTTCAGTCGTTTGCTGTGAGATGCTAAATGTAGATAGATTGGGGCTATTATACCCTTGTGCCGCAGCTAAAGGTCATTATGGGTTTAAAAGATCAATAAAATCAATAAGGTAGGATTAAAGATTGATTCGTTTAAAAAAGAGCAGAACCTTATGCCCGTTACAGAAGATACTTTATGGTTGTGAATCGTATGGCTAATTTAGATGAAAATATGGAACATTCCTTTGCAACCTATGTGCGCACATTGGGGCGTGGCCCGGCACGTTCACGGCACCTTACCTTTGACGAGGGGCGTGATGCTTTTCGTATGATCCTTAATGGTGAGGTAGAGGGCGAACAGCTTGGTGCGTTTTTATTATTGCTCCGTTACCGCACGGAAAATGCAGATGAAGTTGCGGGTTTTGTGCAAGCCTGTCGCGATTATTATGAACTGGAGGGTGTTGGGCGGCCGGGCCTGCTGGATTGGCCGTCTTATTCGTCCGGGCGTAGTCGTGGATTACCGTGGTTTCTCTTATCCGCGTTACTCTTGGCAGAAAACGGTCATTCTATTTTAATGCATGGCTCTAACAGCCATATGGCTGCGGGGACACCGACGGCTGAAGCTGTGCGCTTACTTGGGTTGCCGATTTGTAAAAACTTAACGATGGCCGAGGCTGAAATTTCGTCAAGGAATTTTGCTTATATACCGCTTGTCAACTATGCCCCAGAAATTCAGAACTTAATGGACTTACGTCATCTTTTAGGTGTGCGTTCTGTCATTAACACGTTGGTGCGTTTAATTAACCCACTTAACGGTTCGGCAATCTTTCAGGGTATTTTCCATCCGCCTTATCTGGAATTGCATTGTGGTGCGGCGGAGAAACTGGGTTGGGACCGTATCGGTGTGATAAAAGGTGGTGGGGGCGAAGCGGAGCGCAATCCGCAGAAAAAGGTTGAATTAACAGTACATCGCAATGGAGAACTGGAAAAACATAATTGGCCCGCATTAATAGGACGGGGTACCGATGATTTACCGGTGGAGGCGGAAGATTTTCTAGCTGTTTGGCAAGGGAAGCGGGAAAATGAAGCGGCGGTGGCCACGATTACGGGGACGGCAGCGATGGCTCTTTACCTCATGGGGCATGTAGACAGTCCGGAAGAGGCGGCAGCATTAAGTCATGATTATTGGCAACGACATTTAGAGTTATGAAATATGGTTGAGGTAAAACGACATGATACATCAGCCCTGCAGAGGGTATTTAAAGGCAGTGTGTTACGTCGTTCCTTGATTGTTGCTGTGATTGTAGGGACAATCCTTAATCTTATTAATCAAGGTGACGGCTTCATTTCCGGGCGGGATATAAATTACCTTAAACTATTGCTGACTTATTTAGTGCCATTTTGTGTCTCTTCATATGGGGCGTATACGGCATTGAAGTCTTTAGAAGACTGAAAACTGATAATGTTCATGGAAGTGGCCTGGCCGGATTATGGCTTGCGGTCTATTGGCTTAGGGGGATTATGATAAGTTAGGCCTTAATCGGCGGCTGGCTTTCAGACCCCAATAATAGGCTAAAAGACCGGATATAAGATTAGCAACGGCCGTCCCGGCAAAAATGCCTGATATACCCCATACTTGCCCTCCCATATAAGCGAGGGGTAATTGCAGAATGACGGTCCGTAACATCGAAATGATGACGCCGGGCAGGGGTTTGGCGATGGCATTGAATGTGGCATTAACCGACATGACAATGCCATGGCCCATATAGCTTATGGGGACGATAGCCAGATAGAGAATGGCAATATTCTGTATTTCATACTGGTCACTGAAAAGCGGGGTGATATAGGGAGATAGGATATAAAGAAAGATGGCATTAGCTAGCCCGATCAATATGCAAAATAATGCGATTGCATGAAGTGACGATGTGATGCGATCTGTCTTATTGGCCCCGAGATTTTGTCCTACGAAGGGACCAATTACTGACGAAAGGGCATAAAATATAATAAGGGTGATGGCTTCGATCCGACTGGCAACGCCAAAACCTGCGACGGCGGCCTCTCCGTACTGGGCGATTAAGGCCACCAACACCCCACCAGCAATAGGGATCACCATGTTTGTTCCTGTGGCGGGGACGGCGATACGCATGATCTCTTTTGATGAGGCCCTTAGCTGGGTAAGTGATAACTTACGTATGCTGAGCATATCAAAATGAAACATGAGGTAATAAGTGCAGGCAAAGAAATGAATGGCCCGAGCCAGGACTGTGGCGATGGCCGCTCCTTCCAATTCCATACCTAATCCAGTGATCTCTATGCCGAGGCCCGGAATGATCCAATGATGGAAAATCAGAAAAGGATCAAGACAGGCATTGAAAAGAGATGTCCATATCATGATGCGACTTTGCAATGTGGTGTTTCCCGCCGCCCGCATGGCACTTCCGGTCACCATGCTGCCGATCACCAGAAAAATAGCGAAATAATAGGGGGTGATATATTGACGGATCAACGGGAGTAAATGGTCTTCCGCACCGAGAAGGTGGAAGAGAGGTTCTATTGTCAGTAAGCCCAGAACGGTGAGGAAAATGGAAAAGACTGCAGAAATCGCCAGTGCATTCAGGGTCAGGCTACGGACTTCTTCCTGATCGCCTTTGCCAATGGCGCGGGAAAGGACGGAAGAGGTGCCGGCCCCTAAACCAATGGATGCGGAAAGGATTAACATCACGACAGGGAATGTGAAGCTCATGGCGGCTAATTGGGCCGTACCTAACTGCGCGACAAAATAGGTGTCAACCAAGTTAAAACCCATGGTAAAAAATAACCCAACCATCATGGGGAGTGACATGACTATCAGGTGACGTCGAACCGGGCCTGAGGTGAGGTCTGTACGCATATGGGGAGACGTTTTTTTCATCATGAAAGCTTTACAGACCTGTATGGGACATTGTTATCTATAGAATAAAAAAACAAGCCTCAGCGGCTTGCTTTGTGTTTCGTAAATAAGATCATTCACTAATGAGAACAAGGTACAGTGACGTATTTTTATTATGTCATACCTGTATATCTTTTTGGTCGTGAGCGTGGCGCGGACTGATGTCCGTCTGAAAGCGTCGTCCGCTAACGTTACTTCTTTAATGTATTGTATCTTTGGGGCCAATCAAGATTGGTAAGGCGTGCCGGTATCCGGTGTAGAGGGGGATTCCTTAGACGATTTCTGCTGTTCAGCGGCAATGTCGTCTTCTTCGAATAAGGCGCGGTAAGAAGCACCGTCTAAATCATCATACTGGCCTGTCTTGAGGGTCCAGAGGAAAGCAATAAGGCCCAAGCCACCAAGTAAGAGGGCCACAGGGATAAGAAAAACAAGATTGCTCATGGGAGGGGCGCCTTTGATGGTGCCACCGCCGTGGGGGGCTGGGCAATTTCCTGCTCCGCGGTACTGCTAAACAGCCGCATTAAGTTTAGTCGCAGGGCGTTACCCGTTACCACCAAGGAGGACCCGGACATGGCAATGGCGGCGATTAAGGGTGTTAGAAGTCCTATGGCGGCAACGGGGATGGCGATAACGTTATAGGCCGCAGCCAACGAAAAGTTTTGTAACACCAAACGCCGACTACTATGGGAGACCTGATAGGCTTTAATCACGGCACTGAGGTATTGAGTTTGGAAAACAAAATCGGCGGCTGTCTGGCTGATATCTGCGGCGGAGGAGGGGGACATAGATACATGAGCCGCAGCAAGAGCCGGTGCATCATTCAGGCCGTCACCAACCATTAAAATTTTACGCCCCTGGGATTTTAATTCTTCCAGACGTTGAATTTTATCCTGCGGTTTTAATTCACCCGTTGCATGGGTGAGCCCCAGTTCGCGTGCGGTATCAGCGACGACAGTCGAGCGGTCGCCGGATAATAATTCCACATGCATTCCTTTTTGCTGCAGCCAGTGCACGACATCCCGGGCATCCGCCCGCAAGCTGTCCCGGAATAAAAACTGTACGGGCGGTTTACCACTGCAAACAAGCCAGATTTCGCTACCAGAAGGGTCAATACCTGCATCGTTCGGGATATCGCACCATTGCCTGTTACCAAGGCGAATAAGACGCCCGCCCATATTTGCTTCTATGCCCATGCCGGCATTTTCATGTATTTCTTCATCAGCAGGGGGGACCGTTTTGCCGCGGGAATGCAGCGCGACGATTAAGGCCCTGCATAAGGGGTGCGTACTCCCGCGGGCTAATTGGGCGGCCAGTTGAAGGCTATCATCATCAATGTCGGCCGTATTTGCCAGTTCAGGTTGTCCTAATGTCAGAGTTCCGGTTTTATCGAAGATGACGGTATCTATTTCCGCAAACCGTTCCAAACCATCAGCGGCTTTCACTAGAATGCCCGCTTTGAATAGCCGGGAACTGGCCACGACCTGTACGGCAGGTACAGCCAACCCCAAGGCACAGGGGCAGGTGATAATGAGGACGGCAATCGCATTCATCAGGGCAAGCTGCCAACCTCCCCCACCAAAAATCCACCAGCCGATAAACGTAGCGGCGGCAATGCTATGCACTGCGGGGACGTAAATTTCCGCTGCCTTGTCAGCGAGGCGGACATAGCGGGAACGCCCCTGTTCCGCAATTTCCATCAGGTTGACAATTTCATCCAGTAAAGAATGACCATCAGCAACGCGTGCGCGGACGGTAAGGCGGCCCGTCAGGTTTACCGTGCCAGCAAAAACATCGTCATCCGGTCCCGCAGTGCGTGGCAGGCTCTCGCCAGTGATAAGACTGGTATCTATATCTGATTGACCGTTGATAATGTGACCATCCACAGGGATACGGTCACCGGGCCGGATATGAATAACCATGCCGGGCGTGATATTTTCTACCGCCATCGTCCGGGTTTGGCCATCGTCATCAATAATTTGTGCGGTTGGGGCCCGCAGAGCCATAAGGTTCTGTGCAACAGAGCGGGCTTTATTGCGCATGATCCGGTCCAGATAACGACCAATAAGGAGGAAAAACAATAACATTACGGCGGCATCAAAATAGGCATATTCGCTGCCATTTATTGTTTCGATCAGGCTCATGATACAGGCGAGGATCACGGCGAGTGATATCGGTACATCCATATTAAGTTTGCGGGCCTTGATCGATCCGATGGCGGACCGAAAGAATGGCATCCCTGAGTATGTGACGACCGGCAAAGCAATGAGGGCAGAAACCCAATGCATTAAATCACGGGTTGCCTGTCCCATGTCGGACGCATTCCCTGCCCATACGGAGACAGACAATAACATAATATTTGCGGTGGCAAAGCCGGCAACCGCCATGGCTTTTAATAGTTTTCGGCTTTCTTTATCCTGTTCACGTAACAATTCGTCAGGGCGGAATAACGATGCCTTAAAGCCCAGAGAATCAAGATTTTGAATGATAAGGTCATTATCCGCTGCGGCGAGATTATCGGGTTTCCATTCCACAGTCAGGCGGTGCGTTGATAAGTTAACCCGCGCTTTTTCTATATCTGGAATTTTATACAGCGTTGATTCAATCTCCCGGATACATGAAGGACAATGCAAATTATCCACGACAAAATGTTCAATATGCTGTGTATCATGCGGGGAGGGGGCGGGCATGTCTTTTGGGAGGGTAATCGTGCCAGTATGACGGTTCATGACTGTGGGGCTTTCACCGTAATGCGCTGTTTTGATATAAAGCGTTCTTGTTTATTATATCCTAAATTAATCGTCATGTCCCATTGGCCGGGCAGTGTCAGCGGCGTTGGTGTGCTATAACGTCCCGGTGCAATCTCGGTCAGGGTGAATTGGCGGTCATGCCCTTCGTGTGTGGGGCGTCTAAAAGTCACCTGTCCGGTCAATGCGCGCAAAGGGTGGCCATGTTTATTGATTGCCGTCAGGGTGAGTTGGCCGACATTTTGCCAATGTGGTGTTGTCGTGATGGTAATCTGCCAGCCTAATTCGTGCTGACGTGCGGCGTCTTCCAATGTGTCGTTATAACTCAAGCCTTTTTTATAGGCATTCTCTGTTTCAATGCCGGTAAAGGTATCTGTGGCAAAGTAGACCATAATGCCGTTGACAATGATAATAACCCCGAAAAAAACCACTAATGACCAAAAGACATGTTTTCCAGTGATCGGTTTAATAGGCTTTTCAGGCTTTTCAGGCGTTTCAGGCGTTATTGTGTGTGGGGTTTCGGGTGGCTTTGTCATGGTTTCTCTATGGGCTAATCTGGCTGTTATAGATAGAGTTTTACCTCAATGTCGCCTTAGGGGCCTTTGAATGTCGTGTGCTGTATGGCTTCAGCCGGCCCGCCAACTTCTTTTGCTTTGAAATTAACGCCCATACTGTCTTTCCCTACATGAACGCGGGGTGTTGATACATAAACACGTAGTGAGCGCAAACTATCCGCCGCGACATTCACAATGGGATTGCCACTGGTATCATAGTGGTCAATGCCAATGACTTTAATTGTAGAGTCCGTGAGGCCCTCTATGCTTAAGACAAAGTCTACGGATTTATGTTGCTTATTAAGAAGTTTCACGGTGTAGCCATTACGTATACTGCCATCGGAAAGCAGAACAAAGTATGGATTACGGTCCCGCAGGACATTGACATCCAGATTTTCACGGTTCAGCAGGGCGTAGAGCATGATTGCGCCGACTAATAACAGAATAAGACTGTATGAGACGGTGCGCGTACGGATGGGACGATATTTTTCAGGTAAGCCTTTGGCACGGCGGGCAATATTACCGTCAGTATCGTAAGCGATTAACCATTTAGGTCGATTGACTTTTTCCATGACCTCATTACAGGCGTCAATACAAAGACCACAATGTATACATTCAAGCTGGGCCCCATCCCGGATATCAATACCCATTGGACATACGGCAACACATTGCCGACATTGAACGCAATCCCCGCGTCCGTCCCAACTTTCTCCTTTTTTGTGTGGCGCACGTGGCTCCCCGCGATCGACACGGTATGAGACATTGAGGGATTCTTCATCCACCATGGCCGCCTGAATGCGCGGCCAGGGACACATATAGGTACAAACCTGTTCGCGGGCGAACCCACCCAGTAAATAGGTGGTGAATGCCAAAAGACCTATCGAGGTATAGGCCACCATGGGTGCATCAAAGCTGAAAATCTGTGTCAGCAGTGTGGGGGCGTCTGCGAAGTAAAATACCCATGCCCCACCTGTTGCGATGGCAATAAGCAACCAGACAACATGCTTTCCGACTTTTTTTGCAAGTTTACTGAAACTGAAAGGGGCACTTGCCAGTTTGATCCGGGCATTGCGGTCCCCTTCAAAAAACCGTTCAACGGCAATATACAGGTCGACCCAAACAGTTTGCGGGCATGTATATCCGCACCAGACACGACCGGCAACACTGGTGACCAGAAACAGGCCAATTCCGGCAAGTATGAGCAGGCCAGTAATATAGTAGACTTCCTGCGGCCATATTTCGATAAAGAAGAAATAAAAGCGCCGGCCGGGGAAGTCGATCAATACTGCCTGATCAGGCGCGCTGCCTGCCCGTTCCCACCTTAGCCACGGGGTGATGTAATAGATGCCAAGGGTGATTCCCATGACCCACCACTTGATTTTACGGATTAGCCCTTTTGCCCGTTTCGGATAGATTGGTTCACGTTTTTTATAAAGTGACCGTTCTTCCTTTTTGTTGACCGGTTCGACTTCAATCCGGTCAACATTTGGGGCAGGAATAATTTGTTCCTGATCGACGGGGTCCGCAACATCCTGTTGGGTATGAGACATTATTTTCTTCTACCTTCAAGGCCAATTTTACCAAAGACCAAAGGGGGTGAGTGTGCGGTAGGGGGGCTATTGCCCGCCCCCCAGAGAATGCACGTAAATTGCCAGACTTTTAATAGTCGCCGGGTCCAGACGGCCATCCCAATTTGGCATAACACCCATGCGGCTATAGGAAATAGTCTCTGCGATAGAGGCGCGGTCGCCACCATATAGCCAGATGCCATCTGTCAGGTTGGGCGAGCCCAGCTCTGTATTGCCCTTACCATCATCCATATGACAGGAGGCGCAGTTTTCATCATAGAGTTCAGCACCACCTGCCGGGGCCGCGATGCTGGGATCGGACAGAGACTGTACATAAGTCACCAGAGTTGAAATTTGTTCTTTTTCCAAAATTTCGTCTTTCAGGAAGGCTGGCATATCACTTAACCGGGTGTCATCATGCATTGCGCGAATGCCATACAGCAGTGTGACATGGATGTCTTCCAAAGTGCCGCCCCAGATCCAGTCATCATCATTCAGGTTTGGATATCCCGGTGCACCTGCAGCACCAGAGCCGTGGCAGCCGGCACAATTATCACCGAAAGCTGCTTTGCCCCCTGCCATGGCGAATTGCAGCAGGTCAGGATTTGACTGAATATCGGCGAGGCTGGCATTGACCAGTTGTTCACCTTTTGCGGCGCGTTCCATGCGAACTTTATCAAGCTGCTCTTCCACAGCGGCCCGCTGTGAATAGCCTAATATGCCTTTGGTATGATCGCTGATTAACGGCCAGGCCGGCATAAAGATCATATAGATGACAGCCCAGATAATGGTGACATAAAGGGTCCATAACCACCAACGTGGCAGTGGATTATTTAGCTCTTTGATGCCGTCCCATTCATGGCCGGTCGTTTCAACACCACTAATTTCGTCTCTTTCAGGTGTAGCCATGATTAATCCTCACTCAAAGGCAGGTTCGCTGCGTCGTTGAATTTCTTTTTATTCGATGGCCACAGCGCATAGACCACTGTACCGATAAAAAGAATGAATAAATATACCAGGCCCCAGCTTTGGGCGAAGGCGGCAACATCTGCGTGTGTTAGCTCCATTGATACCTCCTGTTCCTAGCGATAATTTTCTTCTGCGTTGTAGACGGAGAAGTCCACAAGCGTGCCCAAGACCTGCATATAGGCGGTCAACGCATCAAGTTCGGAAATTATTTCAGGATTACCATCAAAATCACGTACCTGTGCTTTTGGATAGCGGGCCATGAAATCATCATAATAATCTGAATCTGGGTCAACCTGTGCCTGCACATCGATGACGGCATTGGCGATCATTTCATCTGTGTAAGGCACGCCGACAATAGCGTTGGCCTTTAGATCATCGGCTATATACTTATAGTCAAGTTCAGTATCGGCGAGGAAAGGATAGCCCGGCATTACTGATTCCGGCACGACGGCGCGCGGATCAATCATATGCGCACGGTGCCATTCGTCAGAATATTTTCCGCCAAGCCGCGCCAGATCGGGCCCGGTACGCTTTGACCCCCACTGAAAGGGATGGTCATACATGCTTTCCGCAGCCAATGAATAATGGCCGTAACGCTCCACTTCATCACGCAAGGGGCGCACCATTTGTGAGTGGCAATTATAACATCCTTCACGGATGTAGATATTACGTCCCGCCAGTTCCAAGGGGCTATAGGGGCGCATGCCTTTTACTTTTTCAATGGTGCTTTCCAGATAGAATAGTGGGGCAATTTCCACTAACCCGCCGATGGAGACAACAATCAGAACGCCAATCACCAGAATGATGGAATTCTTTTCAAAGATTTCATGTTTAATCATAATCTCTCTCCTTCCGCTTACTCTGCTGGCGTCGCAGCAGGGCTGTGGACGGATATGGGTTCAGCGAGGTCACCTTTGGCGGTACGCCACAGGTTGTATGCCATAATAATGGCGCCAAGGACGAAGAGCAGGCCGCCTACGGCACGAATGACATAGTAGGGATGCATGGCTTCGACGGTTTCTACAAAGGAGTTTTCCAAGAAGCCCAGTTCGTTATATGCCCGCCACATTAATCCCTGCATGATGCCGGAAACCCACATGGCTGTGATATAAAGCAGGATACCGATCGTTGAGACCCAAAAGTGCAAGTCCACAAGTTTAAGGCTGTAGAGACGTTCGCGTTTCCATAACCATGGCACCAGGCAATAAAGAGCCCCGAAGCTCACATAGCCGACCCAACCTAAAGCCCCGGAATGCACATGACCCACAGTCCAGTCGGTATAGTGGCTTAATGAGTTAACAGCTTTAATGGACATTAGCGGGCCTTCAAAGGTGCTCATACCGTAAAAGGCGACAGAAACCACCAACATACGCAGTACGGGGTCAGTACGAAGTTTGTCCCACGCCCCGGAAAGTGTCATCAGTCCGTTAATCATACCACCCCAGGACGGCATCCAAAGCATGATAGAGAAGGTCATGCCCAGCGTTTGTGCCCAGTCCGGCAGTGCCGTGTAATGCAGATGGTGCGGGCCAGCCCAGATATAGAGGAAGATCAGTGCCCAGAAATGGATAATCGACAGGCGATATGAATAAACCGGCCGTTCGGCACGTTTAGGCACGAAATAATACATAATGGCCAAAAAGCCAGCGGTGAGGAAGAAGCCAACAGCATTATGGCCATACCACCATTGCGTCAACGCATCCTGGACACCAGCGAATAATGAATAGCTTTTGGCCCCATAAATACTGACGGGTACAGACAAGTTGTTAACAATATGCAACATGGCGATGGTGACGATAAACGCCAGATAGAACCAGTTGGCCACGTAGATATGCGGTTCTTTGCGTTTCCATAATGTGGCCAGAAATGTAAGCAGATAGACGACCCAAACGATGGTTAGCCATAAGTCTGTGTACCATTCCGGTTCCGCATATTCTTTGCCCTGGGTTATGCCCATAAGATACCCGGTGGCCGCGAGGACAATAAATAACTGGTATCCCCAGAAGACAAACCATGGGGCCACTTCGCCAGCAAGTCGCGTTTTACAGGTGCGCTGCACCGCGTAAAATGAGGTCGCAATGAGAACATTTCCCCCAAAAGCGAAAATCACGGCTGATGTATGCAGTGGACGCAAACGACCGAAGTTGAGAAAGGAAAGGTCAAAGTTCAGCGCAGGAAAAGCCAGTTCCAGAGCAATATACAACCCGGCGACAAAGCCCGCGATACCCCAGAACATGGACGCTATGACGCCTGCCTTTACAACGCCTTCATTATAATGAACCCCGCTGGGTGATGGCGCATCGTAGTGGCCCGCTTTCAGGCGCATATTCAGGTTCATGATCCCGACGATACCGGCGATAAAGGCGGCGGCCATGATAAAGGTATGTACCATCATCGGAGTGGTCGTTGCTTTTGATGCGACAATAATCGCTATCACAGCACCTAACGCTAATGCTCCTGAGGTTAGCCACCCCATTAGATCATTTGCGACAGGAGGTTTCGCTGCAGTCTGCATATCTAACCTATCTCATATAATTAATTTAGTCCGTAATCTATTGCGGAGCGGTTCGAAGACGCCGTCACCTGACCTCAAGCTGCGCTGCAACATAAGATCGAATAAAGAACATCAGCATTAACATCATTGATGTGGGTCAAAATATTAGCCCAAAGTCTAATGGCATTCTAATCAATATTGCGTCAGTGAAGGGGATCGGGATCAAATTTCCCAGATTTCTGCTGTAAATTTTATATGCGAGGAGTTTAATATACAGCAACTCGTATTTTACATTGCTGCATTGTATTAATTGCATATCGGATATTTATCGCCATGACAGGCTGGAATGATGGCGTTTTAAGATAAAAGCAGGCGTTAGAGAGAGGTTTTGCCAGATGCAGGCTGACGAATCAGCCTGCAAGCAAATGGTCATTAAGTGTGGAGCTGAAATAGATATCCTGTTGATGCTGCTGGAGATACTCTTTTAGCATCATGAAAGGGCTTAAAATGTGTTCAGCATTCTCTGTGGCCGTGAGCGAGTGGACAAGCACAGAAGTTTGTTTGCGGTTAGGGCACATAAAGCTTAGCAATAAAATCAGCGCGGCTTCATCGTGGCTCATGCTGCGGTGCAGGGGGCAGAGAACAATTAATTTACGTGGATGTTTTTGCTGGGCATTGTGAAGTGTAAGAGATGTTAAGGCCACGTCCAGGAGGACCGCAGCAGGGCCAAGATCATGTTTTGATAAAGACTTAAAGATCACTGAGCCTGCATCTTGACCGCATTTATGAGCTATGAGCCAGTGGCGCATAGCATTCAGCATCAATTGTCCGGTCACATTCAGTTGGTCTGTTGTCAGGGGAGACAGCATATCGTCAGTCGTCGATTGCGGGGTAGGGTTGTAATAGGTCATGTCTCGTCTCTGGTAATTTATGCAAGGTTATTAAGGTCACAAGAAACAATAATGATAATCATTATTAATAGCAATAACTTTATTTTGAATTATATAAGAAGGCAAACAAAGCTGCTGTGAGCAGTTAGAGCAGTTAGAGCAGTTAGAGCAGTTAGAGCAGTTAGAGCAGTTAGAGCAGTTAGAGCAGTTAGAGCAGTTAGAGCCGCGGCGATTGTCCGTTAGCAACTATTTCATTGGGCGGAATGCCGGATCCGTTATAAATTACGGCCGTTGTCTCGGTCCGAGGGGGGGCAATGCCCTTGATCGCGATTTCAATAAAGGTTTGATGATTGCCGGTGATGTGGCGGTATGTGGTCCGTTGGGTGCTGGAAAATACGATAAATTAGACTATATAGAGAGCTGCATATCCGCATTGTAACGATATTTCCCCCTATGTTATTTGTGAGGGCAATGGTGCGGCGGGTATCAGGCGAAGACAGGATAGGATAAAGGAATTAGAAATGCTTGTTGTGGTGTCACCAGCAAAAAAATTGGATTTTGAAGAGAATTTTTCCAGTTTGCCACATAGCCAACCGGACTTTCTAGACCAGTCTGAAGAACTGATTGAGGTTGCCCGCGACTTAAGTCGGGAAGATATCGCGTCTCTGATGAAAATCAGTGATAACCTTGCCGATTTAAATTACCAGCGTTACCGCCATTTTAGCCGGCCTTTCACACTGGCAAATGCGAAACAGGCAGTTTTGGCGTTTAAAGGCGATACATACCGGGGCTTAGACGCAGAGACGTTGTCTGATGATGATATGGACTATGCCCAACGTCATTTCCGTATTCTGTCAGGATTATATGGTGTTTTGCGGCCTTTGGATCTTATCCAACCTTATCGTCTGGAAATGGGGACGAAGCTGGCTAATCCGTCTGGCAAGAATTTATATGAATTCTGGGACCAGCAGATTACGACCTCATTGAATAAAGCGTTGGAAGACGCGTGTGGACCGTCCGCACAAAAGGTGCTTGTCAATTGTGCGTCACAGGAATATTTCAAGGCGGTGAAACCATCTGCGCTTAATGGGCGGGTCATTACACCTGTTTTCAAGGAAGTAAAAGATGGGCAAGCGCGTGTTTTGGGGATGATGGCAAAAAAAGCCCGGGGGATGATGGCGCGTTATATCATTCAGCAGCGCATAGACATCCCTGAGGGCCTAAAAGATTTTGATTTGGACGGCTATACGTTCCAACCAGACCTATCCGATGACAATGTGCTGGAATTCCACCGACGCATGGCGTAGCGTAGCACAAACATAGCCGCAATCTGATTATCAGGGCGGCTTTTATATTGTGTGAAGGTTAGGCCATGATTGAAAGTTACTGGTTTTTTGTGCTGGCCGTGCCTGTTGTCCTCATTACAGGCATCTCCAAGGGGGGCTTTGCCGGGGGGCTGGGGACTTTGGCGGTGCCCGTATTATCATTGATGGTGGACCCGCGGGTGGCGGCGGCGATCATGCTTCCGATCCTTTGTACGATGGATCTGTTTAATTTGTGGAGTTACCGTAATAAGTGGGATGCGGTGAACCTAAAAATAATTTTACCGGCGGCGATGATCGGCATTTTAATCGGTACACTGAGCTTCCGGTATATGGATGCTAATCTGATTAAATTTATGGTCGGTAGTGTGGCCCTATATTTTGTAGGGCATTATCTTTACTTTCGCTTTATCCGCCGCAAAAGTGATGAACAACAGCCACCACGTAGTTGGGCGGGAAGGTTTTGGGGGATGGTCGCCGGGTTTACCAGCTTCGTTGCCCATGCCGGCGGGCCACCTCTTTCTGTTTATCTGTTGCCGCAGCGGATGGATAAAACGAAAATGATGGCGACCTCAGTGGTTTTCTTTACCACTGTGAATTACGTAAAACTGGTCCCTTATTTCTTTTTGGGACAGTTATCCGCAGGAAACCTGAAAACGTCACTGATCTTGCTGCCCTTGGCCCCATTGGGCGTTTGGGCGGGGATATGGTTACATAAACGTGTTTCTGACAAGGCGTTCTATGTGGTGTGTTATGCCTTGCTGTTTATCGCCGGGGTGAAATTATTTTATGAAGGTGGTATGGGAACCTTGTTGTCCTAATCAGGTTGTAAGTCCCCATAATCCATGATTGGCTTCCCTCAACGGTTATTAAATTGTCTAGAAGGGTATCCAGTCACGTTTTTTGGTGTAATGGACATAACCGAGATTAGCCCCAAGGCGTAAACCAGCGCCCAAGCGAATTGGGGCCAGAATGATGTCCTCTTTACGCTGGTAATTCATAGTAATACCAGCAACATAGTAAATACTACCTTCGACACCGGGAAAACGTTGGAATAATTCTTCTACATCGTAAAGATTATAGACCAATGTAAATGTTTTAGAGGCATTCCCGCCAATATCGGGACCTAATGACGGGCCTTTCCAATAGACGGGACGATTGCCTTCGATTTTGTGCACTAATTCACCATCCCCATAGCGCAATCCAATAATCAATGCGCCGCTGCCTTCGGTCCCTAAAATATAGCCATTGGGACGTCCATGGTCTTTGAAGGCTTTTTCAATGACTTTGCCGATACTTTCTGCCCCGGCACCTAGCCAATCAGATGCAATTTTACCGATGCTTTCTTCGTCGTAAGTTTCGTCTTCAGAGGCTGTGCGGTTTTGTGAAGTTGTGTTCTGGCTGGCAGAGGAAGGGTCGCTCGTCCCGGATGAGCTACAGCCGGCCACCATGAATAATGATAAACAGGCAATAGAAAGTATGCGTAAATAGCTGGTCATTGGTTGTCCCCTTCGGTCGGGTTGTTATTACGTTCAATAATTTTAAGTGCCCACATTACCGGATACAGCCAGAGAAGTCCTGCAACGATATAATAAAGGATCTCCAGCAATAGCGGCAGCGGAAAAAGCCATGCCCCTATCCGCATTGCCAGCAAGCAATATACCGTCAGGCCGATAAGAATGGCGATCATGCCAAAAAGTTGTTTTAAACGCATCGTAATCCCAATTTGCCGTTATCCGTGTTGTAGACCCTATATTTATGAACTGTTTGCGGCGAGATAAGCCCCTTAGCGCATGCCTATTCAGGCCTTAAAGGGCATTGCGGATCATTTCTATTCCCAAGATCATAAGGTGAATACCCCCATATGCAACGGCACCACAAGCGACCGCGATTAAAAAGACTTTAAAATGGGATGATATATGTTTCCACATGTCTTTTATTTTATCCTGATTTACATTTGGACATTGGCCTTTTTGTGGCGGCCAGACGGATCATCGATGTGGTTTCATGCCATAAATCATAGTTTTCCATTTCATCAGGTCTGACCCACCTGGCATCGGTACAATCATCGCCGGGCTTTATGCTGCCGCTACTATATTCGGCTTGAAGGTCTATCAAGGTGTAGTGGTGTCGGATTTGGTTTTCTTCATCGCGGTCTATGAGGTCAATGACATCAATCAGCTGCAGATTTTTAATCAGCAGGCCGGTTTCTTCCATGACTTCACGGTGTGCCGTTTCGAAAATTGTCTCGCCGATATGTTGCGCCCCGCCAGGAATACTCCATGCGCCAGCACGCGGTGGTTTTGCCCGACGGGTCAACAAGACCCTGTCGCCCTGCCATATAACGACGCCGACCGCGACAAAAGGCCGGTTTGGATAATCACGTTTCACACGATATTCCTTTTATTTTGGCTCATTTATCGGGTGGGGCAGGTGATTTAAGCCTGACACAAATTGTGTTATGGCATCGAGGCTTACTGTCTCTGTCAATAGCGGGACGTGGCCACGGTTAGGGATTGTGGCAGTCGACATAAGTGGATGGCGTTGCTGCATTTCCACAAGGGTCTTTGCAGAGAGAATGTCACTGAGCTCCCCGCGCAGTGTTAAGGTTGGAATATTCTTCAGTGCGGTAAATAAATCCCACATATTTACATCCGTCAGGTTTGTGCCTGCTTCGGCCATTGCCTTTCCAATCAGCGGGTCGTAGTTGGGAATGATTTGGCTATCTTTTTCATAGAAAGTGTTTCGGGCCATCTGTGCCCAGTCTGTCTCTGTGAAATCAGGATAAAATCCTGCATTCACTTTTTTTAAAGCGGTGATGGCCTGATCCCAATCTTCCATCACCGGGGTTTTTCCGACGTAAGAGGCAATCCGGGCCAGTCCAGCAGGATCTATTTCCGGCCCAACATCATTAAGAATGACCGCTTCCAGAAGGCCGGGACGGGCCACAGCCAGCCCCATGGCCATCAATCCGCCCATTGACGTTCCCACAACAATCACACGTTCCATATCCAATAGCGTCAAGAGATGGAGGACATCATTAAGATATGTGGGAATTTGGTAGTTTTTGTAATGGGGGTCATACGCCGATTTTCCCCGCCCACGCATATCCGGCACAATAATACGCCGGGAGGGGGCGAAATGTTCGCAAAACCCATTAAAATCAGCGGCATTGCGTGTCAGTCCATGGAGACATAACAGCGGGGTGAGTGCATTATCCGCGTGGTAGTAATCCCGATAATAAAGGCGAAGGTTGTCCTGTGAATGAAAATAACAATTTTTGTATGAAGTCATCACCGACATGATATACGCCCCACTGAAAAATAATTACGGGCGATCATAAGCGGTGCATGGCCGTGATGCAAACGCTGCGCTGTTTTTCACTAAAAAGGGTAAGTTGAACAGTGATCAACGGTGTTATTGATCTATTACGAGGACGGCTTTGTCGTGATTGTTTAATCATCTGTGATGATAACCCTATCAGGATTTAAGATGTTGCGGGGATCCAGGGCACGCTTTATTTGACGCATAAGTTTTAGGTCGACGGGTGATTTGTAATGTGCCAATTCATTTCGTTTCAGGCGGCCAATCCCGTGTTCTGCACTGATGCTTCCTCCATGGGAGACGGTAATATCATGGACGATACGATTTATGACTTCCCAATGCGCGAGGAAGTCTTCGCGTTCCATGTTCGGTGGTTGTGAGAGGTTATAATGAAGATTGCCATCGCCTAAATGGCCAAAGGGGACAGGGCGTATGCCAGGCATGGCCGCGGCAACGGCCTGTCCGGCCTGTTCCAGGAATTTGGGGATATGTGAAATCGGCAGAGATATATCATGTTTAATACTACCGCCTTCATATTTTTGTGCCTCTGACAGGCTTTCGCGGAGTTTCCAGAGGGCAGCTGCCTGGGACTGGTTTTGTGCCAAGACCCCGTCAGTGACAAAATCATGCTCCATGGCATAGATGAACAGTTTTTCTGTGAGAGAAGTGAGCGACAGAACATCGTCTTTTAAAGGACTGGTCAGTTCTAACAAAACATACCAAGGTGATGAAGACGTGAGAGGTGGTTTTGTGCCCGGTATATGTGTCAAAACAGTTTGAAGACCCAAATCACTGACCAGTTCAAAGCTGCTAATGTTTTCGGCTGCAAGGTGACGACTGTGATGCAGTAAGTCTATGGCGGCTTGCGGGTGGGGGACGGCGAGAAACGCCGTCTGACGTTGGCAGATATGAGGGTAGAGTTTAACCGTCGCGGCCGTGATAATGCCCAAGGTTCCCTCTGCCCCGATAAACAATTGTTTAAGGTCATAACCTGTATTGTCTTTACGCAGGCCATTTAAGTCTTGATATATACTACCATCCGCGAGTACCACTTCGAGCCCCAGCACCAGATCCCGACAATTGCCATAGCGCAACACGTTAACGCCCCCCGCATTTGTGGAAATATTCCCGCCAATCTGACAGGACCCTTCAGACGCAAGGCTTAAGGGAAAATAGCTATTATTTTGTTTGGCAATATCCTGTAGCTGTTGGAGCACCATTCCGGCATCAACCGTCATTGTGGCATTGATTTCATCCAGATGACGCAGTTTATTCATTCTCTGCAGGTTAATCAGGATTTCATGTCCGCTTTCATCCGGTAGGCCGCCCCCAACCAATCCGGTATTTCCCCCCTGAGGTACAAGAGGCTGGCCTGCATTATGGCATCTTTGCACTATGCCGCTTACCTCTTTTGTAGTGCGAGGTAAGAGCATGATAGGCGTTTTTCCCTGATACAGGTCACGCCATTCTTTTAAATGCGGGGCCAGACGGTCTGGGTCCGTGGTCCAGCCTTTTGGTCCTAAAAAAGCTTTCAGCTCTTCAATGAGTTTTTCCTGATTTGGGCGTTCCGCTGTCATGTTTGTGGCCGCTCCGATACCGTGGGTTGAGGGGCCGTGCGCGGCGCGGCGGCGCGCGAAAGGCGGTCATTAATAGCCAATCCCAGTCCCTGTAGCGGAATAGGGGCAACTGCAATGGTAGCGCAGCCGCTGCGATCCAGCTGATGCAACATTGAAAATAAATTGGCGGCAGCTTCGGTCAGGTCACCTGTTGTGCTGAGGTTGTAGTAATGCGTATCGGTTGCGGTGGACGCATTGTATGTGCCAAAGCCAAGATAAGCTTCCGTAGGCCCGGGGGCCGTGGCATTAAGCCGGACGGTGGCACGGGGGGCGTAATGGCTTTTCAATTGTCCCGGGGCAATGGGGCTGTCGGGATCGGCGGGGCGATGGACAGTTTGATGAGTGACAGAAGAAATATCGTCAGGCGTTACGCTTCCAGGCCGAAGCATAAAGATATGACCGTCACTGATTTGGACAATTGTTGATTCAACACCTGCATTGCAGGCCCCGCCATCCAGAACACCTGCAATAGAGGCCGCAGGAATGGAGGAGAAACTGTCTTTCACATGGGACGCCAAGGTGGGGCTGATAGCACCTGAGGGGTTCGCGCTGGGGGCGGCGATGGGGCCGCCAAAATGTTGCAGCAATTCCTGGGCTGTCGCATGTTGAGGGACACGAATAGCAACGGTGTCCAGCCCGGCACTGACAAGGGGCGACAAACGACAGTCGGGGCGGCGGGGTAGAACCAATGTGAATGGGCCCGGCCAAAAGTGTCGGGCAAGCCTGCGCGACAGGTCATCTATAATGGCGTATTTTTCTGCGGCCTTAAGGTCAGGGACATGAACGATCAGCGGATTGAAATCCGGGCGGTTCTTGACGGCAAATATCTGCGCTACAGCCTGATCGTTTTCCGCATCCGCTCCCAAGCCATATACGGTTTCGGTGGGAAAGGATATCAATTTCCCCTCACGTAACTGCTGGGCAGCACGGTAAATATTATCGGTTGTCGCGGGCCAAATGTCCATTCTTGCGGCTCTTGTACCAATGATGGGTTATGCCTTATCCTATCATGGTCGTCTCTGATAAAGCAGACATCAATGATAGGGTGGAAGTCCTGTCTTTAGCATGTCAGGCGATTAGCCCAAAGGTTTAAACACATTTGTCATGTGACTTTTTGGTCAATAAGCCGCAGTAGGAAGAATGGAATGACAGACTATAAACCGCCAGTTAAAGAGCATGATTTTATTTTGAACCATGTGGTTGGGTTATCTGATGTGACGGCGTTACCAGCATACACTGACGTAACGCAAGATTTAGTTACGGCCATATTGACTGAAGCTGGCCGTTTTGTGGCGGAAGAGCTGGCCCCGTTGAACCGCCGCGGAGATATGGAAGGCGCGACATTAAAAGAGGGCGTCGTGACAACGGCGGCGGGGTTCAAACAGGCTTACCAAAAATACATAGAGGGTGGCTGGAACGGAATGTCCGCAACCCCGGACTTTGGCGGACAGGGGTTGCCACTGGTGGTGCATAATGCCGTGGCTGAAATGGCAAACGGCGCCAATATGGCTTTTATGCTGTGTTCTTTGCTGAATCAGGGGGCAATAGAGGCCCTTCAGAGCCATGGCAGCAAAGAGCAAAAAGATGTTTATCTGCATAATATTATTGCCGGGCACTGGACAGCTACGATGAATCTGACAGAGCCGCAGGCAGGATCCGATGTGGGTGCCTTGCGGTGTAAGGCCGTACGACAAGACGCCGGACATTATCTGATCGAGGGGCAAAAGATTTATATCACCTTTGGTGAGCATGATATGGCGGAAAATATTGTGCATCTGGTGCTGGCCCGAACACCTGACGCGCCAGCAGGTACCCGGGGTATATCATTATTTATTGTACCGAAATTCCTGCCTGATGGCGAAGGGGGACTAGGAGAACGCAATGATGTGCAGGCCGTCTCATTGGAGCATAAATTAGGTATTCATGGCAGTCCGACCTGTGTGATGTCCTTTGGTGATAAAGGTAATTGTATTGGATATTTGTTAGGCGAAGAATTCCACGGCATGCGCTGTATGTTCACTATGATGAATTCGGCCCGATTAGGGGTTGGTTTGCAGGGCGTTGGCTGTGCAGAACGCGCCTATCAAATGGCGCTAGACTACGCCCTTCAAAGGGTGCAAGGGCAGCCAGTCGGGGCAGAGGTGGGGGCGCCGATCATTGAGCATGCGGATATTCGCCGCCAACTTTTGACCATGAAGGCGTGCATCGATGCCAGCAGGTTGCTGTGCAGTTATAACAGCCGGGCAATTGATTTATCCCGTCATCATCCGGACCCAGAGGTGCGCGCTGCACAACAGGGACTGGCTGACCTGCTGACACCGCTGAGCAAGGCTTATGGTTCTGATGTGGGGGTTGAGGTGGCGTCCAACGCCATACAGGTATTCGGGGGCATGGGGTATATTGAAGAGGCTGGCATAGCGCAGCTTTACCGCGACAGCCGTATAGCACCTATTTATGAAGGAACAAATGGTATTCAGGCCGTCGATTTGGTGGTGCGCAAATTGAAACAGGATGATGGCCGTCATTGGCAGACGTTGTTTGATGAATGTTCAGCGCTGGCAGACGAGATTGTGGCCAATACAGAGATGGACGCATTTCGTAAAGCGGGTAGGCAGCTTGCAATGGCTGTTGATACTGCGCGTGATTGTGCGCAGTTTTTATCCGCGCAATGCGAGACGAATATGCGGGCCGCTTTGGCCGGGGCGAGTCCATTTTTAAGATTAATGAGCATGACTGTGGGGAGCTGGCTATCGCTGAAGGCAGCGGTTGCCGCACAGCAACAAATGAAGCAGCCGGAAAGTGATGCGGATTTTTTACAGCAACAAATTACCAGTGCCTGTTTCTTTGCGGAACAACTTTTGCCGCCTGCTACCGCCCTTAGTCATGCAATAAAGGGGGGTGAGGGGTTATTATTCGGCCTTGCTGCAGATGTTCAGATTGATGAATGATCGTTTCTATAAGATAAAGTTATCATGATATGCTATTGTAATAATTAGAAAAATATGGGGATCGCTTAATGGCGGAATATCCATGGTTGCATAGCTACCCGGCCGGTATTGACTGGCATAAGAATTACCATGCCCAATCATTGCCGACTATGTTGGAAAAAGCAGTGGCGCGTTTTCATAACCGCCCCTGTATAGACTTTTTCGGTTTTCGCATGACCTATGGGGCTTTAGATCATGAAGTGCATAAGCTGGCAAAGGGACTGCAGGCAATAGGCGTAAGAAAGGGTGTCAAGGTAGGGTTGTTTTTGCCTAATTGTCCGCAATTCGTCGTGTCTTATTTTGCGATTTTGAAAGCAGGGGGGACTGTGGTCAATTACAGTCCACTTTACGCGGAGCCTGAATTGCTTCAGCAGGTTGAAGATTCTGAAACGGATATCATGGTGACATTGTCACTGGAGGCTTTGTTCCCGACCATACATAAAGTCTACCAGGAAAGTCGGCTGAAACATTTAGTGGTGGGGCGACTGGATGATGCGTTGCCGTTTCCGAAAGGATTACTGTATCGCATATTTAAACGACGCACGATGGCTGTGGTTGATTGGAAAGATGCACATATCCACGATTATCGTACGTTATTAAAGAATGATGGTGTCTGTCGTCCTGTGACGATAAATCCGGAAGAAGATGTGGCGGTTTTACAGTACACAGGGGGGACAACCGGGGTGCCGAAGGGGGCGATGCTGACCCATGCAAACATCTATATAAATACCCTGCAATCCAGAGACTGGTTTCCAGAGATGAATGACGGGCAGGAGGTCGCGGCAGCTTTTCTGCCCTTTTTTCATGTATTTGCCATGACAGCCATTATGACATTATCCATTGTGACGGGTGCGGAAATGGCCATGTTGCCTAAATTTGACATTAAAGAAGCTTTGAAGTTGATCCGTCGACGTCGTCCGACATTGATGGCTGGAGTGCCAACCATGTATACGGCTTTATTAGGCGATGCCCGCGCCAAAAAAGCGGGTTTGGATCGTTTGAAAATATGTTTATCTGGCGGTGCGCCTCTTTCCCAGGAATTAAAGAAAAAATTTGAAGAGACTTTTGGTGGGCAGTTGTTGGAAGGTTACGGCCTGACGGAGGCGTCGCCTGTGGTCAGTGCTAATCCGATGGGGGGGGCAGGGCGCGCTGGTACCATTGGATTACCGTTACCAGCAACAAAAATTTTGATTACAAACCCAGATAATCCCGAGCAGGTTCTGGCACAGGGTGAAAAGGGGGAAATCTGTGTGGAAGGCCCGCAGGTTATGGCCGGTTACTGGCAAAGACCGGAAGCAACAGAAGACGTATTGCAGTCAGGCCGTCTGCGTACGGGGGATATCGGTTATATGGATGAAGAGGGATATACGTTCATCATCGACCGATCCAAAGATTTAATTCTGGTGGGGGGATTTAACGTTTTTCCGCGCATGATTGAAGAGGCTATATATCAGCACCCTGCGGTGCATGAGGTCACGGTGATCGGCATTCCGGATGATTATCTGGGTGAAGTACCAAAGGCGTTTGTCAGTCTGAAGCATCCGGATGAAAATCTTACCCCAGAAGAATTACAAATGTTTCTTAAAGACAAATTAGGTAAACATGAACGTCCGGCCCAAATAGAATTTCGCGATGACCTGCCCAAAACGATGATTGGAAAATTATCGAAGAAAGAATTAGTAGCAGAAGAAAAGGCGAAATCTACTGCACAGGCAAGATCAAAGTGATAATGTCTTTCTGTTTTAAGGCCCCATTATTTTCGCATATAAAAAGGTATTACTTCTGTCATGACAACGGCCATTATTAGCCATGATGATTGTCTGGCTCATGAACCGGGCGCATACCATCCTGAATGCCCCGGGCGGTTAGAGGCCGTGCTTAAAGAATTGCATCGTGAGGAATATGCCGACTTACACTGGCATGAGGCGCGGTTAGGACAAAAAGAAGATATTTTGCGGGCTCACGACCAAAATCATTACGATTACATAGTCCAGAATGCTCCGGGGCAAGGAAATTTTTCCCTGGATGGGGACACCGTGATGTCATCGGGAACACTTCGCGCTGCTTTGCTGGCTGTGGGGGCGGCTTGTTTGGCTGTGGATTTGGTCATGACAGGAAAGGCCGATAATGCCTTCTGTGCGACCCGGCCACCGGGACATCATGCGGAGCCGGCACGACCCATGGGGTTTTGTCTGTTTAACAACATTGCCATTGCAGCCTTGTATGCACGGGAAAAATATGGGTGTCAGCGTCCAGCAATCCTCGACTTTGATGTGCATCACGGTAATGGAAGCCAGGCAGTCTGCGTCAAGGACCCGGATTTGTTTTATGGTTCCAGTCACCAGTCGCCACTGTATCCTGGCACTGGCGGTGCACATGATCGGGCGGCGGGGACTTTAGTGAATGTGCCATTGGCAGGGGGCGCAAGTAGCCGCGAGTTTCAAGATGCCTATCGAGATGTTATTTTGCCAGCCTTAAGGGAATTCAAACCTGATTTCGTTTTTATTTCTGCGGGTTTTGATGCCCATGCATTGGACCCTTTGGCGGGTCTGAATGTTCAGGAGGATGATTATGGTCAGATCACCACTGATATTGTGACACACGCCCGCGATTTGTGTGAGGGTCGCGTGATTTCTGTATTGGAAGGGGGGTATAACCTTTCTGTGCTGGGTCAGAGTGTAGGAAGCCATGTAAAAGCCCTGATGCAGGGGTAGAAAAAGCACTGGCAATGGGGTAGGTAGTCAGTCCATAGTACAAACGTTATGTAAGAGGAACCTTTGCAATGGCGGACGAAAAACAGGATACAGAGCTGATGGCAGAAATTGCTCAGCTTAGCTTTGAAGAGGCACTCGAACGACTGGATGATATTGTTGAGAAGCTGGAAGGCGGCGATGTGTCCCTGGAAGAGTCTATTGATATATACAGTCAGGGTACTTTGCTGAAAAAACATTGTGAGAGCAAATTACAAGCCGCTCGTGAAAAAATCGAAAAAATCACATTAGACGAAGATGGTGGTGTGTCGACACAACCTCTTGACGTGTCCTAGTGTATTTTGAAACTTTTTGTATTTGGCGTTTGAATAAAAATAAATGAATAAGATATTGACCCTTTCCGCGGCAGAACAGGCCGAATATGCAAAACAGCACATGTTGGCTGCGGCCGAAGATATTGAAGGGGCTTTATTGCGTCTTATGCCGCAGGCGGATGGTATGGAAGAGCAGGTGATGGCCGCCATGCGTTATGCCTTAATGGCGGGGGGCAAGCGTATACGTCCTTTCTTGGTGTTATGCAGCGCATCCCTTTTTGGCGTGGATCGTGATTTTGCCCTGCGGGTGGCTGCTGCGGTGGAATGCGCCCATACTTATTCTTTGGTTCATGATGATCTTCCCTGTATGGATGATGCAGATTTGCGTAGAGGGAAGCCCAGCCTGCATAAAAAGTTTGATGAAGCGACAGCGGTGCTTGCGGGCGATGCGTTGCTAACGCTGTGTTTTGAAATTCTGGCCTCCCCCGAGACACACGCAGACCCGAAGGTGCGCTGTGAACTGATGGCGTCCCTATCGCGTGCGTTGGGGGCACAGGGTATGGTCGGTGGGCAGATGATTGATCTGTTGGCGGAAGAGCGTAGCTTAAATGAAGGTGAGATAATTCGCCTGCAACGTCTTAAGACGGGGGCGTTAATCGCCTTTTCGGCTGAGGCTGGAGCGATTATGGGAAAGGCTGCCGATGTTAGCCGTCAGGCGTTACATGGTTATGCCCATGATTTAGGTTTGGCGTTTCAAATTGTCGATGATTTATTGGATGTGGAAGGGGACAGTGCCGCGTTGGGTAAGACGGCCGGACGGGATGCTGTGGCGGGTAAAGCAACACTCGTCTCTTTGTTAGGAGTGGAAAGAGCCCGCCTGCAAACCGATATGTTAATAGAACAGGCTGAAAAACATCTGGATATTTTTGATGATCAGGCCGATATTTTGCGTGCTGTACTACAATTTGTTATAACGCGCGCCCATTAAAACGAATAGCCTCTGTGGAGTAAATACAGACGTGTCAAAACGACTTGAAACCCCGTTGTTGGATCAGGTGGAATATCCCGCTGACCTGAGGGGATTAAGCCCGGATCAACTGCCACAATTGGCGGATGAACTGCGTGCGGAAATGATAGATGCTGTTTCAGTTACCGGCGGACATTTAGGCGCCGGGCTAGGTGTTGTTGAGTTGACAGTGGCACTGCACTACGTTTTTAACACGCCAAAAGATAAAATTATCTGGGATGTGGGACATCAATGTTACCCGCACAAAATACTCACAGGACGTCGCGATCGTATGCGGAGTTTGCGGCAGGGTAACGGCCTGTCCGGGTTTACAAAACGGGCAGAAAGTGAATATGACCCTTTCGGTGCAGGGCATAGTTCAACATCCATCTCTTCGGCACTGGGCATGGCAGTCGCCCGGGATTTGCGGGGAACGGATGAAAAGGCAATAGCGGTTATCGGTGATGGTGCCATGAGTGCCGGGATGGCCTATGAAGCGATGAACAATGCGGGCGCACTGGATTCACGTTTGCTTGTCGTGTTGAACGATAATGATATGTCTATTGCGCCGCCAGTGGGGGCGATGAGTGCTTATCTGGCACGGTTATTATCATCACGGTCTTATTTGGGGTTACGTGATGTTGCCAAACAAATTGTGCGCCGGATGCCTAATACCATCAGCCGCACGGCTAAAAAAGCCGAAGAATATGCGCGCGGGATGGCGACTGGTGGCACCTTGTTCGAAGAGTTGGGTTTTTACTATGTAGGCCCGATTGATGGCCATGATTTAAACCATTTATTGCCGGTTCTGGAAAATATTCGCGATGCGGATGATGGGCCGGTCTTATTACATATCGTGACACAGAAGGGCCATGGCTACCCGCCGGCGGAACAGGCTGCGGATAAATATCATGGGGTGTCCAAGTTTAATGTTGTGACGGGGGCGCAATCAAAACCAAAGCCCAAAGCACCCAGTTATACAAGCGTGTTTGCCGATGCGTTGATAGAAGAGGCGCATAAGGATGAGTCTATCGTTGCGATTACAGCGGCAATGCCATCGGGCACGGGTTTGGATAAATTCCAGAAAGAATTTCCAAAGCGCACATTTGACGTAGGCATTGCAGAACAGCATGCGGTAACATTTGCGGCGGGTCTTGCAGCCGAAGGCTTTAAGCCGTTTGCGGCTATTTATTCAACTTTTCTGCAGCGAGGGTACGATCAAGTTGTGCATGATGTCGCGATTCAAAAGTTACCTGTTCGCTTTGCAATTGATCGGGCCGGGCTGGTCGGGGCCGATGGCCCCACACATGCCGGGGCATTTGATATAACCTTTATGGCCTCCTTGCCGGGAATGGTAATGATGGCACCTGCGGATGAAGCCGAATTGAAGCATATGGTGGCCACAGCCGCAGCGATTGATGATGCCCCGTCCGCCATACGTTTCCCACGCGGGGAAGGCGTCGGTGTCGATCTGCCCACGACAGGTGATATCCTGGATATTGGTAAAGGGCGTGTTCTCCAGCAAGGGGATCAGGTTGCCATTTTATCGTTGGGCACACGCCTGGAAGAGGCCCTGATGGCGGCGGCGGAATTAAAGGGCCGCGGTTTATCCGTTACGGTTGCAGATGCGCGGTTTGTTAAGCCGCTGGATGAAGAGCTGATCCGTGATTTAGCGCTAAACCATGAACTGCTGCTGACGATCGAAGAAGGGGCGATTGGCGGTTTTGGAAGCCATGTTCTGGATTATGTCAGTAATGAAGGTTTGTTGGATGGTGGTCTGAAGGTCAGAACAATGGCGTTGCCAGATGTGTTTATCGATCATGACAGCCCCGCGAAAATGTACGAACAAGCCCATCTGACGGCGAGGGATATTGTGGCGCAGGTGTTATCTTCTTTGCGCCGCAATGACCTGTTACGTGATATGGGTTATGGTGGCTAAGGAAAAACAACGCCTGGATCAATTGTTGGTCGATCGTGGCTTGGCAGAAAGTCGCAGTCGTGCCCAAGCGTATGTCATGGCTGGGGCCGTGTATAGTGGCGAGACAAAGCTGCAAAAAGCGGGCACGCAAATTGCCGTTGATGCCCCCCTTAGCGTTCGCAGTAAGGAGCATCCCTGGGTAAGCCGGGGTGGGCTTAAACTGGATCACGGGCTGAAGGAATTTAAGTGGTCAATGTCAGGGAAAATTGTCGTGGATGTTGGGGCATCCACAGGAGGTTTTACGGATGTCTGTTTACATCATGGGGCGGCAAAAGTGTATGCCGTGGACGTCGGACATGGCCAGTTAGCATGGAAATTACGTCAACATGATGATGTCGTGGTGCTGGAAAAAACGAATGCCCGTTATTTAACGCAGGCGGAAATTCCGGACCCGATTGATTTTATCGTTTGTGATGCGAGTTTTATCAGCTTGAAAACGGTATTGCCCGCCACGATGAACCTTGCCTGTTCAGGGGCTAAAATGATCGCCCTTATTAAACCGCAGTTTGAAGTGGGAAAGGGGCGAGTAGGTAAAGGCGGTGTGGTACGCGATCCTGAATTACATCGTGAGGTGTGTGATGACATTCACGCCTGGCTGTCGGCACAGCCGGGCTGGCAGGTGGCGGGTATCACGACCAGTCCGATTAAGGGGCCGGAAGGAAATGTTGAATTTCTGATCGGCGCACAGTTTAACGATACACCAGAAAAACCAGGTGCAGATGACCATCAAGATTGAAAGCCTTGGGGCGCAAGGTGACGGGGTGGGTTATACACTTCAAGGGGAACCTGTTTATGTCCCTTATAGCTTACCCGGTGACATATTAGATGTTGTGGCCGATGAAGGCGGGCGGCGCGTTTATATAGACCACATAGATACACCGTCGCCATATCGCGTTGATGCGATTTGTGCGCACTTTGGGGCATGCGGTGGTTGCGCATTGCAGCATGCTGAGCTTCGATGGTATCAGCAATGGAAACAAGGCCTGGTGCAGACAGCCTTGCAGCACCGTGGCATAGAAAATGTGTCCTTTCTTCCAATGCAGGCCAGTCCGCTGGGCACACGCCGCCGCGTAAGGTTATCGGCTTTGGCACGGCGTAAGGGGGAGGTCGTGCTGGGTTTTCAGGAACGGGGACGTCACCGCATTGTTGATGTCACGGAGTGTCCTGTCATGGAGCCATCATTACAGGCACTTTTACCGCCATTACGTGACTTTTTAGCGACCACCCTGTCACCACGGGAAAAGACTATTGCCATACACATGACCCAAACGGATACAGGGATTGACCTGATGCTGGAGGGGCGTGGTGAGCTTAGCCTGGACCAGAGGATGGATTTGGTTGATTTTGCGCAGACGGCCGATCTTGCGCGTATTTCCCGGCGGGATACAACAATGAAAAGGCCCGTTGCCGAAATGATCGCAGAACCCCGCCAGCCAATTGTGACATTAGGCGGTGTGAAGGTTGCGTTACCGATTGGGGCTTTCCTACAGGCAACGCAAAACGGTGAAGAGGCACTTGTTTCCGCGGTGCGCCATGGTGTTGGAGATGCGGGAAGAGTTATTGATTTGTTTGCGGGCTGTGGCACTTTCAGCCTTCCTTTGGCGACTAAGGCGAGAGTGTACGCAGTCGAAGGGCAGGCAGAAATGATGTCTGCTCTACAGCGTGCAGCCAACCTGCATAAAGGCCTGCGTGAAGTAGTGACAGAAACACGTGATTTATTTCGCCGTCCGTTATTGGCAAAAGAATTATCGCCTTATGATGCGGTTGTGATTGATCCACCGCGCGCGGGAGCTGCAGACCAGATAGAACAAATCGGTCAGTCTCATGTATCAAAAGTGGTCATGGTGTCGTGCCACCCGGCGACTTTTGCCCGTGATGCACGCAGCTTAATTGATAGTGGATTTGTGCTGGGTGAAGTGCAGGTTGTCGATCAGTTTGTTTACTCTCCCCATGTAGAACTCGTCGCCGCATTTGCACGCTGATAACGTTCTAGGCTGACGCTACGTAATGGGGAAAGGTGCGGAAAAGTCGTAAATTATATGATCGTCATAAGGTGCTTATCTATCCGCATTGGGCACGATGACGCAGCAGATGGTCAGCCAGTACGCAGGCCATCATGGCTTCCCCCACGGGGACACCGCGAATGCCGACACAGGGGTCATGACGGCCTTTGGTAATAATTTCTGTGTCTTTTCCGTGCTTATCAACTGTTTTGCGTGTCTTAAGGATAGATGAAGTGGGCTTCACCGCAAACCTGACAACGATATCCTGTCCTGTGGAAATGCCACCTAATACGCCGCCAGCGTGATTACTGAGAAACTGGGGATTGCCGTTCTTATCGGTCACCATTTCATCAGCATTTTCTTCCCCGGTAAGGGCTGCGGATTGCATGCCTTCGCCTATTTCTACGCCTTTTACAGCATTAATAGTCATCATGGCCTGTGCCAGATCACTGTCCAGTTTGCCATAGATAGGCGCGCCAAGACCTGCGGGGACGCCGCTGGCGACAATTTCGACAATCGCCCCTATGGAGTTGCCGTCTTTACGCAGTTGATCCAGATAGACTTCCCACTTTTGGGCCGCATCGGCATCCGGACACCAAAAAGCGTTCTTTTCAACCTCATCCCAGTCCCATCGGTCGCGATTAATGGCGTGGGGGCCAATTTGCACCATAGCCCCACGAATAGTGATATCCGGTCCTAATATTTTTCGGGCAATTGCCCCTGCGGCAACACGTGCCGCCGTTTCACGGGCTGATGACCTGCCGCCGCCACGGTAATCGCGGATGCCGTATTTTGTTTGATAAGTGAAATCGGCATGGCCGGGGCGATACTTATCTTTGATGTCACCATAGTCTTTGGACCGCTGGTCGGTATTTTCTATCATCAGACTGACAGGCGTACCTGTTGTTTGTCCTTCAAAAACGCCTGACAGAATTTTGACAGCATCAGCTTCCTGACGTTGGGTTGTAAAGCGACTTTGTCCGGGTTTGCGCCGGTCGAGCCAATGTTGAATTTCTGCTGCTTCAATACCAAGCCGCGGCGGGATGCCATCCACAACACAGCCAAGAGCGGGACCGTGACTTTCTCCCCAAGTCGTGACCCTGAACAGGCGACCAAAACTATTATCAGACATAATTGTTCGCTTTCTTGCTAAAGCGGCAGGTTAGGGATGCTATGGGCTGACATCCGGTGCATCTTCGCGTTTCATGCCCATGATATTATAGCCATTATCAACATGGTGATTTTCACCAGTGACAGCAGAGGACAGGTCGCTCAGCATATAAACGGCGGAATTGCCAACTTCTTCAATGGTGACATTACGTCCCATAGGTGCATTTAGTTCTGTCCATTTCAGGATATAACGTAGATCACCGATACCGGAGGACGCCAAAGTCTTAATCGGGCCAGCAGAGATGCTATTCACACGTATGCCTTTGGAGCCAAGGTCACGGGCAAGATACTTAACACTGGTTTCCAATGCCGCCTTTGCGATGCCCATAACGTTGTAATGGGGTAAGACCTTTTCCGCGCCATAATAACTCAATGTCAGGATGCTGCCGCCATCAGGCATCAGTTTTTCTGCGCGTTGCGTAATAGCAGTGAGAGAATAGCAGGAAATATTCAACGCCATATTGAAGTTTTCTGGCGATGTGTCGAGGTAACGACCTTTAAGTTCACGTTTGTCAGAATAGGCAATGGCATGAACGACAAAATCCAATTTGCCCCACTTTTCTTCCAGGCTGGAGAACAGGGCATCAATAGAGGCAGGGTCGCTGACATCACACGGCAGGACAGCGGTGCAGTTGACTTTTTCTGACAGCGGCAAGACACGCTTATACAGCGCATCGCCCTGATATGAGAAGGCAAGTTCAGCACCATGCTCAGAGGCTTTTTGGGCAATCCCCCATGCGATGGAACGATCATTGGCGACCCCCATAATGAGGCCCTTTTTACCCGCCAAAAGACCTGAATTCACTGACATTTCGATCCCTTTGTGTCTTAAAAAATATAAGTAATAATTAAACCGCGCATCCTACACAATCAATATAAATAATCAATCTGCTTGATGGTGTCCTGTATCTGATTGGCGTTTTTTACGCTGTTGCGTGAAAAGGGCGGCGTTGACTTCTGCACCCAGAATAAAGCCCGCACTGATAAAGTAGAAAAAGACCAAGGCAATAATGGCCCCGGCTAATGAGCCATAGGTGACATCGTAATTCCCAAAATGTTTCAGGTAGACGGAAAAGAGACTGCCTATGGCGAACCAGACCATAATTGTGATAATAGCCCCCGGAAGTACCGGAGGGCGTGTGCCTAAATGGCGGGGTTTGAGAGTGAAATAGATTAAAGACACCGCCCCCAGAATCAAAGCCGTACTGACGCCAACGCGGATCCATTGCCATAATGCCGACCAGTCTGCATCCAGGGGGATAAACTTTGTGACGGTGAGCCATGCCACAGGCCCTAAAACGAGGATGGACATTCCCATCAGAATGGAAGACGCCGCCAAAACAACGAGTCCCAAGCTTTCCGCGCGGCGGCGCAAGTAAGAGGCTCTTTTGCTTACCATATAGGCGCGGGCAATGACAACGCGGCCAGCTTCAATGGCATTTGCCGATACCCAGATAGACCCTAGAATACTGAAGGTCATGATTTCACCGCTGGTATTGGTGATTAATCTTTCGACGGGTTTTCGCAGAACTTTCACAACATCAGGCGGCATGTTTTCAAACATGAAGTTTAAGGCTTCGGTGCCCGCATTTGTTTGACCGAAAAAGCCGGCAACAGACACAAGAAAAATCAAAAAAGGAAAGAACGCCAGCAGCGTCAGGAATGACAAATGCCCTGCCATCATCATGCCATCATGGCGCATGAAGTTTATAACAGCCATCCACAAAAAATGTAGTGGCTGTAAAAATGCCGGAACGGTAAATTTCATCGTTATGGCAGGCGCATTCGGCCTTTATTCCTTATTCAATTTAATGCGGGGGTCATAGGGATGATCTTTTGACCATCCTTCTATCGCCGCGATGAGGTCATCGTCTATATCATCAGGTAATGTGATTTGCAGGCGCAAGTAAAGGTCGCCGGCAACTTTTGTCTTTGTGTCTGTCGCACCCTTGCCTTTAAGCCGCATGCTGCGGCCCGTATTTGACTCTTTGGGAATGCTAACGGTGACTTTACCATCCAATGTCGGGACCTGAACTTTCCCCCCCAATATCGCTTCGGACAGTGTAATCGGCAGGTCCAGATAAATATCGTTGCCCTTACGGGTAAAGTGAGGGTGGTCAGCAACTTTTACTTCGATGAGGGCATCACCTTGCGGGCCGCCAAAGCTGCCAGCCTCCCCTTGACCTTTAAGGCGAATTTGTTGGCCATCCTTCACATTTTCCGGAATGGTAATATTCAACGTTTTACCATTATCCAATGTGATTTGTCTTTTGCCGCCCTTAACCGCCTCTAGAAAAGAAACTGTCATGGTGTATTTCCGGTCATCCCCTTTTCGGCGAGGGGATTGCCTTTGGCGATGGCGCGCACCACCGCCGAGCCCGCCCTCGCCAAATATGCTCGCAAACAAATCCTCGGGGTTGAAGTCATCACCGAAGCCACCAAAGCCAGCCTGTCCCTGGCCGCTTCCAGCATGCTGACGGTAATTGCCATATTTTTCTGATCCATCGGCATTAATTTCACCGCGGTCATAACGGGCGCGCATCTCTTTATCAGAAAGCAAAGCATAGGCGGCGGAGACTTCCTTGAACTGTTCTGCGATTTTTTCATCCCCAGGATGAAGGTCAGGGTGCAGCTTTTTAGCCAATTTGCGATATGCTGCTTTTAATTCATCCTGTGTCGCTGTCCGGTCTGTCTGCAGAATGGAATAGGGGTCTTTCATTAGCGGTTTGGTTCCTTAAAAAACATTCTGATTATGATGTGCAAGATTCTTGCGTATTTAGTTATGGCATATGTAGTTATGGCGATAGAATTCGCCAAGTCCCGTCATTGGTGCGACACGCCGTTTCATATGCGGTTTGCCGTGTTCCTTTTACCCAGACGGTTTGTTGATATTCACGGCAGACCTTGCCCTGTGGGCCGGGAAAGGGTGGCTGTGGGATGACTGTGCCTTCAAAATTACTTTTGGGATTTTGCCATGCCCGTTTTTCCCCGTCTGCGGTTATTTCAAGAGCGGACTGGATTATGCGCAACATTAACTGTCGGTCGCGGTGCGTCAGATGCTGATCTAAGGGGGCTGACAATTGGCTGCCCGCCAGAATGCCTTGGGGTAGCGGGGCAAGTTTTCCGCGGCCGGAGCCTATCGGTTTTGGGGGTTCTGCAGGTTCTGTTTCTGTGGCTGCAGGCCCGGTAATCGGTGCCTTTGTGGCACAGCCACTCAGCAATAACAGTGCGGTGATGAGGAGGACGGCCGGCCAAAGCATGGAGGATGGGTTCAGGCGCATGCCCATTGGGGGAACAAATATAATAGGTCGAATAATCATGTGAACGATGGTTCTTTATTGTTTGGGACGACTATACAACGTTGCTCTGTGGCTTAAGGCTTTCCACACACGGCAGAGTTCTGTATGAAGAATACAGTCATTGTGGTGGCAAAAACAATGATTTAGCAACTGGCATAAAGGCAAAAACAGAAATGATCAAGGCTGTGGAAGATCCCTTCTCTCTTTTTGCGGAGTGGTATACTGAGGCACAGGAGGCAGAAGATCTGGCAGAGGCAATGTCGTTGGCGACTGTGGACGCTGCGGGGCAGCCATCTGTGCGCATGGTATTGTTAAAGGCTGCGGATCAGGATGGCTTTGTTTTTTATACGAATTTAGAAAGTCGAAAAGGTCAGGAGCTTAAGGGGAATAACAAGGCGGCCTTGTGTTTCCATTGGAAGAGTTTGAAGCGGCAAGTGCGAATTGAAGGACCTGTAGAGAAGGTGAGTGCTGAGGAGGCGGACGCGTATTTCGCGAGCCGCCATAGGGACAGCAAAATAGGGGCATGGGCATCGGCGCAAAGCCAGCCGATGCAAGGACGTTTTGAATTTGAAACGGCAATTGCCAAGACCGCGGCGCGGTTTGGTATTGGGGAGATTCCACGTCCACCGTTCTGGTCGGGTTATCGGCTGCAACCTAATTGTATTGAATTTTGGCAGGACCGGGCTTTTCGCCTGCATGATCGCTTACAGTACCAACGAGAGAATATTTCTGATCCGTCAAGCTGGACGACGCGTCGACTGTATCCATAAAAGCGCCAGCCTTATCCTTTGAGTAAGGACCATATTTTTCCTTTGAGTAAGGAAAAGTGAAAGTTTTGGAGAAAGACTTTTTTCGTCGATCGTGACACTTGATGTTTGTGCGGCGGCGGATTAGGTTGGGGCAAAATTATAAGGCCAGGCTTATAAAATTAAGGCAGCATGACCATATGACTGATGATGCAAAAGAAGAAAGACGGCAGAGACATGCACAATTGATGCGTTGGGCATCACGGGCATCTGTGGTCGTGGCTCTTGGCCTGATCGGGTTGAAAATATGGGCGTGGCTGTCAAGTGGCTCGGTGTCGTTATTGGGATCATTAATCGATTCCTCAATGGATGTTCTGGCTTCTTTGTTCACCTTGATGGCCGTCAATCGTTCATTAACGCCAGCAGATAAAAATCATCGTTTTGGCCATGGCAAGATCGAAGCAATCGCCAGTCTGTTACAGGTTGTCGTTATCGGTTTATCGGCCATTTATTTGTTGTCGGAATCTGTAATGCGGTTGTTTAACCCGGTCGAAGTGCAGGCGATTGAGCTGGGGATATGGATCATGCTTCTGACCATTGGCGTGACCCTATGCCTGGTACTTTTTCAGCGTTATGTGGCCAAGGAAACAGGGTCGTTGGCGATTGAAGCTGACTCTTTGCATTATAAAAGCGATTTGTTGATGAATGCAGGGGTGATTGTGGCATTGCTGCTCACGGGTTATCTGGGCTGGGGGCTTGCTGACCCGGTGTTGGGGATTTTTATTGCCCTCTATATTGCGTATGGAGCATGGGAAATTTTTCAGTCCTCATTGGATATGCTGATGGATCGGGAATTAGATACGGAAACGCGTTTGGATATTGTCCGTGAGGTGATGAAACATCCCGAATGCCGGGGCGTGCATGATCTGCGGACCCGTCAATCCGGCCTGAATACCTTTATACAGTTTCATTTGGTGTTGGACCCCGATATGACCTTGGCGCGGGCGCATGATATTTCTGATGAGGTGGAGGCCATGGTTATGAAAGCATTCCCCGATTCAGATGTGTTAATCCATTCCGACCCTGAAGGTCTGGAAGAAGATCATCTTTTTGCAGAACCACTGGAAAAAAAGATATAGGAAGCCCTGCGATGCTAACTATTTACGGAATTAAGAACTGCGATACGATGAAAAAGGCTATGAAATGGCTGGAGGGGCAGGACGTATCCTATCGGTTTCACGATTATCGTAAAGATGGCACAGATGCGGATCAGTTTACCGCCTGGCTGGATGAGCTGGGCTGGGAAGTGCTGATCAACAAGCGTGGGACCACCTGGCGGCAATTGCCAGATAATATCAAAACAGAAATGAATAATGAGCAGGCCTTACAGGTCATGCTGGATAATCCTGCGATTATCAAACGTCCGCTATTTGATTTTGGAAATGAAAAAATAGTGGGTTTTGCCAAGTCAGAACAAGAAGTCCTGGCTGCTAAACTGTCTTAAAAGCCGTTTTCAGGCGATTATATTTCACATTTTTTGTCTGTGCGTTACCTCTGCCTACCCCCTATCAGGGACGCCTGCCATGAGGTTTTGGTCATGCCATAGGGCGTATATAGAAGCCTATGCCCTGCGCCAATATTGATGGATATATCCTTCTATGGGCCACGCATTGCGCGATGCTTATACAGTATAAAATCAATTAAAAGTTGTTGAAAAATTAAATATACGCTAAAAATACAACCTTAAATATATATCGGAGGTTGTGATGGCTGTGGAACTATTAAGCTTTAGACGAACCAAAGACCTGAAAGATGAGGGCGGTTCTGGTGGAATGGATCCACACATAAGGGTAAGGCCAATGTCGAGTCGGGATCATGGCGACCCTTTTTCCATGTCCGGGGCAGAGATGCGGCGGCTTGGTCATAAGGTAGTTGATTTGTTGGTGGATCACTATCAGCAGCTACCGGAGCAGGCGGTGACAACCCCGGCAAAGGAAGACTATAGCGGGGCGGTGTTAGGGGATGGTTTCGGGGAGCGGGGCTTACCCGCAGATTTGGTGGTCGAAGGGGTGATGCATAACGTATTGCGCCGGGCCATGCCGGTTAATCATCCCCGTTTTTTTGCGTATATTCCGGGGCCGGGGAATTTTATGGGGATGCTGGCGGATACAATTGCCGCTGGAGGCAATATGTTCTGTGGTGTTGCCCAACAGAATGCAGGGCCAACACAAGTAGAGAACGAAGTGCTGGACTGGTTATGTGAGTTATTTGACTTGCCACCGGAGGCCGCAGGTTGTCTGGTCAGTGGTGGTTCGGTCGCGAATATGAGCGCATTGATTGTGGCCCGCGACCAGATGTTGGGGGAGAGGCGGGATAAGGCCGTATTGTATTGCAGTGATCAGACCCACGGTTGTGTGGCCAAGGCCGCGCGCCTGCTGGGTTTTCGCGAAGATCAACTGTCTATTATCCCCAGCGATGGTCAATACCGTTTGCGTATGGATGTGTTGACAGCAGAAGTTATGGCGGACCGTGCCCGGGGGCGTCAGCCTTTTTGTGTTGTGGCAACAGCAGGGACGACCAGTACGGGGGCGGTAGACCCGTTAGAGCAGATTGCTGATTTATGTGAGGAGCAGGATCTGTGGTTTCATGTGGATGCGGCTTATGGTGGTGCGGCCATGCTAACGGCGGGTGGCCGTGTGCAACTTCGGGGGATTGAGCGGGCCCAGTCCCTGGCTCTTGATCCTCATAAAGGATTATTTCAACCGATGGAGTGCGGATGTTTGCTTGTCCGCCAGAGAGAATGGTTGGGGCAAAGTTTCCGTATTGAAGGGGCATATCTCTTGGATAATGAAAGAGCAGACGGGGCGATTAATTACCGTGATAGAGGCGTGCAACTGACCCGTAATTTTAAGGCCTTGAAGTTATGGATGTCCTTAAAAACTTATGGCGTGGCGGTATTTCGCGATGCTGTGCAAAAAGGTATGGACCTCGCGGTTTATGGTGCTTCCGCGCTTTCAGAAATTGGAAATTGCCAGATTATGGCCCCCCCTGTAATGGGTATTGTTGTTTTCAGATTGCGCGCCACGGGTGATAAGGAAGATGAGGCCGCAGATAATCAACTGAATCAACAATTACATGACTTTCTGCAAGAGGAAGGCTATGCCTTTTTGAGTACAACGATGCTGTCTGGACGGAAATGTTTACGGCTTTGCCCGATTAATCCGCGGACAACAACTGAGGACATTCAGCGAACAGTGGAGCGGATAGGCCGTTTTGCGGCGGAAAGGGCCCGGGCGCCCGGCCAGGAAAGGCCGGAATTAATCAAGATAATCCAGACCGATGTCGACAGCAGGGGCGGATTGGGTGATGCGGCCGACAGAGATGCAATCAACGCCGGTGCGGGCAATGTTCCCGATGGTTTCTAACGTCACACCGCCAGAGGCTTCCAGTTCGGCCTGTCCCTTATAAAGTTGGACGGCTTCGCGGAGCATTTCCAAAGACATGTTATCTAATAATAGTCTATCGGCCCCGGCGGCGATGGCTTCTGCGGCTTGTTCCAGGGTGTCACATTCTACAGTGATGCCAATGACGCTGGCCCGCGTATCATAGTTTTTAGCGGCGGCAATGGCGGCCGTGACGCTGCCAATGCGGGCGATATGATTATCTTTAATCAGAACGCCATCATCTAAACGCATGCGATGATTGCGGGCGCCGCCCATGCGGGTGGCATATTTGGCGAGTTTGCGATAACCGGGAATGGTCTTGCGCGTGTCGAGCAGAGCGCAATCGGTGCCGTCCAGTTCGCGTACGTAAGTCTGCGTCAGGGTGGCAATGCCGGACAGGTGCTGCAACAGGTTCAGGGTGGTGCGTTCCGCGGTGAGGATTTGTTGCGCATTACCGGATAGTGCCAGAATCGTCGTGCCAGCATCGATGTGATCACCATCGGTGACAGGGGTATGGATGACGGCGTCCTTAATCACATGGCGCAGGATCGCAACAGCAAGTGGTAGGCCCGCGAGAACCATTTTTTCACGCGTGACCATGGCCGCTGATAATATGAGATCGGCGGGCAATGTGGCCAATGTGGTAAGATCACCTTGCCCCACATCTTCAGCCAGAGCCTGTTCTATCCATTGCTGCTGTTCAACGTCAGTCAAGGGAAAGTCATTCATCATCCGGCCTTTGTGCTTGTTGGGGAAATGCCAGCGTTAATAAGCGCGCCCATTATCCTGTGGGCGGTTCTGGGCCATTGGCGGGGACAGTTCCATCATCTTTTCTAATGGCGTGAGTGCCTTGGCACGTAATTCCTCGTCCACATGAATTTGTGGATCAAGATCGCGTAGACACAGATAGATTTTTTCCAACGTATTCAGTCCCATATAGGGGCATTCGTTACAGCTGCAACTGTCATCCATGCCGGGGGCGTCTATAAAGTTTTTATGCGGCGCGGATTTCTTCATCTGGTGAATAATATGCGGTTCGGTGGCGATGATGAAGGTATCGGCGTCGTCTTCCAGTACGAATTTCAGGATAGATGATGTCGATCCCACATGGTCAGCATGATTTAGAATAGCTTCCGGGCATTCGGGATGGGCGGCGACCGGTGCTTTGGGGTTTTCTGCTTTCAGGCGGATCAATTCTTTTTCGGAAAAGCGTTCATGTACAATACAGCTTCCGGGCCACAGTACCATGTCCCGCCCGGTTTTTTTTGCCAGATAAGATCCCAAATGCTGATCCGGTGCCATCATGACCTGTTGATCTGCGGGCAGTTGGTTGAGGATATGTTCCGCATTGGAGGAGGTGACAATGATGTCAGACAGCGCCTTGATATCGGCCGAGCAATTAATGTAAGTGAGGCACAGATGGTCTGGATATTTTTTTCGAAAAGCCGCGAATTGTTCCGGGGGACAAGAATCTTCCAGTGAGCAGCCAGCTTCCATATCAGGGAGAACCACTGTTTTCTCAGGGCTGAGAATTTTTGCAACTTCTGCCATGAAACGTACGCCGCAAAAAACAATAACATCTGCATCTGTTGCGGCGGCCTTGCGGGAGAGGTCCAGGCTGTCACCGACAAAATCGGCCAGTTCCTGAATGGCAGGCTCCTGATAATAATGGGCCAGGATAACCGCGTTGCGTTCCTTGCGCAGGCGATTGATTTCTTCCAGATAGTTTACACCACCGATGGCGGCGTTGCCCAGCGGGACGGATACAGTTGCCATTGTCACACCCAGATCATTATGGAAAAGACAGTTAACTCTAAAGGGTTGCCTATAGTTATTAGATGGGTGTTTACCCCTGTGGGTCAAGCCTGTCAATCAGTGCTGTGTGACATTACGGTCAGGGGGTGTGATGTGAGATGTTATTCATGGAATTCAGCTTTTTCGGGGATCCGGGTAAAGGCCACCTTGGTACCGGTGAATTTGGCCAGTGGCCGGGGCAGGGAGCCCATGACAACCGCATCCAGCCCAAAGCGGCTGTTGATCTGATCCATGGCGAAGGACAGGCGGGCTTTTTGCTGGCGGTCCTGTTCGGCATTGTCCTGATCATCAAACAGGTCAGGGGCGCGTTCCGACTGGTGTACCAGCCCGTATAGGGTGACGGAGACTTTTTTAATTTGCCCAGGGTTGACTTGCTCAGATGGGGACCGGTCGGGACGAGGGTGTGAGAATTGCCCCAACATATCCTGCCACAGGTCTTCCAATGCCTGCAGGAAGGTAAAATTGTCTTGCGCGGCGGGAATGGCGGTGTGCTGGCGATAACGCAGATGGCTTTTATCAAAGCGCAGGCTGACGGTAAAACGGGTGGCAAAATAGCCTTCGCGTCGCAGGCGACTGGCTGCCTTTACCGTCAGGCGGCGGGCTACCAGACGCGCGCGCGGCAGGGGGCGCATTTGTGGTTCTAACACGTGGCTGTGGCCGATAGTCCGGCGTTGAGTTTCTTCCGTTGCGCCTTCTATACCATGCAGCGCATACCAGAAGCGTTCGCCTTCGACGCTGCCCCATATTTTACGCGCATGTTTGGGGGGCAGGTGCCAGAATGTCTCTATATCATTGACGCCAGCGTCTTGTAGGCGCCGGGCAATATTGGCCCCAATACCGGGCAGGTCGCGCAATTGAAAAGAAAAGAGGCGATCTGGTAAGTCCTGGATGTGCAGGACTGTCAAGCCATCGGGTTTTTGTAAATTGCTAGCCACTTTGGAGAGGAAGCGGTTGGGGGCAATGCCCACGGATGAGCGTAAGGCAATACCGACATTTGCCTGGATGCCGTCTTTGATGCGCTGTCCCAGGGCCTTGGCATAAGCCGGGTCGCGTTCGTTTTTCATAAGGCGGCAGGCGACTTCATCAATCGAACAGACCTTTGTCACCGGTAAGTGCCGTTCAATTTCCTCTAAAATACGATGATGGTAATCCACATACAGGTTATGGCGGGCAGGCACGATTTGCAGGCCGGGGCACAGCTTACGGGCCTCATAGATCATAGTGCCAGTTTTGACGCCGTAGGCTTTTGCTTCATAACTGGCGGCGATGGCGCAGGTGGCATCGGTCATGGCAGGGACGACAGCCACGGGCTGGCCGCGCAGATGAGGTTGGGCCTGTTGTTCAACGCTGGCGAAATAACTGTTCAGGTCCAGATAAAGCCAGCCTAAATGTCGTGGTGGTTGCAGCATAATGCGCCCGTGACCATGAAAGGGAAAGGGCAATGATGATATCAGGCAAATAAGAACAAAACAAGAACAAATAAAAAGTGAAGATAGAAGGGTGCTGTGTTTCTGCACGCGTGTGGGTCGCAGGAACTAATTACCGGGTCTGTTCGGGAAGGGTGTAGTGCTGGGCGATATCGGGCTCGCCATCACAGGCCAGGCGGCCTGTTTCAACCATATGCAGGATATGGGCGTAAACGGATCGTTGTGCTGCGGGGTGTAGATGTGGGGCCACATCTGCATACATCATATTCACCATTTGAGGGATAGTGTGGGTGCCGGCGGCAACGCATTGCAAAATCTGATTTTCCCTGGCACGGCGGTGGCCCAGCATGGCACGCACATAAGCCTGCGGTTTATCGATGCGCGGGCCATGGGCAGGGAAATAGACTTTGTCATCACGGGCCTTCAGCAGGCGCAGACTGTCGAGATAGTCTTTCATATTGCCATCAGGCGGGGAGACCACACTGGTGGACCAGCCCATGACATGGTCACCGGTAAAGACGGCCTTTTCCTCTTGCAGGGCAAAGCACAGGTGATTGGACAGGTGACCGGGGGTGTGCAGCACTTCTATGGTCCAGTCCGGCCCGGAAAGAACATCGCCGTGGTGCAACAGGTGGTCGGGTTTGAAATGCTTGTCCAGTCCTTCTTCAGACCGTGAGGCGTCATATTGTTGGTCTGATATGTCGTAGGCATAGGTGGGGGCTCCGGTCACAACACTTAAAGGATGGGCCGCCGGGGAATGATCGCGGTGATTATGGGTCAGCAGAATGTGGGAGACCGCCTCACCAGCAATGGCATCCTTGATGGCCTGTATATGTGAGGGAATGGCAGGGCCAGGATCAATAAGAGCGACTGTTCCGTGACCAATGATAAAGCTGTTGGTACCCCAATGGGTGAAGGGAGACGCATTATCGGCGACGATACGGCGAATACGCGCAGACAAGGGAATAGGGTCGCCATAATGGGGGTCAAACTCTGTTTTAAAAGGAATGCCAGTCATGTCAGCAACAAGGCCTGTCTGATGGGTGTCGATCTATCACTGTACACATGTGACATCAGAGACGTAAATGCCATAATGACATGAAGTGTAGCTTTTACAGATCAAGAGGGCAACCACAGTCAGATGTGCTTAATAGGCGCGCTCAATACAAAAATCGACGATATCTGCCAATGCCTGTTTTAGCGGGCTTTTGGGAAAGATTGCTAATGCGTCACGGGCGATTTTGCCATAATGGCGCGCCCGATCAACAGTGTCAGCGAGCGCATTATGTTTTTCCAGCAGAGTCATGGCATGTTCAAGGTCAGTGTCGGTCTGTTCCAGGTCTTCCATCGTCCGCCGCCAAAATTGGCGTTCCGTGGTGTCGCCACGGCGGAAGGCCAGCACGATCGGCAAGGTAATTTTGCCTTCGCGGAAATCGTCACCAACGCTTTTTCCCAATGTACCTTGTTCTGCTGAATAGTCCAAAACATCATCAATGAGTTGAAAAACGATACCTAAATTTTTGCCGTAACTTTCCAGCGCATCGGCTTCGGCCTGTGGTCTGTCCGCGATGACAGCCCCGATCTCACAAGCGGCGGCAAAAAGGGCCGCGGTTTTCGCCGCGATGACATCCATATAAGAATCTTCTGTGGTTTCCGTGTCATTTGCTGTCATCAACTGCAACACTTCACCTTCAGCGATGACGGAAGACGCCTTTGATAAAATACGTAAAATATCTAGTGAGCCGTCAGCGGTCATCAGTTCAAAGGAGCGACTAAAGAGAAAGTCGCCGACCAGAACACTGGGTTTGTTGCCCCAGACAGCGTTGGCTGTATCTACACCGCGGCGCAGATCGCTTTCATCGACGACATCGTCATGGAGCAAGGTGGCAGAATGAATGAATTCGACGCAGGCAGCCAGTTGGATATGGCGATTACCTTCATAACCACAGAGGCGTGTGGCCGCCAATGTTAACATCGGGCGCAGGCGTTTACCGCCTGACGCGATCAAATGACCAGCCAGCTGGGGAATCAGTTCAACGGGACTGTCCATTTTCTGGATGATGGTTTGATTAACTTTGAGCAGATCATCTGCAACCAATTCTGTAAGCCGGGCCAGGGCGGTTGCAGCTTTATTTTCTTCAGCACTGCCATCCGGCGCTGATTTTTCCTTTTCAAACGGGATAACGTTGCCCACATCTGCCTCATTGGTTAAGTGACTACAAAGATACAGATGTACAAAATCTGCCTGTATATAGTATGCGTTATTGATAGTCGGCTTGGCAGAAAGTTCAATGAAATTCTGCGTAGTTTAGACTAAAAAACTATAAGTAATTAAGCTATAGCATGAAGCGGAGAGAATTTCTTTGATGTTTCTGTCACCGCAATCGGCCCCCTTATGAGAAGAAATAGATATCATGACCGCAGTAGACTGGACTGAAGACGATTTCCTCGGTGGCCAGCTGCGTTTGCGTCAGCCGCGCGATGGTTATCGTATTGGCATTGACACGGTCTTATTAGCGGCCGCTGTAACCCCCCGTGCAGGGGCTAAAATATTGGATATTGGCGGGGGAACAGGCGGGATCTCACTGTGTTTGGCAACACGACTTCGTGGTATTGGGGTAGATAATTTCAATATAGATTCCATAGAGTTACAGAAAGAACATAAACTATTATTTGAGGACAATATAGGCCTGAATAATCTGGCGGCACATGTGCAGGTGACGCAGGGCAATATAAAGTCCCCACCCCGGACATTGGCCCCTAATAGCTATGATTATGTTTTGTCAAATCCGCCTTATCTGGCTGCGGGGCACGCGACCCCGCCGCCACAGGCGGGTAAAGCCATATCACATATGGACAGCGATATCAGTTTGCGGGACTGGACCAGATATTGTCTGCGAATGACGCGTCCGCTGGGCTATTTGACCATGGTCTGTCGGGCGGATCGATTAAATGATATTTTGTCGGCACTGGACGATAAGGCCGGCGATATTATTATATTTCCGTTATGGCCAACAGCCGGACAGGCAGCAAAAAGAGTAGTGGTGCAGGCCCGGAAAGGGGGGCGGGGGGCATTACATTTATCTGCGGGATTAGTTTTGCATCAAGGTCCGCAAAAATATACGCGTGAGGCGGAAGAAGTTCTACGCCATGGGAAGAGGCTGGACCTGACAGAAAAAGCTGCCTACAAGGGCAGGGGAACTGAGCAGGGTGTACGGAATAAGTGACCAAATCTAAGGGTGCAGTTTCTGTATTGTAGCGAAGCAGAATGCTGCCAGATACAGATGTGGATTATTTAAGGAAAAATGATGTCTTGGGGAATTGGAAAATTTACAGCGTTAATGACGAAATGCCTACCATGGGGCGGGAAAAAGGTTGTGGCGATTTTGCCGCTAGAGGGCGTGATCGGGGCGTCCGGCCGGATGCAGGCATCGTTGACGTTGGCTGGATTGGAAGATTTGATTAATGATGCCTTTGATGTATCGGCACTGTCTGCTGTGGCCGTCAGCATTAACTCGCCCGGGGGATCACCTGTGCAGTCAGCCCTTATTATGCAGCGGCTAAAGGATCTGGCCGCGGAAAAGGACGTGCCGATTTATGTTTTTTGCGAAGATGTAGCGGCTTCTGGAGGCTATATGCTGGCATTGGCAGGGGAAGAAATCTATGCCCATGAAGCATCGATTGTTGGGAGTATCGGTGTGGTTTCCAGCGGATTTGGTTTTGATAAAGCCATTGAAAAAATCGGAGTGGACCGGCGGGTCCATACGGCGGGAGGTAAAAAATCCTTGCTGGACCCGTTTCAGCCGGAAAAAGAAGAAGATGTGAAACGTCTGAAACAAATTCAGATCAAAATACATGATTATTTTAAAGCAACAGTTCGTAACGCCCGCGGGGAAAAGCTGTCCGGTGATGAGGAGAATCTGTTTTCCGGGGACATATGGACCGGGGAAGAAGCTGTCGAAAACGGATTGATTGATGGAATCGGCGAGTTGCGAACTGTGATGCGTGAAAAATTTGGTGAAAAGGTCAAATTTAAAGTTATTGAAGAACCTAAAGGATTTTTACGAAATCTTATGGGTATGCAGGGTAAGAAGGGCGGAATCGCGGCGGAAGCCATACAGTCACTGGACGAAAAAGCGCAGTGGATGAAATTTGGCCTGTAGCCTAGACAAAAAACACGGGAATTGAGGCCTGGTGCGCAGGATTCTTACCTTGACCAATATATAACAGGTGGGTAACTTGCGCGCCATATTGCAGCAAGACGGTTAGGGATAAATGACCAGTCAGTCAAAGACGTCACAAGAAAAGGCAGATGTGCTGTCTTTCCAAGAGCTTATTTTGACATTACAGGCGTATTGGGCACGGCATGGCTGTGTGTTGTTACAGCCTTATGATGTTGAAATGGGCGCGGGGACATTTCACCCGGCGACCACATTGCGTGCGCTGGGGTCACAACCCTGGAATGTCGCTTATGTTCAGCCGAGCCGCCGCCCAACGGACGGTCGTTATGGTGAAAACCCAAACCGTCTGCAACATTATTATCAGTTTCAAGTTATTTTGAAGCCATCCCCGGATAATATTCAGCAACTTTATCTGGATAGCCTCGCGGAATTGGGGATCAGCGCATCGGAACACGATATCCGCTTCGTCGAAGATGATTGGGAAAGCCCGACACTGGGGGCCTGGGGGCTGGGTTGGGAAGTATGGTGTGACGGCATGGAAGTCAGCCAGTTTACTTATTTCCAACAAGTGGGAGGCTTTGATTGCCACCCCGTCGCCGGCGAACTGACATACGGGCTTGAGCGGTTGGCGATGTATATTCAGGGTGTGGATAATGTCTATGACCTGGACTGGAATGGTCGTGGCGTCAGGTACGGTGATGTTTATCTGCAAAATGAACAGGAATTTTCTGCGTATAATTTTGAATTGGCAAATACAGATATGCTGTTTCGTCATTTCGCTGATGCGGAGGCGGAATGTAACGCTATTCTGACGCAGGGTGAAGAGGATGGGAAATATTATCCGCTTCCCGCTTATGACCAATGTATTAAAGCAAGCCATTGTTTTAATTTGTTGGATGCCCGTGGTGTTATCAGCGTTACGGAACGGCAGGCTTATATCGGCCGGGTACGTGATTTGGCCAAGCGATGCTGTGCTGCTTATCTCAAATCTATGGGTGAGGGGGCAGAATAATGGCTGAGTTACTGCTGGAACTGTTCTCTGAAGAAATTCCCGCCCGTATGCAGGCGCAAGCGGCGCGCGATTTACAGGATTTGGTCGCGCGTGATCTGAAAGAGGCCCGTCTGAATTTCGAGTCCGTTGAAACCCATGTGACGGTACGTCGGCTGGTGCTGATGGTGGATGGCCTAGACCTGATGCAGCCTGACCTGAAGGAAGAGCGCCGGGGGCCAAGGGTGGATGCACCAGAGAAGGCCATTGAAGGTTTCTTGAAGTCCACAGGCCTTAAGCGTGAAGATCTTGAAGAACGTGAAGAGAAAAAAGGCACATTCTTGTACGCCGTGATTGAAAAGTCTGGTAAGGCGGCGGCTGATGTTTTGGCGGAATTGCTGCCACAGGTGATCTATAACTTCCCATGGCCGAAGTCACAGCGATGGGGTGCGAAAAGCCTGCGTTGGGTGCGTCCACTGCATAGTGTTCTCTGCCTGCTGGATGGTGAAGTGGTGCCGTTTGAGGTGGCTGACGGCCTGACATCTTCACGCACCACACGTGGTCACCGTTTCCTTGCCCCTGATGTGCTGGAAATCGCCAACTACGCAGATTACAAAGAAAAACTTAGCAACGCTTATGTGCTGCTGGATGCGGATGCCCGTAAGGCCCTGATTGATGAACAAGCCCGTGCACTGGCCACTGCCCAGGGTCTGGCGTTAGTGGATGACGAAGGTCTACTGAACGAGGTTGTTGGGCTGGCCGAATGGCCGGTACCCTTGTTAGGGCGTTTTGACGATGACTTTCTTGCTGTTCCACAAGAAGCGTTGACTTCTGCAATGCGGTCGCATCAGAAATATTTTTCCTTGAAAGATCCCAAGACGGGTAATCTAGCCCCGTATTTTATCACAGTGTCCAACATGAAAACGGGGGATGACGGAAGAAAGATTGTCGCAGGGAACGAACGGGTACTTCGCGCGCGCCTGTCGGATACTAAATTTTTCTGGGACCAGGATCAAAAGCAGCTTTTGGAAGACAGAGTTGCGCAACTGGATGACATCGTTTTTCATGCCGAATTGGGAAATATGGGCGAACGTGTTCAACGCATTAGGGCGTTGGCTGCGGTAATTGCCAAAAAGATCGGTGCTGATGAGGCAGCTGCGGTGCGGGCAGCGCAATTATGTAAGGCGGATCTGGTTACGGGGATGGTAGGTGAATTCCCTGATTTGCAAGGGCTGATGGGTAAATATTATGCCGATGCCCAAAATGAGGATGCATCTGTATCGCAAGCCATTGCAGATCATTATTCACCCAAAGGACCAATGGACACATGTCCGTCTGCGCCGGTCAGTATTGCTGTGGCAATGGCAGAAAAGCTGGACACGTTGGTTGGTTTCTTTGCGATTGATGAAAAACCTACCGGTTCAAAAGATCCGTTTGCTTTACGCCGTGCGGCATTGGGCGTTATTCGATTGATTATCGAAAATAAACTACGGCTTTCATTGCGGGCGTTGTTTTTAGAGGCATTTCAGCAATATAAAGATCAGCGCGCAGAAAGCATGGCGGCCCGTGTCGAAATGGAAATGGGGCAGACATTACCCGCATCAGAAAAAGAAAAGCTGCGGGAGGCTAATGCGGAAGGGGCCGATAAGGTCGTTGCGGAGTTGTTGGCGTTCTTTGCGGATCGTCTGAAGGTGCATTTAAAAGGTGAAGGTGTACGCCATGATCTTGTGGCGGCCGTATTTGCCTTGGGTGACGAAGATGATCTGGTGCGCCTGCTGGCACGGGTTGACGCGTTGAACAGTTTTATCGTCAGCGATGACGGTGTGAATTTGTTGGCCGGTTATAAACGCGCCAGCAATATCGTGCGGATAGAAGAAAAAAAGGATAATACGTCTTATATCGGGCAGGCAGATGCCGGACTTCTTGCGCAGGATGAAGAAAAAGAGCTTTTTAAAAGGTTGCTTACTGGAGTAGAAGAGGCAAAAGATGCCATTGGCCGCGAAGCTTTTGGAGAGGCCATGATATCTATTGCTACTCTACGGGCGCCGATTGATACATTTTTTGAACAGGTTACAGTGAATAGTGACGATAGAGAACTGCGAAAGAATCGATTGCTACTTCTTTCACAGATTCGTTCTGCTCTTAATGAAGTGGCAGATTTCTCTATCATAGAAGGTTAAGGTGAACAGAATGACCAAATGGGTATACACATTCGGTGACGGCAAAGCGGCTGGCGATGCAACCATGAAAAACCTGCTGGGGGGTAAAGGGGCGAACCTGGCAGAAATGTCTAACTTAGGGTTGCCGGTCCCGCCTGGTTTTACCATTACCACTGAAGTTTGTACGGCATTTTATGAGAATGACCACGTTTATCCGTCTGAATTGGCCGGCCAAGTGCAAGAGGCTGTCGCGTATATCGAAAAGACGGTGGGTGCTGACTTTGGCAGCGCAGAAAACCCGCTGTTGGTGTCCGTGCGTTCCGGTGCACGGGTGTCCATGCCTGGCATGATGGATACGGTACTGAATTTGGGTTTGAATGACGTGACCGTAAAAGGGCTGGCGAAACAAAGCGGTGATGAACGCTTTGCGTATGACAGCTATCGTCGTTTTATTCAGATGTATTCCGATGTTGTGTTGGGTGTGGACCATTATCTGTTCGAAGATATTTTGGAAGAACACAAAGAAATAAACGGATACACCCTTGATACGGAACTGACAGCGGATGACTGGAAGAACGTTGTCGAAGGCTTTAAGTCTAAAGCCGCTGAGGTTCTGGGCCATCCCTTCCCGCAAGATGTACATGAGCAGTTATGGGGGGCAATCGGTGCTGTCTTTAGTTCGTGGCAGATTGAACGTGCTAAAGTGTATCGCCGTTTGCATAATATTCCGGAAAGCTGGGGGACAGCCGTGAACGTCCAGTCCATGGTTTTTGGTAATATGGGCGATGATAGTGCAACCGGTGTGGCCTTTACCCGTGATCCTTCGACGGGGGTAAATGAATTCTATGGCGAGTATCTTATTAACGCGCAGGGCGAAGACGTGGTTGCGGGTATTCGTACCCCGCAGAATCTGACTATTAAATCACGCGAAGATGCTGGTTCTGACATGCCTTCTATGGAAGAAAGCCTTCCAGAGGTTTATCAGGAATTGGCTGATGTTTTCCGCAAACTGGAAGCGCACTACCGCGATATGCAGGATATCGAATTTACGGTACAAAGAGGAAAGCTCTGGATATTACAAACCCGTTCTGGCAAGCGGACGGCAAAAGCAGCATTGAAAATTGCCGTAGATATGGCCGCAGAAGGTGTTATTAGCGAAGAAGAAGCCTTGATGCGTGTTGATCCGGCAGCACTGGATCAATTATTGCACCCAACATTGGACCCTGCGGCACATCGTGATGTGCTGACGAAGGGGTTACCTGCGTCACCTGGGGCTGCAAGCGGCTATGTGGTTTTTGATTCCGATGAGGCCGAAGCAGAAGCCAAATTGGGTAAAGACGTGATTTTGGTGCGTATTGAAACCAGCCCGGAAGATATTCACGGGATGCACGCTGCCCGGGGTATTTTAACCAGTCGTGGTGGGATGACTTCGCATGCGGCGGTTGTGGCCCGGGGGATGGGACGTCCTTGTGTGTCTGGTGCAGGTACATTGCATATTGATATGCAAACCGGCGAAATGAAAGTGATGGGCCGGATTGTCAAAAAAGGTGAACGAATTACCATTGATGGGAGTACTGGTGAAGTGATGGTAGGTGAAGTTCCTACTGTTCAGCCTGAACTGGCGGGTGACTTCGGCATTCTGATGGGGTGGGCTGATAAAGTGCGCCGGCTGAAAATTCGTACTAATGCAGAAACACCGCTGGATGCCCAAACAGCACGGGATTTTGGTGCTGAGGGTATCGGCCTGTGTCGGACAGAGCATATGTTCTTTGATGCAGAGCGAATTATTGCCGTCCGGCAGATGATTTTGGCAGAAAATGAAAAAGGTCGCCGTGCCGCATTGGAAAAACTGTTGCCGATGCAGCGTCAGGACTTTATTGACCTGTTTACAATCATGCAGGGCCTGCCTGTTACGGTGCGCCTTCTGGATCCGCCGTTGCATGAATTTATGCCTCATAAAGACGAAGAATTTGCCCCTGTAGCAGAAGCTTTAGGTATCGATATCACCGCACTTAAACAACGGGTTGATGAATTGCATGAATTCAATCCGATGTTGGGGCACCGGGGCTGTCGTTTGGGTATTTCTTATCCGGAAATTTATGAAATGCAGGCCCGTGCAATTATTGATGCGGCCTTGACAGTAGCGAAAAATACCGGTGTTGCGATTGTGCCGGAAATCATGATCCCGCTGGTTGGGTCGGGTAAAGAATTGGAAATACTGAAAGCGAAGGTATGTGCTGTAGCGGATGAAATTATTTCCAATTCAGATCAGGCTCTTGAATATATTGTCGGGACGATGATTGAATTGCCGCGGGCGGCCCTGCAGGCTGGTGAAATTGCAAAAGAAGCCGAATTCTTCAGTTTTGGCACCAATGATTTGACCCAGACAACCTATGGGATCAGTCGAGACGATAGTGCCCGTTTCCTGGAAGATTATATTCGTAATGGTATTTTTGAACAGGACCCGTTCGTCACATTGGATCAGAATGGTGTCGGGGAGCTGGTAAAGGTCGCTGCTGAACGGGGCCGTGAAACACGCGCAAATATTAAGCTGGGTATTTGTGGTGAACATGGCGGTGATCCATCTTCTATTGAATTTTGTGAACGGGTCGGACTGGATTATGTATCCTGTTCACCGTATCGTGTGCCGATCGCCCGTTTGGCGGCTGCGCAGGCGGTCTTAAAAAAAGGTTAGGCTATTGGGAACACCGGTTGCGACATTGTCCATAAAGACGCTGCGCACTGGTGGTAAGGCTGCGATGGCTGCCGCATTGGCGGCTATTGAAAAGTCACCTTATGACGAAGGCACTATTTCGTTGCTGGACGAGACCTGGCACAGTGCCCGTGGGCATGTGTTAGGCCTGACGGGTCCGCCGGGTGTGGGAAAGTCCACACTGATAAATAATTTAATACGGTTATGGCGGGGGCAAGGAAAAACAGTAGGTGTCATTGCTGTTGATCCATCGTCAAAGCGTAGCGGTGGGGCGCTGCTGGGTGACCGGACGCGCTTAAATACTGATCCGGGGGATAAGGGCGTGTTTGTCCGTTCTATGGCCGCCCGTGAAAAATTAGGCGGCCTTGCCGCATTGACCGTGCCTGCAGTGTCATTAATGCGCGCGTTGTACGATATTGTTCTGGTTGAAACAGTGGGGGTAGGCCAATCAGAAACAGATGTCTCTTACGTCGCGGATAGCGTGATCTTTTGTGTGCAGCCGGGGTCTGGAGACAGTCTGCAATTTATGAAAGCGGGGATTATGGAAGTCCCTGATATCATTGTTGTTACAAAGGGCGATATGGGCGCGACCGCAGGACGCGCACAGGCTGATGTTATTGGGGCATTAGGGCTGAGTACTGTCACTTCGGCAAAAATGTCGGGTCAGCCAGATAAAATGAAGAGCGGGTATGACGTTAATGACCAGTGGAGCCCCCCGGTACTTATCGTGGCGGCGACAAAAGGGCAGGGCATTGACGAATTGGCAGACGCGGTGGGGCAACATTGGCAATGGTTAAATCGTACGTCGCGGCTTACGGAATCCCGGCAGGCGCAAGGACAGCGTTGGCTTGTTGATGCCTGTCGTGAAGAATTTGGTCGTCACGGGTTGGCAATAGCAGGGGACAAGCTGAAATTGCCATCAGGGCGTGCCCCTTTTGGCGAAGCCGTTAAGCTACGTCAAACCATATATCAACATATTGGCGATTAATGCCGCTGGTTATCCCGCAAAGGCCAGTACGATAATCAACGCAATAGCACTCAGCACTAACAAAGCGATCGTGCGCTTTTCATTGCCTTTAACTTTTACTTTTTTGCGGTTTGGACTGCGGGTCATTTGTTTTCCTGCCTGTATTCGATATTGAGCTCTTTAGCGTGCTGTCCAGCCGCCTTCTACGGGGAGATCACTGCCGTTAATGGATCGTGCGGCATCGGAACACAAGAATACGGCAATTTGGCCTAACTCTTCAACCTCTACAAAGCGTTTATTCGGCTGTGCGGCCAGTATCACATCACGAATCACGTCGTCATGATTCATGCTATGTGCTTTGGCCTGCTCTTCAATTTGTCCTTCGACAAGGGGGGTGCGGACATATCCGGGGCATATGGCATTACAGGTAATATTGGTTTCTGCTACTTCCAGGGCAACTGTTTTTGTGAGCCCCATAACACCGTGTTTTGCGGCGACATAAGCACTTTTAAAGGGGGAGGCGACCAGGCCGTGAGCAGAGCTGAGATTAATAATACGACCCCAGTTGCGTGCTTTCATTCCGGGTAGAGCTGCGCGAATAGTATAGAAATTAGAGGACATGTTAATCGCAATGATATCTTCCCATTTTTGGGCCGGAAACTCGTCAATAGGTGAGACATATTGAATGCCTGCATTATTGATAAGAATATCAATACCATCCAGCTGATCCGCAGCTTTTTGAACCATGGCGGTTATTTCGGACTCTTTTAACATATTCGCACCATCATAAATAACCTGAACCCCAAATTCCTGCGCCAGTTCACTACGAAGATTTTCGATTTCATCGGGGTTGCCAAGACCATTAATGACAATATCTGCCCCCGCAGCCGCAAGTGCCCGGGCCATAGCCAGCCCAATACCGCTGGTTGACCCTGTGATTAGAGCCGCTTTACCGTCGAGAAAACCCGGTGTGACAGGTGAGGCAAGTAAATCTTTGGATGTTGGCATGGGGCGTCCTTATTTTCTTGTGACGATCGCGGGGCTATACTTTTCACTGGGCTATAATATAGTGAGGAGGCCGGAAGATCGTGGTGTTCTATATCAAAAAGTTATATTGAGTCTGGGGTCGACAATTGCTATAACGGCAATATGTTGCGCCGCAATAATTATTATGCGATGCTATGACGAATTTATAAATAGCAAAATGTGTGCGCAACTGACTTTTCTGACCTGATAGTCAACAGGCACCGGTATTTAAGGGCAAAGATGCTTTATCATATCTATGAAATGCAGCACACGATGTTCGCTCCCGCCCGCTATATGGCGGATTTTGGGCATCGTTTGTTCAAAGATCCACGTAGCCCTATGGCCTATCTACCGGGGGCAAAGGAAGTTGCCGCTGCCTGTGATGTTTTTGAACACCTGACCCGTCGTTACGGAAAGCCGAAATTTGGTTATGAAGAAACAATAATTGACGGGCAGCCGGTGGCTATTACGGAAGAAGTCGTTTTTGATAAGCCGTTTTGTGAATTAAAGCACTTTTCCCGTGATACGGAACGCCAGGACCCGACGTTATTGGTGGTCGCCCCTATGTCAGGGCATTACGCGACCCTGTTACGTGGCACGATCGAAGCTTTGATGCCGGACCATGATGTGTATGTAACTGATTGGAAAGATGCGCGTGATGTGCCTCTTTATATGGGCAGTTTTGATCTGGATGACTATATTGATTATCTGATCGAATTCCTGGAAGAGCTGGGGCCTAATGTACATGTTATGGCTGTATGTCAGCCTTCTGTGCCAGTGATGGCGGCTGTGTCGATCATGAGCGCGGAAAATAATGAATGTGTGCCTGCATCTATGACCTTAATGGGGGGGCCGGTAGATACACGTGAAAGCCCGACCGCGGTCAATGAGCTGAGTAAAGACCGTACGATGGACTGGTTTGAACATCATACGATTCATCGTGTGCCGCTGCCTAACCTGGGTTTCATGCGACGGGTTTATCCGGGGTTTTTGCAGCTTTCAGCGTTTATGAATATGAATTTGGAAGACCATATCGAAGCACATTGGAAAATGTTCACACACCTTGTGGAAGGTGATGGTGATGGTGCGGAAAAGACCCGTGACTTCTATGAAGAATATCTGTCTGTGATGGACTTGCCGGCTGAATTTTATCTACAAACTATCAAAACCGTCTTCCAGGATCATTTGCTGCCGCGTCGCCGTATGATGTCCAGAGGACGACATGTTAATCCATCAAAAATAAATCATACTGCGTTATTGACGATAGAAGGCGAACTGGATGACATTTCCGGTATTGGGCAGACGAAAGCTGCGCACCGCCTATGTGACAATTTGCCGGATAATATGAAAAAGCATTATGAGCAAAAAGGTGCGGGCCACTACGGTATATTTAATGGAAGTAAGTGGCGCAATATGGTCCGGCCTATCGTCAAGGATTTCATATTAGAACATCACAAGGGCTAAGGAGCGCCGGGTATAGGTATATTACCAAGGAAAAAGGCTACCCTAGGGTAGCCTTTTTCCTTGGTAATATGTGAGCGCCTTTCATATGCAGGCTCTGAATTATATCAAACGGTGTTGCCTTGATTAAATGAGACCTAGATCTTTTAAGGCTTGTTCTGCCTGTGCAGATATTTTTGCAAAAGAGGGGCGTGCAGTTAATTTCTTATAATATGCACAGAGTGCCGGATAATCGCCAAATGGATACATCATATTGCAATAATACAATGGCGATGCAGCAGAACAGTCGGCGAGAGAAAAAGTGTCGCCAGCCAGCCATTGGTGGTCGGTCACAGCCTGTTCAAGTTGGGGGTAAATCATATCAAGCATTGCCTTACCTTCGGCAATGGCATTTTCATCGCGTTGGTCTTCGGGCTTTAATCCCTGAATCAGGATTTTAGCGATGCCCTGATTGAGGTACAAATCGCAGATACGGTCATAATATCGTACTTGTCGTGCTGCCTCAGCATCATCCGGAATCAGACGATTGCCAGCACGAATAAACTTATGGTCCAGATATTCAACTATATTGGTTGATTCTCCGACCCCGACACCATCAGCACGTACTAAATAGGGGACTTTGCCTAAAGGGGCGATCATGCGGAATTCTGCCTTTGCCTCTGCATCAAACAGGTTAACAAGGCGTGGCTCATAACTTACCCCTTTTTCCTCTACGGCTATCATTACCTTATGACAATAAGTAGAGAGGGGGTGGTAATAGAGTTGCATGACGGGCTCCTTTTATGTGGTGTTTGGCATGTTATACGTTGTTTGAGAGGCGGTTTCCAGTCATGCCGCGTGCCGAATTATGCGTCAGTATTTTTTACATACTTTGATTTTTTATTTGAGGTTAAATTGTTAATATATTGAAAATAAAGGAATAAATCATATTGGCACGTAGATTGCTTTTTGCTGTATATTAACTAAAATTTAATATTTTAAATACGGCATTAACATGATGAACCAAATCTCGCGTGCATTGACAAATATGAAAATTATCACAGTCGTGTTGCTGTTGGGTGTGACCGGGTCATTGTCATCCTTTCATGATGCTGCACAGGCTGCAGTACAGCCGTCGGCACCATCGCCTGCGGCAGAAAACTATGTTGTGGCGATGGATGCGGTAACAGCCGCAGAAGTGAAGTGCCTGACAGCCTTTTCACAGTCACGTTTTGACGCGGCACAACATTTTTGCCGTCCGTTAGCGCGGCTTGGCAGCCGTGATGCCCAATTTGCATTGGGGCTTATGTATGCATTTGGTGAGGGTGTGATGCGGGATATGGATATCGCCCGCGAATGGCTATCAGAGGCTGCCCGTAATGGTAGTGAAGAAGCGCGCCATGCCCTGCAGAGCCTGACGGGTTTTTCGATGAATTAATTTAAGACGTTTACGAATCTGATCATCCTGGGCCGTGTTCTCATTTGAGGCACGGCCGTTTTTTTGACAGCGTTGTGAATGAAATATAATTTAGCGGCGATGCGGTACGATTGTGTATAAAAAATCTGTACAAAAAATGAGTGACTGCCTACAGTCCGCGCAACGCCAGCAGCGATAAAAAGAAAGCCTGTAAGATGTCCTCACTTCAGCAAGAGATCGACCGCCGTCGGACCTTTGCCATTATTTCGCACCCTGATGCCGCCCAGCCTTTCAACGCTTAAAACCACCTTTCATTGCATACCACAATCACATCTCTACGTACTGAATTTAAAGGCTTTTTGTCTTTTTCTCGTTTCTTTACTTTTCAATGATGTTCAAGCGTAACCTCGGAAAGTGTGTACAAACTTGAGTACAAATTCCGTTTTAGAGGCCTTTGGCGAAAATTCTATGACACAAATCTGGCTGTAGGCCTTGTGGTTACTGGGTTTGATGAAGAAAGTACCTCTTGCTTTTGGTACTTTGGTTTCGACATTACAAAAGCGGAATATATGCGATCATCTCTAGTTTTATGTTTGTAAGCTTATGAATTTAAAGGGTTCGTTATTGTGTTTTTTGATGTGTCATCGTTGCGAGTGTACAAACAGTGTGTACAAATTTTTCTCGTTAGGCATGTTGATTGCAATTCATGACACAAACCGCCTTGTAGCCCTTGTTATTCATAGGTTTGAGCTGAAAAGTACCTAATAGCAACATTTGTGTTTTGATAAGGCTGATCTTCTGAACAAATCATGCATCTTTCTGACCATCAACAATTGATGAATCAGGCGATGATAGCTTTACATTGACTTTCAGGAGAATGCAGATGACAGCAGTAGCGCACCAGGTAACCCCTTTTCTAACATCTTACGAAGTGATGGCTCGTTACCACATTAGCTATACGACGCTCTGGCGAAGAATAAAAGATGGCAGCTTGCCGCAACCTCGTATCAACCGAAATACACGAAACAAGCTGTGGCACATTGAAGATTTGGAGGAGTATGAGAAGAAAGAGGACTGAGCCTCTTTCTTTTATGGGTATACGGATTTAATGGTTGATGGGGCACCTTCACCCCATCAATCTGATACCACCCTCAGATGGTTGATAGATCGACTCCGTAGTTGAGT